>Ga0209640_10000137_pt1 | contig 48875 bp, 37 predicted proteins | sample RifCSP10_1_FD_184018 | JGI IMG/M metagenome (GOLD analysis project Ga0209640, IMG submission 184018) | Soil microbial communities from Rifle, Colorado - Rifle CSP2_sed 10_1 (SPAdes) (version 2) | ecosystem: Environmental > Terrestrial > Deep subsurface > Rock core/Sediment | place: Rifle...
GCAATCCCACGACCTCTCCCTGCAAGTATCTTTGGTTGCGGGGGGGGGATTTGAACCCCCGACCTTTGGGTTATGAGCCCAACGAGCTACCGGACTGCTCCACCCCGCGTCATTTTGGCTAGCTGGTAGTTGGACTCGGTAGTGAGTAGCAAGACCTTCCATAACTACCAGCTACCGGCTACCGACTAGTGCTTACCGACTCCCAGCTACCAACAGGAAGACTACCAATGTAACACGCGGTTCTAGTGGGCGTAAAGGCACGGCGCGCGTTTTTCAGCGGCGATCGCGCGATTCGACGTCCTTGATGATGAAGAGCTTTTCGCCGGGACGGATCAGCCCAAGCTCGCGCCGGGCGATTTCCTCGATGGCCGTGGGATCCTCGCGCAGCCGACGCGCTTCTTCGCGCAGGCGGGCGTTGTCCGAGCGGGAGGTCGCAAGCGACTGCTCCAGATCGCGGTAGCGCGCGCGCGCCTGCATCATCGCCAGCAGACCTTTGTCGCCGACAAGCGCGTCAATCAGCAGCACGCAGCCGACCGCCAGGAGCAAATACTGGATGGTGCGGCGGTGGCGCTTGCGCGGCTGCAGCCCTTCTGAGTCACGAGTTGACGACGGTTTCTTCACTGTGCGCCTTCTTTCCGGAAGGCGAAAGCCTTCCGGCTACCGGGAACGAGGGCTTCCGCGTACCGTGTGCCACAATAGCGCGTTTCGATCGTGAGTACAACAGAAAAATTGCGAGCGGGCGCAGATTTCGACGCCGTGATCGTTCTCACCACCCTCGGCGCCGACGCCGACGCGGCCGCGCTGGCGCGGACGCTCGTGGCGGAGCGGCTCGCTGCCTGTGTGAATGTTCTTGCAACGATGACGTCGGTCTATCGGTGGCAGGGACGCGTCGAACAGGACCAGGAACGGCAGCTCGTCATCAAGACCACACACGCGCAGGTGGGGGCGCTCGAACAGCGCCTGCGGCAGCTGCATCCGTACGAGCTGCCGGAATTCCTCGTGCTCCACGCGTCAGGCGGCTCGGCGGCCTATTTGCGGTGGGTGGGGGAGAGCACCACGCCGGCGGGCTAGACCGAGCGCGCCGGCGGCGGCGACCCGCGCCGATGTCGCACGTACTCGAACACCATCGGGAGCACCGAGAGGAGCACGATGCCGAGCGCCACGAGCGAGAAGTTCTCTCGGATCACGGGCACGTTGCCGAAGAGGTATCCGGCGCCGACGCAGATGGCGACCCAGCCAAGCCCGCCCGCGACGTTGTACACCGCGAACGCGCGATAGGGCATCTCGGCCACGCCGGCGACGAACGGCACGAAGGTACGCACGATTGGCACGAACCGGGCGAGCACGATGGCCTTCCCGCCGTGCCGCTCGAAGAAGTCATGCGCCCGCGTAACGTAGGCGGGATTGACCCACGTGCCCCAGCGCTTGTTCGTACGAGAGAGGTGAATGATCCGCACGCCAGCCGAACGACCGATGGAGTAGTTCACCGCGTCGCCCGCCACTGCCGCCACGGCGAGCAGCAGCGCCGCGAATCGGACGTCGAGGGCGCCCGCGGCTGCGATGGCGCCCGCCGCGAAGAGCAGCGAGTCGCCCGGGAGAAAGGGCGTCACCACCAGACCGGTTTCCGCGAAGACAATCACGAACAGAATCGCGTAAATCCAGACTCCGTAGGTCCCCGCCAGCTCCAGCAGGTACCGATCGACGTGCAGGGCGAAGTCAATGAGCTCGGCCACGCGTCTCTGTCCTCAGTGTATGAAAAGGGCCGCCCGAAGGGTTACGCACGCGAGAGGAGGTCGAGCGCCTGCGCGAGATCGTCCTTGAGGTCCTCGATGTCCTCGATGCCCACCGACACGCGCACCAGGTCGTCGGTGATGCCAACGCGCTGGCGCTGATCGGCCGGAATCGAAGCATGGGTCATCGTGGCGGGGTGACTGATGAGGGTTTCCACTCCTCCGAGGCTCTCTGCAAGCGACATGAGACGCACGCTGTTGAGAACGGTTCGCGCACGCTCGAGCGATCCGAGCCGGAACGAGATGAGGCCGCCGAAGCCGCGCATCTGTCGTTTCGCCAGCTCGTGCTGCGGGTGGGATGCAAGCCCAGGGTAGTACACGGCGGCGACCTGCGGATGCGAAGCCAGATATTCGGCAAGCGCCATCGCGTTCTCGTTGTGCCGCTGCATGCGGATGGGCAGCGTCTTGGTGCCACGCAGCACCAGCCACGCGTCCATCGGACCGATGATGGCGCCTTCCGCATTCTGTACGAAGCGGAGCCATTCGATGTGGTCGTCCCGAACGGCGATCACGGCCCCGCCGACGCCGTCGGAATGACCGTTCAGAAACTTCGTGGTGCTGTGAATGACCAGATCGGCGCCGAACGCAATCGGCCGCTGCACGTACGGGCTCGCAAACGTGTTGTCGACCGCCACCGGAATGCCGTGGCCGTGGGCAATGGTGCACGCCGAGGCCAGATCGGTGAGGCTCAGCATGGGATTGGTCGGCGTCTCGAGAAAGACGAGCCGGGTCGTCGGTCGGATCGCCTGTTCCAGCTCGCGCAGCTGCGAGGTGTCGACATAGGTGAAATCGAGGTCGTACTTCCGCAGCACTCGCTCGAACAGGCGGTACGTGCCGCCGTACATGCCGGCGGTCGCAACGACGTGGTCGCCGGTCTTGAGCAGTGTCATCACGGCGCCGGTTGCCGCCATGCCGGAGGCGAAACAGAACGCCGCCTTCCCTTCCTCGATCGCGGCAAGGTTCGCCTCCAGCGCCGACCGCGTCGGGTTGTGCGTGCGCGCGTACTCGTACCCTTTGTGCACGCCAAGCGCGTCCTGCACGTAGGTCGATGTCTGGTAGATTGGTGTGATGATTGCGCCGGTCGAAGGGTCGGGCGCTTGTCCTGCGTGGACGCAAATGGTGCTGAAGCGGGCGTTCTCGCGCAATTTCACGATCAGACATTCTATTCTGCAATCCGCGTTCACCCTTCAGCAATGAATCTTCCTTCTGCGGTCCGCCTTCCGCACCACACCGAATGGAACCCGTAATCGTCTTCGCGACCCGCTCCGACATCGAAGCCAGCGTCGTCACCGCGCTGCTCGACAGCCACGGCATCGTCAGCTTTCGCGTGTCCGGCAATCCTCAAGCCATCTGGCCGATGGCGGTGAGCCCGCTCGGTGAGATCAGGATTGCGGTTCCCGGCGACGCGGCAGACGAGGCGCGGCGGGTGATTGAAAGCCACCGCGAGGACGTCGGCACGCGGGTGATTCGGCTCCGTGACGAGTTCGATGAACTGCAGCAGCGTATTGGGTACCGGTTCAAGGATCGGGGACTGCTGGAGCACGCGCTCACTCACAAGTCGCGTGCCGCTGAGGATGTGTCGGGCGGCGTGTACGACAACGAGTCGCTCGAGTTTCTGGGCGACGCAGTGCTGGGACTCGTGGTCGCCGACGCGCTCTTTCGACGATATCCCGGTTACAACGAAGGGCAGAAGTCGAAGATCAAGGCGGCGGTCGTCTCCACGCAGTCGCTCGCGCGACACGCCGAGGCGATGCACCTGGGCGAGCACCTCCTGCTCGGCCGCGGCGAAGAGAAGACGGGCGGCCGCTTCAAGCAGGCGCTGCTCGCAGACGCCTACGAAGCGCTGATCGCGGCCGTGTACCTCGACGGGGGATTGCCTGCAGCCGCGGCGTTCCTGGAACGCGAGCTCAGTGCTGCGATTGCCGCCGGCGCGCAGCAGGATGTGGTGGGCATGGACTACAAGTCCGCGCTGCAGGAACGGCTGCAGGCGTCAGGCCGAGGGCTGCCCGAATACCGTGTTGCGGCGGCGTCCGGTCCCGACCACCGCAAGGTGTTCACGATTGAAGTGGTCGTGAGCGGCGAAATCCTTGGCACCGCTACCGGCAAGGCGAAGAAGGAGGCGGAGCAGGAAGCCGCACGGATGGCACTTGAAAAAGTGGAAAAGTAGAGAAGTGGAAAAGTGGAAGAAGTAACTTTCAAACTTACTTTTCCACTTGTTCCACTTTTTCCACTTTTCCACTTGATCTAATCAATCTCAATGATCCCCCAGCTCTTCCTCTCCTCCGGCGTCGCCTCGATGGCCGCCCCGGCAAAGGCAAGGGCCGGCGTCGGCTCGCGTGGCGGCACGCGCGCCGCGGCGTAACGCTGGACCTCGCGCGCCACGTCCTCCTCGGTTGGAGGCGTTGGACGGCAGTGCAGTCGCACCCACAGACGCAGCAGCGGATCGGTGAAGCTGTATCGCTTCTGCCTGGACGTGACGAGATCCACGTCCTCGAGCCACGACAGATAGTCCTTTGTCGAGCCGGGCGTGCGATGAAGCCGCAACGAGATTTCGGTCAGCGTGAGCGGCTCTTCTTCGGCGAGGATGTCGAGAATCGCCTTCAGCGCGCCGTACCCCCGTGCGCGGTGGAGTCGCAGCTCGTAGCAGAAGCGGCACCAGCGCTCGAGGACGTTGCCGGGTGCAAGGAGCGCCGTAAGGGCGCTGATCGGATCGGAGCCTCGCCCCATCTGCCCCATCGTGTCGGCGATCGCGCGCACGTACACGGTGCGCCCGTCGGTGACGCCCTGCACCATCCGCACCAGATAATCCCGGTCGTCCGTCGGCGTCTGCTCGTAGCCATCGAACGCGGGTGCGAGCAGGTCCATGATGTCGGCCGGTGACAGCGACGGGAGGTGCATCACCTCGAACCGCGAGGTGGCGTCGCGCAGCAGCCGATGCGTGCGCGCCACGTATCGCGTGGTCAGCACGAAACGATTGGGGCTGGCCGACAGCGCCTCGAGCAGGTCGCGCAGCACGTGGCGCAGGCCGGGGAAGCTCTCGAACGTGCGGAGCTCCAAGACCTCGTCGAGCAGGAACGTGCACGGCGCACCGCCGGGCGCCCGCGTCGTGTCGAAAAAGCTCAGAAGCATGTCGAACGCCTCACGCGCGCTGGCCGGCGCTCGGTCGGCGCCATGCGACGGGAACGGCGACGAGGAGATCACCGCGTGGAGAAAGCGCTCCGGCGTGGTGGCGCATCGTTCCACGTCGACGTATTGCGCTGCGCCGCGGCCGACGCGGTCGCGCAGCCGCTGCAGCAGCGATGTGCGGCCGGTGCCGCACCCTCCTGGAATGACAGGAATGCGTGATGGTGACGCCTCCAGCGCGCCGAATACGCGCCGGTCGAATCCCGTATGCGGACCCGTCATTCCTCGTACCCCGCTTCCCGGGCCGGTTATCCCCGGCCCTGTGATTTGTCCTGCGGCACCGGCTCACGCATCGGGAGCCTGATGCCATGTGATTTCGCCGTCGCGAGCGCCTCGGGATATCCCGCGTCCGCGTGCCGCGCCACGCCGATGCCCGGGTCACACGTCAACACACGCTCGAGCTTCTCGTCGGCCTCTCGGGTGCCGTCGGCTACCACGACCATGCCTGCGTGCAGCGAGTAGCCGATACCGACGCCGCCGCCGTGGTGCACCGACACCCATGTGGCGCCAGCCGACGCATTCAGCAGCGCGTTCAGCACCGGCCAGTCGGCGATCGCGTCGCTGCCGTCGAGCATCCCCTCTGTCTCGCGGTACGGCGACGCCACCGAACCGCTGTCGAGGTGATCTCGGCCAATCACGATCGGCGCCTTGATATGTCCCGTGCGCACCAGCTCGTTGATGCGACGCCCGAATCTCGCGCGATCCCCGTAGCCGAGCCAACATATTCGCGCCGGCAGCCCCTGAAATTTCACACGCTCGCGTGCCATCCGAATCCAGCGGCACAGCGCGTCGTCGTCAGGAAACATGTCGAGCGCAGCGCGATCGGTCGCGAGAATGTCGTCGGGATCTCCTGAGAGTGCTACCCAGCGAAACGGACCTTTGCCCTCACAGAAGAGAGGACGCACATATTCCGGCACAAAGCCCGGAATGTCAAACGCGTTTTCGACGCCCGCGCGTTTTGCTTGCGCTCGAATGTTGTTGCCGTAGTCGAACGTGACAGCGCCGCGCGCGCGCAGCACCAGCATGGCTTCCACGTGACGTGCCATCGAGGCCATCGAGTATTCGATATACCGTTCAGGCTGACGCTCGCGCAGTAGCGTGGCCTCCGCAAGTGGCATGCCATGAGGCACGTACCCGTTGAGCGCATCGTGAGCCGACGTCTGATCCGTCAGGATGTCCGGCACCACGCCACTGCGGAGAATTTCCGGCAGCACGTCGGCCGCGTTTCCCGCGACGCCAACCGAGCGGGCGGTTCGAGTGCGTCGCCAGGTGTCAATTTTGTCGAGCGCCTCGTCCAGATCGGTTGTGGCTTCGTCGAGATACCCGGTTGCGAGCCGGCGCGCGATCCGATCCGGGTCGACCTCGATGATGAGCGCCGCGCCGCCGTTCATGGTGGCTGCCAATGGCTGGGCGCCACCCATCCCGCCCAGACCGGCGGTGACGACGACCCGCCCCTCGAGCGACCCCCCGAAATGACGCCGGGCGGCGGCGGCAAACGTCTCGTAGGTGCCCTGCAGAATTCCTTGTGTCCCGATATATATCCAGCTTCCGGCGGTCATCTGCCCATACATGGTGAGCCCGCGATGCTCGAGATCGCGAAAGTTTTCCCATGTGGCCCATGCCGGCACGATCAACGCGTTGGCGATGAGCACGCGTGGCGCGCCAGGGTGCGTGCGAAACACGCCAACCGGCTTGCCGGATTGGATGAGCAACGTCTCGTCGTGATCGAGCCGGCGCAGCGTCGCGACGATCGTGTCGTATGCCTGCCAGTTGCGGGCTGCCTTGCCGGAGCCGCCATACACGACCAGATCGTCGGGACGTTCCGCGACGTCCGGGTCGAGATTGTTCATCAGCATGCGCAGCGCAGCTTCCTGAGGCCAGGCCTTGCACGACAGTGCAGAGCCACGTGGCGCCCGAATCATGCGCGTAGCAATTGTCATCTCCGGCTGAAGAGGAGCTGGGGGTCCGAGAGCGAAAGATCAGAAATTAAGAATCGCGCGTCTGCTTGTCAAATGAATTTCACAAAAAAGTTTCAGTTGACTTTCAGGTCGCACGCGCGTTCGAGCTCGCCCGATACAATCATGTTGGAAATAGTACGAAGATCTGGCGAGAGCGAACGATCGTGCTCGATTGCCGGCACGCGCTCGCGAATGAAATCATGAACGCGCATGAGCGATGACGACGACGCGAGCGGATGCAGCAGGTCGATGGCTTCGCAGGCGCACAGTACTTCGCACGCGAGCACGTGAGATGCGAGCTCGGCGGCGCGCGCCGCCTTGAGTCCGGCGGCCATGCTCATGCTGACGTGGTCTTCGCGGTTACCCGAGGTTGGAATCGTGTCCGCGCTCGCTGGATGGGCGAGGGTCTTCATCTCGGACGTGAGCGCAGCCGCGGTCACCTGCGCCATCATGAGCCCCGACTCCAGTCCTCCGTGCCGCGTCAGGAATGCGGGAAGCCCGCTGAGCGCCGGATTGACCAGCCGTTCCGCGCGCCGCTCGCTGATTGTCGCCAGTTGCACGAGGGCAAGGCACACGACGTCGCTGGCGATTGCCACGGGAGCGCCGTGGAAGTTGCCCCCCGACACGATGTCACCCGAATCGTGGAACACCATCGGGTTGTCGGTGGCGGCATTTGCCTCGATCTGAAACGCTCGCCGCGCAAAAGCGAGCGCTTCGCGCGCAGCGCCGTGCACCTGGGGGGTGCAGCGCATCGAATAAGCGTCCTGAACGCGGCCGCAATTGGCGTGCGACGCGTTGATGGGACTTCCGGCCATCAGCAGTGAGAGGTTCGCTGCCGACGCCTGCTGCCCGAGGAAGCCGCGGGCCTGATGAATGCGGGCGTCGAACGGCCGGGTGGAGCCGCGCAACGCGTCGATGCTGATGGCGGCGACGATATCGGCGGCGCGCGCCAGCCGTTCCGCGTGCGCCACGGTCAGGCCGAGGAGCGCCGCCGAGGCCTGTGTTCCGTTGATCAGGGCGAGTCCTTCCTTGGCCGCCAGCGTGGCAGGCGGCAGCCCGGCGCGACGCAACGCCGTGGCGCCAGGCTCTGTCTCGTGACCCTGCCACGCCTCACCCTCGCCAATGAGCACCAGCGCGAGGTGGGCGAGCGGAGCCAAATCGCCGCTCGCGCCAACCGATCCGCGTGACGGGACGACGGGGTGGACGCGGCGATTGAGCAGCTCGACGAGCAGCTCGAGCGTTTCCAGCCTGATGCCGGAGAAGCCTTTGGCCAGCACGTTCGCACGGAGCGCCATGGTGGCGCGCACGACCGGAATCGGCAGCGGATCGCCAACGCCCGCGGCATGGCTGCGAAGCAGATTCACCTGGAGCTCCGTCAACGAGTCGGCGGGAATCTTGACTTCCGCGAAATTGCCGAAGCCGGTATTGATGCCGTAGGTCGGCTCGTCGCGACGGGCGAAGTCCTCGACGAGCGTTCGTGCGGCGCGCACGCGCGTGCGCGCGCCGTCGGCGATGCTCACCGGCGCGAAATCGCGCGCGATCGCCTCGAGGTTCTCCAGCGTGAGCGAGTTGCCGTCGAGATGAATCATTCCGAGTGAATTACGATATACCCGAATGTCTGTGAATATCGCAGTGCTTGGCGCGCAGTGGGGTGACGAGGGCAAAGGCAAGATCGTCGACATGCTGACGCCGCGTTTCGCAGCGGTCGCGCGATATCAGGGCGGCCACAACGCGGGTCACACCGTCTACGTTCAGGGCAAGAAGTTCGTACTCCATCTCATTCCGTCGGGCATTCTGCATCCCGGCGTCATCTGCATCATCGGGAACGGAGTGGTGATCGACCCGCAGGCACTGTTCAAGGAGATCGACGAGCTCGGGCGAATGGGCGTCGTCGTCGACGGCCGGTTGCGTATCAGCGAGAAAGCCCACGTGATTCTCCCGTATCACCGTGAGTTGGACGTGCTCTCGGAGGCCAGGCGCGGTGAGCGCAGGATCGGCACCACGTCGCGCGGCATCGGGCCGGCATACGAGGACAAGATCGGACGCCGCGGCATTCGAATCTGCGACCTGCTCGGCGACCGCTCGGCGCTCGCCGACGAAGTGCGCGAAAACGTCGCCGCCCGCAACCGCATCATCAAGGACTCAACGCTCGACTGGCAGCCGCTCCACGAGCAGCTCGTGTCGTTCGGCGAGCGGATCCGTCCGTGGGTGGCCGACGTCTCGTTGCTCCTGGCGCAGATGATGCGCGACGAACGGTCGGTGATGTTCGAGGGGGCGCAGGCCACGCTGCTCGACATCGATCACGGGACCTATCCGTTCGTCACCTCGTCCAACGCGTCGGTGGGCGGCATCTGCACCGGTCTCGGTGTGCCGCCGCGCGCCATCGGCGGCGTGCTGGGCGTGGCGAAGGCGTACACCACGCGCGTCGGTGAAGGGCCGCTGCCCACGGAGCTCGAGGGCCCGCTTGCCGAGCGGCTGCGCGAGGGCGGCCAGGAGTACGGCGCGTCGACCGGGCGTCCGCGGCGCTGCGGCTGGTACGACGCGGTGGTCGTCCGCTATTCGGCGCGGATCAACGGTCTCGACGCGCTCGCGCTCACGAAGCTCGATGTGCTGGACGGACTGCCGGAAGTGCATCTGTGCACCGGCTACCGGACGTCACAGGGCACGCTGGCCGAGTTTCCCGCGGATCTCCGAATGCTGACAGGCGCCGAGCCGACCTACGAGACGATGGCCGGCTGGTCGATGCCGACAAAGGGTGCGACCCGGATGGAACAGCTCCCGACCGAGGCGCGGCGCTACATCGCGCGGCTCGAAGAGGTGAGCGGCGTCGAGTGCGCCATCATATCCACCGGCTCCGATCGACAGGAGACGATCGTGAAGCCCGCGTCAGCGGTTGCGAAGTGGCTCGGTGTCTAACGCGCTTCCTTGTTTCGGTCGATGAATCGCGTCATCGCCGCCTGGTCGGCGCCGAAAAGCTGGATTCCGGCGCGATAGCGTGAGAGCCCCTGCGGAATCTCGAAGGATGCCCAGACGACTGCGGCTTTCAGGCGTATCGGTGGCTTTGTGGTGGGCACGATGAAACGGACGCGCTGGTTCGGCTTGAGGATGGTGGCTGACACGACTTGGGCCCCGGAGACGGACAGGTCGACCAGCGTCGCCGGGTTTCCGTCGATCTCCACCTCGATGCCGCCGACAATCTTGAAGCGCGGGGCGTGCCGCGTGCCGGTCTGATCGAGCACCGCGGCCGGAGGGCTCGGCATTTCTTCGACGACGAGCGCGGACGCTCCGCTGCCGCCCCCAGACGACAGTCCGCTTGTCTCCTCCGCTCGGTGTGACGCAACGTGCGTGTAGCTGCGGTCGTCCTCGACGATTCGGATTTCGCAGGCACCGAGAGACGGGTCGGCCTTGATGCGGTTGATGAGCGCGGCGCCCCGCGAGGTGCCGGCAAACTGCCGGTCGAGAAGCACGATGTCGGGGCGCTGACGGGTGATGACGTCGAGCGCTCGCAGCGCCTCCGCGTCGGAAAACATGACGGCGTCGACAAGCTCTTCGCGCTCCTTCAGCGTGGCGAGGTGTTCGGCAGCGGCAATGAGGACTGTGGCAGGCACGGATCGAGTCTAAACCGAAATACAAAATTCAAAATGCAAAATGCAAACACGATCTGGCGCACCGCTTCCGAATCCTGCATCTAGTTTTTGCATTTTGCATTCTGCATTTTGAATTACACAATCTCCTCTCGTGAGCACTTCTCCCGCCGTCCGCTGTGAGCAGTTGAAGAAACGTTACGGCGATGTGGTCGCCGTCGACGGCCTTTCGCTGACGGTCGAGCGTGGCGAGTGCTTTGGGCTGATCGGCCCGAACGGCGCGGGCAAGACGACGACGATCGAGATTCTCGAGGGGCTGCTCGAGCCCGACCAGGGAGACGTCGAGGTGCTCGGGCTGAAGTGGCGGACCGACGACGCGGAGCTGCGACAGCGCCTCGGGATTCAGCTTCAAGAAACACGTCTGGCGGAAAAGCTCACCGTCGAAGAGACGCTGCGGCTCTTTCGATCCTTTTATCACCGCGGGCCGTCGGTCGCCGATCTGCTGAGGCTCGTGGAGCTCGAAGGAAAGCGGGCGAGCTGGGTGGGGAAGCTGTCGGGCGGACAACGGCAGCGCCTGGCCGCCGCGTGCGCGCTGGCGGGCGCGCCAGACCTGCTGTTCCTGGACGAGCCGACCACCGGCCTCGACCCGCAGTCGCGTCGCCAGTTGTGGAGCATCCTCGAGCGGTTTCGCGCCGACGGTGGAACGACTGTCCTGACGACGCACTACATGGATGAGGCCGAAGCGCTGTGCGATCGTGTCGCCGTGGTCGATCGGGGCCGCATCATCGCCCTTGGCACGCCGGGCGAGCTGATCGAGTCTCTGGGGGCGCCAAAGATCGTGACACACCGCGGTACTCTCGAGGACGTCTTCATGGCGTTGACGGGCAGGCATCTCCGTGACGACTAGCGAGGCTCCGCCTGAGAATGTCCAGACTCCGCCTCGCTAGTGGCAGTATCTACTTGCCCCGCTCCGCGGGGCGAGACATCGTGAAAGGCCAGAATCCTCACCAAATGAGTCAAGTCTTGCGGCTGGCCTTTCACGATGTCTAACGGCAGGAGCGAACGGGGCCGACGTCATTACGACCGGGGCGGTGCCAGCCACCCGCTCGTCGAGCTGACGAGCGCGCGCTTGCGCGAGTTCGTCCGCGAGCCCGAAGCGATTTTCTGGGCCGTCGTGTTTCCAATCGTGATGTCGCTGGCGCTGGCCGTCGCATTTCCGGCGCGCGGGGCGCAGCCCGTCCGCGTCGGCATGGCGCCGGGACCGCAGGCGGAGGGTGTGCGCCGGGCGTTGACTGCCACGCCGGGTATCACCGTTCGCGACGTCGGGTCGGATCAGGAGCGCGCCATTCGCGAGGGCGAAGTGCATCTCGTCGTGGTGCCGACTGCGCCGCCCACGTACCGGTTCGATTCGGCGCGCGATGAGAGCCGTGTGGCGCGCGCTGTCGTGGATGACGCGCTGAAAAAAGCAGCCGGCCGTGCTGATCCGTGGACCGCCCGTGAGGAGGCACTGGAGGTGCCGGGATCCCGGTACATCGACTGGCTGATACCAGGCATCCTGGGCATGAACATCATGAGCACGGGCATGTGGGGAATCGGCTTTTCGATCGCGCAGGCCAGATTGCGAAAGCTGCTGAAGCGGCTCGTGGCCAGTCCCATGCGCAAGCGCGAATTTCTGCTGGCACAGGTGATTGCGCGGCTGGTGTTCCTTGCGCCTGAAGTTGCGGTGACGCTCGCGTTTGGCGTGTTTGCGTTCGGCATGCCGATCAACGGCTCGTACGGCGCGGTCTGCGCCGTCTGTATCCTCGGCGCGCTGTCGTTTGCCGGGCTGGGACTGCTCACGGCGAGCCGCGCTGCAAGCATCGAAGCGATCTCCGGCATCCTCAACTTGTCGATGCTGCCGATGTGGGTACTGAGCGGCGTGTTCTTTTCGACGGCCAACTTTCCCGACGTCCTGCAACCAGCGATACAGGTGCTGCCGCTGACCGCGCTGAACGACGCGCTTCGGGCGGTGGTGCTTGAAGGAGCAACATTGAGCGCGGTGGCCGGTGACATCGCACTGCTCGCTTCGTGGGGTGTTGTGCCGTTTCTACTAGCGTTGCGGCTGTTCAGATGGCAGTAGGCAGTAGGCAGTGGGCAGTGGGCAGTGGGCAGTAGGCAGTAGGAAGGCACCCAAATCTCATCAGTTGGTTGGCCCTTCGCTTGCACCCGAACAGCACGCGATGTCAGTACTGGGTGTTCATCGTGTCATCGAGCGTCAGGTGCCGGTGCGGGGCGAGCAGATTGCCATTGCCGCCGCCGGCGACGGCCTGACGTACCGTGATCTCAACCAGCGCGCGAACGTTGTTGCGCGCCACTTGATGGCGTGCGGCCTTCGCCGCGCGTCGCGCGTGATCGTCAAGACGGAGCGGTCGCCGCAGCTCGCTGTCTTGCTGCTGGCGGTGCTGAAGGCGGGCGCCGCATATATGTGGATTGACGGCGACGACGGTGGTCGATGGCCGGAAGGCATTTCGATTTCGAGCCGGCCGAACGGAGCTGACGAAACGCTCATCGTGATCGATACCGCCTCGCTTCTCGAGATGTCCTCACGGCCCGCGCCGAACCTGCCCATCGTCACCCGGTCTGACGACCTTGCCTGCGTGCTGCCGCAGCGGAACGGCCTTCCGGGCATCCTGGTGCCACACGCGACGATCACGGCGCTGCGGTCGCATCCCTTGCCGGACCGGGCGCAGTGGGCGGGTGACGCGGCCGCACTCGACTTGTGGCTTCCATTGATGGCAGGGGGCATCGTCACCGTCGCGGCATCGCCGCCGCAATCGGCCGCGGCGTAAAGTCACGGTTTGCCGCGGAACTCGACCTCATCCTCGGTGCTGGCGGGTCTTGGATCCGGATTGGTCCCTCCCGGCAGCGCTTGCTGTGTTACGCCCGTCGTGGGCGCGACCGGCTCTTCGACACCTGATCCCGGTCACCCCAATACCACGAGCCCTCGTAGTGTCCGGCTTCAGCCGGACTACTGCCTTCGGAAAGCGCTCAGGCGCTCGCGCGTGAGGCGCTGACGGCACGACCAGTAGCCCTTCCACGGATCTTCAGCGAGGCGTTCGAGCCGCGCCGGCACGGTCATCATCGTGAAAAGGCCCGGCTCGCGCGATGCACGCAGCTCTTCCCATCTCAGCGGCACGCTCACAGGGGCGCCGCTGCGTGCACGTGTCGAATATGCCGCGATGGACGTATTCGTGCGGTTGTTTCGCAGGTAGTCGATGAGGATCTTCTTCGCGCGTCCGGCTTTGGCGAACTCGGTGGTGTAGCGGTCCGGGCTCTTGCGTTCGAGCGCTTCGCTGAGGCCGCGGGAGAATGCGAGACACTCCGACCAGTCGGCGTGCGGCCGGAGCGGCGCGACCACATGAAGTCCGCGGCCACCCGTCGTTTTCACCCACGATTCGAGGTCGAGCGCTTCGAGCATGGCGCGCACCAACCGCGCCGCGGCGATCACCTGGGGCCATTCGACCTCGTCGCCGGGATCGAGGTCGATGACGATGCGATCCGGCCGCTCGACTTCGTCAAAGGTCGAGTTCCACGTGTGAATTTCGAGCACGCCCATCTGCGCCAGACTGACGACGCCGGCGATATCGTCCGCAATGAGATATTCGCCGACCTTCTTTTTCTCCTGGATGCGGACGCGACGCAGTGCCGCGGGCGCCCACGCCAGCGAATGCTTCATGAAGAAGCATTCGCCCTTCAGCCCTTCGGGGCAGCGGACGAGCGTCAGGGGACGGCCGGCGACGTGAGGCACGACCCAGTCCTGTAACGATTCGTAGTAGCGGGCGACGTCCAGCTTCGTGAGCCGAGGGGATGGATAAACGACTCGATCGGCATGCGAGATGCCCACGCCGACGACGACGGGGCGCGAGTCGGATTTGTCCGCGCTCGTATGGCGCGTGCCTCGCGGGCTCGTCCCGGGCTTCTCTCTGACGACCTCGCGCGGTTTCTTGTCGGCCCTGAGTCCTTGAAACGACGGGTGCCGGATCTTGCCGTCGGCGGTCCACTCCGTGAACGTGACTTCGGCCACAAGAGCGGGTTTCACCCAATGCGCCCTGCGGACCGGTACGTAGTGTCCGGCTTTAGGCGGACTCGTCAAACCCGTGGGCGGATCGAATGGACTCGTTCGCTGCTCGATGGCTTCGAGCCGTTGCCGCAGCTCGAGCGCTCCTTGATGACTGAATCCGGTACCGACCTTTCCTGCGAAGACGAAGCGGTCACCCTCGTAGTACCCGACGAGCAGCGCACCGATGCCTGCCCTCGTTCCTTCCGGATCCGTGAACCCGCCAATCACCAACTCCTGGCGCTGCGTGCACTTGATTTTCAGCCATCCGCCGTGTCGTCCCGTGGTGTAGGGAAGATCGCGTCGCTTCGATACGATCCCTTCCAGCCCGGCGCGGCACGCCTGCTCGAAAAACGCCTGCCCTTGCCCGCCGACGTGGTCTGCGTAGCGGATGCGCCCTGTCTTCCGATTGCCAACCAGTGCGCGGAGGCGTGCCTTTCGCTCCTCCAGCGGCAAGCGGTCGAGACGTTCACCGTCGAGGCGCAGCAGATCGAACGCGAAGTACACCAACGTATCGCGCGAGCCCATGCGGGAAGAGGCGTTCTGCAGCGCTTGAAAGCTCGTTCGGCCGTCGGGCAGCACCACGACGACTTCACCGTCGATGAGCGCATCGCGCGCTGGAAGATCGAGCGCAGCGCTGGCGATTTGAGGAAACGCCGCGCTCCAGTCGTTGCCGTTGCGGGTGATGAGCGTGGCGCAGCCGCCATGGATCAGACATCCGATCCGGTATCCGTCGAACTTGATTTCATGAATCCACTGGTCGCCGGCGGGGGGCGCGTTCACCAGGATGGCGAGCTGCGGCTGGTAGGGCGACGGCACGCCCTAATGGTAAGTTGATTATGCCGGCCGGCGCGTGATGGCGGACGCGAACCCGCGTTGCTTGCCCGAGCGCAGTTTTTGCAGCGCGCGGCTCTCGATCTGGCGGACGCGCTCACGCGTGACCGAGAGATGGCGGCCGATCTCCTCGAGCGTATGCTCGCGGTCGGTGCCGAGCCCGTATCGGAGGCGCAATACCTCCTTCTCACGCTCGGACAGCGGCGCCAGCGCGCGCTCAAGCTCGTTGCTGACGTCGCTCTGGATGACCGATTCTTCGGGCGTCCGCGCCGACGTATCGCGGAGCAGGTCGCCGAGCTCCGTGCTGTCATCCTCGCCTACCCGCATGTCGAGCGAGTATGGCGTCCGCCTGGCGTCGAGCAGTAGACGCACCTTGCTGGTGGGCATCTTGAGACGCTCGGCGAGATCGTACGGTGTCGGCTCGCGCCCCTTCTCGGCGCGCAGCGCCTTGCGTTCTTTCTCGAGCCGGTTCAGCGACTCGATCACGTGGACCGGTAGCCGAATGGTACGGCCTAAATCTGCAACGGCGCGGGTGATCGCCTGGCGAATCCACCATGTCGCGTACGTCGAGAATTTGAACCCGCGGCGGAACTGAAAGCGATCGACCGCTTTCATCAGTCCGATGTTGCCCTCCTGAATCAGATCGAGAAACGAGAGCCCCCGATTCAGATATCGCTTCGCGATCGACACGACCAGGCGCAGGTTCGCCTCCATCAGCTCTCGCTTCGCTTCGCGAACCGTGTCCTCGGCGGCCTCCGCCCGTCGGAACCGCGTCTCGAATTCGGCGCGCGGAAGCCCAGCCCGCGCCTCGAGCTCGGCCAGCTTGGCGTTCAGTTCAAGCCGTGGCCGCGCGTCGAGATCGTGAAACGCCTTGCCGATTTCCCGCAGCTCGGTGACCACGTCGTCGATGAGCGAGGGGCGAATGGGCTGCGCCGCCAGCTCGCTGGCGAGCGCCTTCTGGCCGCGATCGATCTGGGCTTCGAGCTGCCGCCTGGTTCTAACACCGTACCGCGGGTTCGTCAGCTTCCCGCGCAGCGCCTCCAGCGCGGTGCGACGCCGCTTGATTCGCGCAAATGCCTTCAGCACCGGGGCGATATGTTCCTGGCGAAGCTCACCGCCTTCGGGCAGAAGGATGAGCTCCGCGGCTGGATCGCCCTCCGCCCGAATCCGGTCCGCAAGGGCGACGAGCGTCTGCACCGCTGCTGGAATGTCGCCGAGCGCGGCGACGAGATCGCGCTGCGCCGTCTCGATTCGCTGCCCGATGGCAACTTCCTCGTGCGCTTTCAGCAGGCGGCGCTTGCCGATGTGCTGCAGATAGACGCGCACCAGGTCGACGTCTTCGCGCGAGAATCTCCCCCCTGGCTGCTCGATCTCCTCCTCTTCACCCTCTTCCTCGACCGGGAGAGGTTGGTCCGTAAACGCCTCTGGCTCATCCTCGCGCAGCATGCGCTCGGGGGAGACGATGAACGGCCGATCTTCCTCTGTGTCCTCGCGTTCGTCGACGTCGAGTCCGAAACCGTGGGCACGTTGTCGCCAGTCGAGGACGTGCGCCGGGCGAGACGGATCGTCCCACTCAATCAGCGATTTGCGCCGACCTTTCGTGCGGAATGCAAGAGTATTTGCCTTGGATGAAGCCTTGTCCGTCATGGTGTCCGCTGCTGGATTTGCAAGGGTGCTGCCTGTACTAATTAGACGCGGCGTTACGTGGAAAAGTTCGCCAAACGGCCGTGGTACACTCGGCTACCGACTAGCTATGACCGGGTAGCTCAGTGGTAGAGCAGCGCACTTTTAATGCGCGGGCCGCGGGTTCGATCCCCGCCCCGGTCACATCCCTCGACATTTCCGCAGCTCAACCGGAGAGGAACTCTGTATGCGCCGATCCATCGTCATTTTGACCCTGGCAATCCTTTGGGCTACATCCCTTGCGGCTCAGGCGCCGGCGGGCTGGCAGGTCCGCATCGACCGGAGCACCAGCGCCGCCGATCCGGACGATGTGCCGGAGATAAAGGTGGGCACCGTCGGCAAGGGCTTCCGGGTGACCGGCGGGCCGGCCGGCACGTTCTGGAACCCGGCCAATCGCGCGAAGGGCAGTTTCGCGGCTCGTGGCTCGTTCACCCTGATGAAGCCGAGCGGCCACACCAATTATTACGGCCTGGTGTTTGGCGGAGAGGAGCTGGGAGGCGCAAACCAGCGATACATCTATTTCCTCGTCGCGCAGGATGGCACCTTTATAATCCGGCAACGTACAGGTGAGAAGGTCACGGACGTCCACCGGGGCACCCACGCAGCCGTGCGGAAGCCGGGCGCCGGTGGGACCTCGACAAATGCGCTGGAATTACGCGTGGCCGGCGACCAGATTTCGTACGTCGTGAACGGCATGGTCGTGCACACGACGCCAAGGAGCGGGCCGACGGCCCGGACCGACGGCATCGTCGGCGTGCGCATCAACCACCTGCTCGACGTGCAGGTGGACGGCTTTCAGGTGCAGCAGCAGTGACTGAACCGGAGTTCCGCTCATCGAGGGATCGATGAACGATGATCTGATCATCGATCGCGTCATCGATGAACGGATGGACAAGTGAATGAATCGATGATCGATTGAAACAATGGACACATCGATTGTTAGATCATCGATCATCGACCATCGATGATGTGTTCTGTCACAGAGGGGGTGATGTGATGCGGTTTTCAGCCTTGATCGGTGCCCTGCTCGTTGCTGCTGGCGCGGTATCGGCACAGCAGGGGCCGGCGCAGTTCTCAGACGCGTGGTATCAGCAGTTCCGTGGTCCCTACAGCGCGCCCGTGGAGCCGTTCCGGATCGTCGGCAACATCCATTACGTTGGCGGCGCGAACATCTCGTCGTATCTGATCACCACTCCACAGGGACACATTCTCATCGACACGGGCATGAAGGAGATGCACGAGGTGATCAAGAACAGCGTGGCCAAGCTTGGCTTCAAGACATCGGACATCAAGATCATGCTCTCCAGTCACGCGCATTTCGATCACATCGAGGGTCATGCGGCCATGAAGAAGTTGACCGGTGCGCAGGTGATGGCGATGGCCGGCGACGCTCAGGCGCTCGAGGCGGGTAAGGACAACTCGGCGCTCGGCGCCATTGGCTGGGAGCCTGTCAAGGTCGACCGGGTGCTGAAGCATGGCGACACGGTGTCGCTTGGCGGAACGACGCTGCGTGCGCTGCACACGCCTGGACATACGCAGGGAGCGACGACCTGGATTACGACGGTGCAGGACAAAGGTCGTCAGTACGCGGTGGGATTCCTGGGCGGCACAACGCCGAACGGTGGCGTTCCACTGTTCGACAATCCACGCCACAAGGCGGTCGTCGCGGACACGCAGCGCACGTTCAAGACACTGAAGGCGGAGAAGGCGCCCGATATCTATCTCGTGGGACACCCGCAGGCGATGTTTGCCGGCAAGGTGGAGCGCATCAAGGCGGGCGAGACGCCGCATCCTCTTCTGAACGGCGACGCATGGACGAAGCAGATCGTGGACGGGGAAGCGAACTTCGAAAAGCGCGTGGCGGAGGAACGCGCAAAGCTCAGACGGTAGCCCTAATTTCTTTGTGTCGCGGGTCCCGCGCGCATATGATGACGGCGTTTGGCCGCCCTCGCCCCAGGCACCCGCCTCGGCGCCTACGAAGTCACCGCGCAGATCGGCGAAGGCGGAATGGGCCAGGTGTACCGGGCAACGGACACCAGGCTGAAACGTCAGGTCGCCATCAAGATCCTGCCGCCATCGCTCGCAGGCGATTCCGATCGGCTGGCGCGTTTTCAGCGCGAAGCGGAAGTGCTCGCCTCCCTGAATCATCCGCACATCGCCGCCATCCATGGGCTGGAGGACGCCGACGGCGTCACGGCGCTCGTTATGGAGTTGGTCGAGGGCGACGATGTGTCTCAGCGGATTGCGCGCGGCGCAATTCCCCTGGACGAAGCGCTGCCGATTGCAAAGCAAATCGCCGAGGCGCTCGAAGCGGCGCACGAGCAGGGCATCATCCACCGCGATCTCAAGCCTGCCAACATCAAAGTGCGGCCCGATGGCACGGTCAAGGTGCTCGACTTCGGTCTGGCGAAAGCGCTGGAGCCAGGGGGGAGTGGGCAGGCGACGGGTAGCGTCCCGCTGTCGATGTCGCCGACGATGATGAGCCCCGCGATGATGACCGGTGCGGGCATGATTCTCGGCACGGCCGCCTACATGAGCCCAGAGCAGGCGCGCGGAAGGCCGGTTGACCAGCGTGGAGACATCTGGGCCTTTGGTTGTGTGTTGTACGAAATGTTGACCGGTCGCCGCGTGTTCGAGACGGGTGAGACGGTCTCGGATGCGGTCGCGGCGATCCTCACACGTGAACCCGATTGGACTGCGCTGCGGCCGGATGTTCCCCTTTCGATTCGCGCGCTGCTCCGCCGCTGCCTGCAGAAAGACCCCAATCGCCGCGTGCACCATATCGCGGACGCCCGCCTCGAACTGGAGGAGGCGATCACCGGTCCATCGGAGCCTGCGAATGACATCGTCCGAGCGGCGGGGGCGCCGACAGTATGGATGCGTGCGGTCCCCTGGGCGGCGGCGGCGCTCGCGGTGATTGTCGCGGTCTGGGCGCTGTGGAGTTCATCCCCTGTCCGCCAGTCAGGCACGGCACCGGTCAGGCGCCTGGAGCTGAACCTGCCGGCTGGTGTCGAGCTGTTTACGGCTTCAACCCGCACCGTGGCTGTGTCTCCAGACGGCTCACGCCTGGCGTTTGTCGGCATTCTCGGCGGAAGTCGGCAAGTCTACGTCCGCCCGCTCGATCAGTTCGAAGCCACACCGCTCCGGGGAAGTGACGGCGCCACCGCGTGCTTCTTTTCGCCGGATGGTCAGTCGATCGGACTCGTGACCGCCGCTGGCGTGTTGAAGACCGTATCGCTCGCTGACGGCCTGGTGACGACTGTCGTCGGCGATGCCAGCCTCCTCTACGGCGCCGCGTGGACCCTCGGCGATCAGATCATCTTCGTTCGTGCCGGCGCCCTGTGGCAGGTGCCTCGAGCGGGGGGCACGCCGCGTTCGCTGACGATGTTGGGCGGCGAGATGCACGACACGCTCCACGCCTGGCCCGTCATGCTTCCAGACGGCAAGACGGCGTTGTTTGGCGCAGCCTCCGGTGATCGTTGGCGTATCGATTCGTTAGTGCCGGCCACCGGTGAGCGGCGCACCGTGGTGGAGCAGGGAACCCTGCCGCTCTATGCCGCCAGCGGGCATCTGGTGTTCTTCCGGAATGGCGAGCTGCTTGCCGCGCCGTTCGACGCGGCTCGCCTGCAGGTAACGGGTCCCGCGGTTCAAGCCCTCAACAATCTTCCAGCGTCTGTCTCCGGCGTTCCCGTCGTGGACGTGTCGTCCTCGGGGACGGCGGTGTATGCGCCGACGAACGCTGTGAGCCGTCTGGTGTGGGTGTCGCGACAGGGTGTGGAACAGCCGCTGAACAACACGCTCCGCAGCTATGCGAATCCCCGTCTGTCGCCCGACGGTACGCGCGTGCTCGTCCAGGCGGGTGATTTGTGGCTGCAGGACCTCGCGCGTTCGACGTTCACGCGTCTCACGTCGAGAGACGCGGTGACCAACGGATTCCCCGCGTGGGCGCCTGACGGTCGCCGCGTCATGTATCGGACGCCGAACGGCCTGAGGGTGCAGGACACCGACGGCGGGGGCGAGGGAGAAGTGATCGCGGAGACATCGGAATTCGATTATCCCGGCTCGTTGACCCCGGATGGAGAGACGTTAATCTTCCTGCGCAGCTCACAGGAGACCTCGTTCGACATTTTCGCGCTCCCGCTTCGCGATCCGTCCAGGATGCGGCCGCTGCTTACCACCACCGCGTACGAGGGCGGCGCGCAGCTGTCGCCCGACGGCCGGTGGCTGACCTACATCTCGAATGACACGGGACAGAATGAGGTCTATCTGCGTCCATTCGCGGGCCCTCAGCGGCAGTGGCAGATCTCGACTGAAGGCGGCACGCAGGCGATCTGGAACCCCAACGGCAGGGAGATCTTCTATCGCAACGGCGACAAGATGATGGTGGTCGAGATCTCAACCACTCCCGACGTGACACTCGCGCCGCCGCGAGTCCTCTTCGAGCAGCAATACGCGTTCGGCGCCGGCATCACGATCGCCAACTATGATGTATCGCGCGACGGGCAGCGCTTCATCATGGTCAAGAATGAATCGAGTGCTGCCCGGTTGAACGTGGTGCTGAACTGGTTTTCCGATCTCACGCGCCTGGCGCCCGTGGCTGGACGTTGAGTGAGTCGGCCCGTCCAGCGGCCCTGCCGCGACCGAAGAGGCGCACATTCTCGGTCAACGAGATCCGCGCCTCATCGTTCGCTATACCCTTTCGGTGCGGCGGCTTCACCGCCTGCTGCGGGGCCTAGACAACCCTGACGTTCTCGCCTCTCGGTCCCTTCGGACCCTGTCCCCGCTCGAAGGTGACGTTTTGTCCTTCGCGAAGCTCATCGAATGGTGTCTGAGCGCAGGCGGAGTTGTGGAAGAAGTACTCGTTGCCGTCGCTCGCCGCGATGAAGCCGAAGCCTTTGTCGCTGATGAGCCGTTTGATCGTGCCATTCATAGGTGCCATGCTCTTTCCTTCCAAGTCGAACGGATTACTCAAATGCGCGTGACACTGTGGCGACGAACTCGTCTCTGATGGTGTCCGACGCGCGGCCGAAGGCCGGTCGGCGCTAGACAAACGCAGGCAGGCTCAGGTCTTGAACGAATACTGAGTATACCCCTTGATTCCTCCCTGCTCAATAGCTCGTGCGGTCCAGCTAAGACGCGGCTCGACGGGAGTCCGCTCCCTGAGCGCCGACAGACGACGCGTGCGGCTCCTCTGATGAGATGCCGACGCCAAGCACCGCCACGATCTCGTGGGTTTGGCCGTCGTCAACCAGCGGGATAGCCCGTGGGTCCACGGTCAGGCCGTCGACCTCTACTGATCGGACACCGCGGCACTGGCGCTCTGGATTCATCACGGTCATGTGATAGGTGCTGCCTCCGTGCTTCAAGTCAATCGAGTACTGTGGCCACATCGCCGGGATGCACGGATCGATCGTGAACGTCTCGCCACTGCGCCGCAGGCCGAGGAGGCCGCCGATTGCGACCTGATACATCCACGCGGCAGAACCCGTGTACCAGGTCCATCCCCCGCGTCCGATGTGCATCGGATGCGCATAGACGTCGGCGGCGACAATGTACGGCTCGGCGCGGTACCGGTCGAGACCCTCCTGGCTTCGCATGTGGTTGACCGGATTGATCATGTGGAACAGTTCCATTGCTTCGTCGCCAAGGCCCAGGCGCGCGAGCGCGAGGACCGTCCAGAGGGCTGCGTGCGTATACTGGCCGCCGTTCTCTCTCACGCCGGGTAGATAGCCCTTGATGTAGCCCGGATCGTGGGTCATGTGATCGAAGGGCGGCGTCAGGAGCAGCACCAGTTGCGCATCTCGGCGGACGAGATGGGCGCGGACAGCCTGCATCGCGCGTTCGGCTCGGCCGCGGTCGCCCGCCTCCGAGAGCACGGCCCAGGACTGCGTCAGTGAGTCCAGCCGGCATTCGTCGTTCTGTGCAGAACCGAGCGGCATCCCATCGTCGAAGTACGCGCGGCGATACCAGTCACCGTCCCACGCCAGTTCCAACATGCCGATCAGCCACCCCGCCTCGCCGCGATATCGCCGGGCGAGATCGTGACGGCCCCGGCGTTCGCACAGCGCCGCGAAGGTGTTCATGACGACGACCAGGAACCACCCGAGCCAGACGCTCTCGCCGCGTCCCTCGTGCCCAACGCGGTTCATCCCATCGTTCCAGTCGCCCGAGCCCATCAGCGGCAAGCCGTGAACGCCGTACCGCGTGCTGCGATCGATGGCGCGGCGCGCATGCTCGAAAATCGTGGCGCGCTCCTGCGACGCCGAAGGCAGGTAGTACGCCTCGGTCTGTCCGGGCTCCAGAAGTGGCGCCTCGAGGAACGGGACCTCTTCGTCGAGGACCGAATCATCGCCCGTGACGTCAACGTAAGCGGCCAGCGCGTACGGCAGCCACAATAGGTCGTCCGAGCAGCGCGTTCGTGTCCCGCGTCCGCTCGGCGGATGCCACCAATGCTGCACGTCGCCTTCCGTAAACTGTCGCGACGCCGCCCGAAGCAGATGCGCCCGGCTGATGTCCGGACGCGCGTGCAGGAGCGCGAGCACGTCCTGAAGCTGATCGCGGAAGCCGAAGGCACCGCCAGGCTGATACGGACCGCTGCGCGCCCAGATTCGGCAGCTCAACGTCTGATATAGCAGCCACCGATTGACCATCAGGTCGAACGAGTCGTCGGGCGTGCGGACTTGAATGGCGCCGAGCGTGTCCTCCCAGAATCGGTCCGAGCGCTCGAGCGCTGCCACGGCGTTACCGACCGTCGAATAGCGCTTCGCCAGATCGACCGCATGGGTAACGTTGAGTCCCTGCCCTAACACGAACGCCACGCGATGGGATGCACCAGCCTCGATCTCGAGGCCAAGCTGAAGGGCAGCGCACGGGTCGAGGCCGGCGCCGGCACGCCCCGCAAGCCGGTCGCGGAAGAGCGCCGCGGGACGGGCGAGCGTGCGATGCCGTCCGATGAATTCCGTGCGATCGCACGTGTACGAACGAGACGCCTCGGTGGCGTGCCAGAACGCTACGTGTTCCTGGAACTCGGTGTTGTACCTATTCCGGGCGAGGATGGCGCCGGTTGTCTCGTCGATCTCAGTTACGACGAAGCGCCGCTCGCCCGCGCGGGGGGGACCCAGGCACCATTCGACGTACCCGTAAACGCTGAGGCGCCGCTTCGCCGACGAAGTGTTCGTGAGTGTCAGGACCGCCACCTTCACCGGATCGTCGGGCGGCACGAATACCACGAGTTCCTGGTCCAAGCCGTCCACGCCATGCTGGTAACGTGTCACACCTGCGCCATGACGTATCACCCAGCGGCCTCCGTCAGGCTCGCGTGGGAGCGGCCCCGGCGTCGCTCCCCAGACGGCGCCGGAATCCTCATCGCGCACGTAAATCGCCTCACCCGTGGGATCTCGAACCGGATCGTTGGCAAAGGGAGTGAGCCGGTTCTCGCGGCTGTTCGCGTTCCAGGTGAAGGCGGAGCCGGAGCAGCTCACCATGGTGCCGAAATCCGGATTCGCAATCACGTTCGACCAGGGAAGCGGAGTCTCGCGTTCGCCCTCCAGCACGACGACGTATTCCCGGCCGTCGGACGTGAACCCTCCGACGCCGTTTTCCATCACGAGTGGCGGAACCGTAACTGGCGTAGCGGCGGGGCCGGGACGGCGCAGCTTCGCGGAGGGTGGCACGTGGTCTTCCGAAGAGATCCACGGCGCCTGACGATCGAGCTGCCGGGCCAGATCACCCAGGTCATCGCGCAGCACTGCCCGCGCAACGGCCGCCAACAACCGGCGATCGGGCCCGGGCATTCCGTCGGTCCTCAGCAGAAACATGCCGCCGAGCTTGTTCTTCCATCCCGCCCATCGCGCCTCGTCGACGAGATTGGTAAGCATCCCCTGCACTTCGTCGAGATACTCCACAGGATGCTCGTTGAGAATCACGAAGTCGGCGCGGAGGCCTTTGACGCGCCAGTACTCCTGCGCATGCAGCACCTGCCGCACCAGGGGGAGCCCGCTCGCCGCCGTCACGCGAACGAGGACGATGGGGAGGTCGCCGGAGATCCCGTAGCCCCACAAGTCCGCCTGTCCGAGCGTGTTGAGCGAGAGGTCCTCCGGACTGGTGCATGTGATGTCGGGGCCAAAAACGCGCGAGGCGAGCCGATCGAAGAGGATGGCGTAATCGTCGGTCAATCCGAGATGCTGCAACGTGATGTGCACGTGCGTGAACGCCATCGAGAAGGCGCGCGCCGCGGCGCTGCCGTCGCGGTATTTTCGCAGCAGCGCGAGCGCAGTGGCGCGGTCCGGGGCGACGCCGGTCGCAAACGTGACGCGCACGAATGCGCCGGGCGCCAGCCGTACCCGCTCCCGGAGCGCCGCTACGGGATCCAGCACCGCTCCGGTCGTACCCGACAGCGCCCTGTCCTCGAGGGCGAGCGGGGCGGCAACCGACCGCCCGCGGCCGAGGAAGCGTGCACGATCGGTTTCTCGCTCGACGGCGCCGCCGAGCCGTCCGTCGATGCTCAGCACGTGGAACGCCCAGACGGGCGCTTCGCCTGAAGCCCGCGGGCGCCGACTGAAGAGCAAGCCCGCACTCTGGGCGTCGTACTCCGTCTCGATGAAAAGCTTACCGAACGCTGGGTGTGCCAGGTCGTCATCGGGGTGTGCGAGCACGATCTCCGCGTAGCTCGTGACCTCGATCTCGCGCGGCCGATCCCCCCGGTTCGTGAGCGCCAGACGACGCACCTCCACGTCGTCTTCCGGCGACACCGCCACTTGGAGCTGCGTTTCGAAATCACCGTCGCGCCGGCGAAACGTCACTTTATCGAGCTCGAGCGCGGCTTCGTACTCGTCCGGTTCGCCGCAGACCGGGAAATACGTGGGTGACCAGACCTCGCCCGACCACGCGTCGCGCAGGTAGACCACGTGCGCGCCAGCGTCAGACGTGCGGTCTTCCCGCTGTCGGGTGACTGCCAGCCCGTTCCACATGCTGTAGCCGCCACCAGCATGCGTCAACGCGGCGGTATATCGGCCGTTCGAGAGGAAATGTGTGTGCGGATTGGCGGTGTGCGGTGATCGGAAGCGTCTCAATGCCAGCACGGGGATCGCCGCTGGCGCCGTCGTACCTTCCGCCGGCCGCGGCTCCGAGAGGATTGCCTCCCGGGGCACACGCTCCTGGAGCAGGAGCTCGGAGGCCTCGACGCGCGGGTCCGCGTGAAAGCGCGCGACGAACGCGTCGCCGCACACCACGTTGGCCAGCGCCACGAGGGACATTCCCTGATGGTGAGCGAAGAACGCGCGCACCACGGCCGGACGCGCCTCGGTGCCGCGTGGCGTCGCGTCGGAGTCGATCTCGTAGCGTGGCCTGAAGTCGATCGCTTCGTAGAAACCGAATCGGCCGTCGAGCCCCGCGCGCGTCAGACGCAGGAGGTTGGCTGCCGCGGCGGCAGGATCGATGAGGCTCGCAAGCACCGTGGCATAGGGGGCGACGACGAGATCGTCCGCCAGTCCGCGCTTCAATCCAAGGCTCGGTACGCCGAACGCCTTGTATTGATAGTTGCCCGCGCGATCCGTCAGCGCGTAGGCGGACTCGGAGATCCCCCAGGGGACGCCGTGCTGCCGTCCGTAGTCGATCTGACGCCGGAGACTGGCGCGGCAGCTCTGGTCCAGCAGCGTGCCCGGAAATCCCCGCATCAGCAGCAGGGGCATCAGGTACTCGAACATCGTTCCGCCCCACGACATGAGCGTCGCGCGGCCGTTGATGTTCGTCACGAGGCGCCCGAGGTGAAACCAGTGGTCCTGCGCGACGTCGCCCTTCGCGATGGCAACGAAGCTCGCCAGCCGAGCCTCGGACGCCAGCAGGTCGTAAAAGGCGCCGTCCAGACGGCCGGGACCGTCGGCGTCGGCGAGGCGATAGCCGATCGAGAAGATGCGCCGGCGACGGTCATACAGGAAATCGAACCGCATGGCGTCAGCGAGCGTCGAGGCTCGCCGCGCTAAGGCATGGAGCCCGGCGGTGGGCGGAGCGGCCGGGTTGCGCAGCGCGCGCACGGTGTCGACAACGGCCAAAGACCAGAATGCGATGTCACCGGCGCTCTGGCGTACGTTCGTGTCCTCGAACACGCTCGAGGCCGTCTCGAGCTCGCGCGCCAGCGATTCGAGCCTGGCCGCACCATCCAGCGCTCTGGCGTCGAGAGCAATCGCGCGGGCCAGTCGCGCGATGTCGCGGACCGCCTGGCGGCGTCCGGCATCCGCGTCGGTGTCCGACGAACAGGCGGCCCTCAACAGATCCGCGGCATCGATGAGCCCGGCAAGGAGTCGAGCCGGGGGCTGCGGCTCTGCGGCCAGACGCTCCAACCCGTGCGCGATCGTTATGAGGGATGCCGCCAGGTTGCCGCTGTCGACAGTAGAGACGTACCGCGGATGAAGCGGTGCGCGGGTGACGGTGTCATACCAGTTCAGGTAGTGCCCCGCGAACCGTTCCAGGCCTTCGAGCGTCGTCAGGGTTGCATCGAGCCGTCGGACGAGCGCGTTCGTCGTGAGATAGCCGAGGTCGTGGGCGGCGAGCGTGGAGAGAAGGCCCATGGCGATGTTCGTCGGCGATGTACGTCGCGCCAGCTTGGGCTCGTCTCCGCCTTCCTGCCAGTTGTCCGCCGGCAGCCAGCCGTCGGCTTCCGTCATGAACGTCTCGAAGTACCGCCATGTTTTGCGGGCCGTTCTCCTCAGCAGGGCACGTTCGCGGTCTCCGAGCGGTCGCTCGCGCGGTCCCGTCGGCAAACTGAGCCAATACGCGATCCCGGGGGCGAGCGTCCACAGCAGCAGAAAGGGCGCGGCCGTCGAGAGCGCGCCGCTGTTGGTCGAGAGGATGATCAGCGTTACCGCGACGGCAATCATCGGGCTGGCGCCCATGCCTGCACCAAACCGCAACAAGCCGCTGCGGCCTGCGATTCCGCCGGTACGGGCGGCCGACGTTGCGGCGGTCTCCCATTCGAGCAGCCCGTGCCTGGTGACGAGGAGACGCGCCAGCGTCACTCCGATCGCATGGGTTGCATCCCACGCGTAATAGGCCAGGAACGTCAGGCCGAGGAGCACCTGCGCCAGCGCCGTCGCGGCGTCTTCGCGCAGGTTGCGCCAGAACACTGGAAACGACTGCGCTTTGCGCGGCCCGACGAGCAGCCGCGCGAGCAGCGGCAGGAGCTGCGAGGCGAGCACGACAAGCACGGCGGTGTTCCAGAACCAGCGGGGACCGGGCAGCACGATCCAGCCCGCCACGAGCATCGCCAGCAGCGCCGGCGTGACGAGGCTGCGGCGCAGGTTGTCGAGGATCTTCCAGCGGCTGATGAGCGGCAGCGTGTTCCGCCTGATACCGTGGCGTGAGGGGACGAATGGCAGCAGCCACAACAGGATCTGCCAGTCGCCACGAATCCACCGGTGCTGCCGCCGCCCGTGGGCCAGGACGCTCGACGGATACTCGTCCACGAGCTCGACGTCGGACACGAGGGCCACGCGGGCATGCAGTCCTTCGAAGAGATCGTGCGACAGCAGAGTGTTCTCTGGGGCGATGTCCTCCAGCGCCGCCGCGAAGACATCGACGTCGTACAGTCCTTTGCCCGTGAAGATTCCCTCGCCGAACAGGTCCTGGTACGTGTCGGACACCGCCGTCGTGTACGGATCAACCCCGGTGTGGCCCGAGTACAGCCGGGCGAACAGCGACCCCGCGGCACTGCTGAACGTGACGCTGACGCGCGGTTGCAGGATGCCATAGCCGTCTGTGACCCTGCGGGCGCGCGCATCCATCGTGGGTCGGTTGAGGGGATGCGTGATGATGCCGATCAGTTGCCGTGCCGCCTCGCGGGGCAGGCGTGTGTCGCTGTCCAAGGTGATGCAGAAGCGCACGTGCGGCAGGATCGACAGATCGCCGACGGTGTCAACGAAGCTCGTATGAGTTGCGCCGCGCAGCAACCGGTTGAACTCTTCGATCTTTCCGCGCTTCCGCTCCCAGCCCATGAAGACGCCTTCCCGTTCGTTCCACTGCCTCGCGCGATGAAAGAGAAAAAAGCGGGTTGTTTCACCCGCGGCGTGCTTCGCGTTGAGGGCCTCGATGCCGGCCTGCGCTGCGGCGAGGATCTCTTCATCGCCGGGCATCGTCGCCTTGGGCGCGTCGCGGAAGTCGCTCAGGATCGCAAAGTGGACGTGCGGGTCGACGTTGCCGACCGCTTGTACTTCGATGTGCGCCAGGAGATCCTGCACACCCGCCACACTGTCGATGAGCGTGGGCACGATCACCATTGTTCGGGCGTCTTCCGGCACCCGATCGAGGTCGAGCCGCGGCAGCCGCCGGGGCGGGATTACGTTGTTGATGACGCGCTGCAGGATCTGGATCGTCAGCTCGCTCGCAGGCACCACCGTCAGCAGGGCGACCGCGACAAGGGCCAGACCCCGCCATCCGTACAGGTAGGCGTAATTCACTGCCGCGAGGACAAACGTCAGGGTGCCAGCGGCGATGGTGCCGAGATAGCCGGCGGTGGCATACCGGAAGAAGAACCGGTGCATTCGAACTCGCGGGCCGGGCACCCAGCCGATGCCCTGCTCGAACTGGCGGCGGCCGCCGCCGACCAGGTAGTAGCCGACGTGCGCGCCACGGGCATCGGGCGTTCGCTCGGCAACCTGACGTGCGCGCTCGACGCTCTTCCGCGCCACGCGCACCTGGCCATCACCGGTCGGCTCCGCTACTTCTTCCACCGCCTGTCGGTAGCGATCGCGGCTGCGGAAGTCCATTCGGCTGTACACGCCGGCTGGATCGCGCTGGAGTACCTGTTCCACGAGGCTGACGCTCTCGAAGAACTCGCTCCAGTCGAACCAGGAGATGAGGCGGAGGCTGCCGATCAGATTGGCGACGAACGCCTGCTCAGCCGCTTGATGCTGTCCTTCCGCACGGATGGCGTCTTCCACGGACTGCCCCTTGGCGGCGAGGGCAGCGTCGAGCTGATGGCGCACCGCTGCCGCGGCCGTGCCGTGCTCACGCGATCGCTGGAGGAGGCGGATCACGAACGCGGGATGTACGTGGAGGGGCACTCCAGAAGACCCCTCGGCGCGCTCGAGCGCGAGCGCAAACCGATCGGCATCGAGGCGGCGGGCACGGTTGGTGGCCAGGATATCCGCCCTGGCGCGCAGGGATGCGATCAGCGCCAGCCGGAGCGCAGTGGGCCACGCCCAGAGCTCCCCAATCGTCAGTGGCGTAATGGACTGAAAAGCGGTCACGAACCGTTGCAGCCGCTGGGCATCGAGGCGTCCGGCGCTGCATCGCACCAACTCGGAGGCGATGACGCAAATTCGTGGCTCGCCGGTGAACTCGTCGGCCGTCATGCGGGGGAGCCGGCGGTAGAAGGAAGGCGGCAGGTCGTGGCGAATGTCGCGAACAGCCGCGGAGATGATGTGAAAGTTATCGAGAAGCCATTCGGCGGCGGGTGACAGCGGCTCGCCCCGGCGGGCGTCGTCGGCTAGCGCCGTGTACACGCTGCGCAGCATCCCCGCGTGACCGTCGAGACGACGCAGATGCACGTGGCCGCCGCCTCGCTGCCGCTGGGCCAGAGATAGGAGTGCGGCCAGACGCCTGGCCTGTTCTTCCAGCGGCTCGATCCCGAGCAGTTCCGCCTCACCGGTCGCCGACTCGCGGGTGCCCGCGAACTCCTGTACTGGCTGCGCCATGTGTCTGTCCGACCGACCGCGGGCACTCCGGCTCTCCGCGCCGCTCTACTTCACGAGGCGGAGACACGATCGTACATCGGCGCGCGTGACGTCGGTTGCTGCAGACGGTTCAGCTTGCGCGATCCCGTCTTCTAGCAGCGGCTTCCTCGCTCGACGCTCGAAGTCGGCTTACTTCAGATGCGACGCACGGTGCTCGGTGAGCCATTGCTCGCTCATCCACCCGAGCTGTCGGGCGTTCACGCCTCCTGGCACGCGTACCCTGCGGATGATCCCCGCGACCGTCAACGTGAGGAGAACGGCGATGGTGAGCATCATATAGTTCACACGTGGGCCGCCATGCCGTGGCGGTTGCTTCAGCGTCCTACATCTGCCGGAGCGTTGTCTGTGCGGTTATGCACATAGGGTGACCGCTGCAGCTGTGATATGTTGCCTACATCTTTCCTGACGTTCCTGCCCAATTCGGACAGTAGCCTCACTAAAGCCACCGTTCCAATACCGCGAGGTTACATGGCGGCCGAGTTGTCATCTCACGCGTTTTCTCGATCACCGAAACGGTCCGGACGCTGCCCGCGCTGTCGAGCGGCATCTGGTAGTGTGACGTTGCTCACATCATTGGTCTGCTATTTCGCCTGCGATGGCTGCGGCCACCGTTGGCAGTCACCGGTGACGGTCGAGGCCGAGGTGCAGCGATGCAGCCCGTAAGCCAGGAACCGCCACAGCGACCCGCTGCGTGCCCCTCGTGCGGCTCGAAGGCTGTCGGTACGCTCGCGAAAGTAATCACCATCGATACGGCGTGGCGGTGCCAGGCCTGCGGTGAGGTCTGGAAGGTGGCCAAGCCAGCCCCGTCGTCCTGGTGAGGGCTCGGTCCCTGGACGATCCTGACGATCCTTGAATCGTTTCAGCGGGCGGCGGGCAGCCTGGCTGCCTCGGACAATTCCTCCGGCCGTCTCAAGTCAGTGCCACCCACGGGAGTGTGACGCACCTCTTCGTGCTCGAGGGCCCACGAGGTAAATGCGGCGGCCGTGGCCAACCGGAGATCGTCCCATCGCTGCCCGCAGCGGGCACACTGCCATCCGGCGCCCGTGCTGAGCGCGCCATCGGTCAGCGCCAGGGCGGCCGTACTACACAAAGGGCACGTCGGGAACCGCGGGCGTTCCGGTGCGGCGTCGAGCATCGTGATCGACGGGCGGGCGCGATCTGGAAGCATGAAGACCTCTTTCCGATGACGGCTGTTGGCGTCTTGCTTCAGGGACATGTCATGCACGCCTATCTGTCGCGCGACACCGATGAGGACTGACATACGGGAGGGCTCAGGGCTCAGGAAGCAGTGTGTAGAGTGTACGCCTACGGAGAAACGATTGATGTTCACTTGTGGACAGTCCGGATACCTGAAAACGAATAGAAGGCCGGAGCCAGGAATATCGCGTACACTGATTAGTACCTTCCTTGAGCATCCGCGTGTCGTGGGTTTCTCATTCAAGGCATCCCAGCCAGAGAGAGAGCCACTCATGCAGCCCCGACGAAACGACAGTCCTCTCCCTGACCCGTTTGATCCCTGGCGCAGGGGACGATGCCCGCGGTGCGAGCGTGCGGCGGCCCGGCCGCTGCAGCGTGCAAGTGTCGCTGATGCGTTGTGGTGTGAGTGTCGCACCTGCGGGCACATGTGGCTGGCTGCACACGCTGACCAGACCCCGCACACGCAACTGTACGGAAGATCGTGAACGTCACGACGTCTGCCTTGATGGACGTCACTCGACTCGACTGCCGGAGTCGCGCTTGATGCGCCGCCAGATCTTCACCGCACGTCCCACGCGCGGCGACTACATCCTCGGCTCAACGGGCGTGTCATGGCACGTTGATCGTACTAACGGGGACGGCGCGGTGATGAGGATTTCAGCCGGCGAGCGCAATAGGAAGATTGCCCTTGCGTCGCTCCTGTCGTTGGCGGAAGGCGACAAGGCGGATGCGTGGGAACCTTTCGGGAACAATTCCTACCGGCTGATCGAACGGCATCGCCCGCGCTAATTTTAACGGTCGCCGGCGTATCGACCCGATCGGTCGGGCGCATGGCTGCAGGCACGGCGTTTCCCGGTGCCTTTTGCTTCCGGCCGTAAGTATTCGCCATTCATTGACGGCACTCTTATCGAGGCGGGACGCCAGTCCCGCCTCGACAGGATCGTGAGGCCTACCAGCGAGACCCGGAGTGGCGTCGATGTGACTCATCGCCATCGGATCGGCCGACGTATGCCAGCTTTGGACGCGCCTCGTTGACGGTGAGGCCGCGGCCCCCGAGTTGATACGCGTTCAACTCGCTGATGGCTTTCTGGGCCTCCTCGTCCGTGCTCATCTCGACGAACGCGAAGCCGCGCGCGCGTCCTGTGGCGTTGTCGCGCACGACGTTCACCGATTCAACGGTACCGGTGCGCGCGAAGAGCTCCTGGAGCTCAGTTTCCGCGGTTTCGTAGGGAATGTTGCCAACGTACAATTTTCGACTCATGAACTGACTCCTCTGTCGCAGAATGTGACCACTCTCGATCGTCCAAGATGGACGTCGAGTGGGATTTCGTCTCGTAGCTAGGCTGAACTTCAGGAGGAGCGAGTCAGGAGAGGCTCGTTACGCCCAGAGGCGGCACACCACGTGGCAAGATCCGACGCGCGATGATACCACGGACGGCGAGAGTGCGAGCGCTGGCACGACGCGTACCTTGACCACACCAGGGCGTCGCCCAATGCAGATTGCAGGCAGAGTCGTTGCGCCGGAAGTGGGCCGCGCTACGGAGTTGCACTGATTCAGCATTTACAGCAGGCTCCGCGAACCTGCGATGGCCGAGGAAGACCCGACAGAAGTCGCCCGATGGGCGTCGGACGAGGCACGGCGCGAATACCGCCGCGACCGCGAAGTGCAGATCGCGGCGCAGATGACGGTGCGCCGTCGCGTTGCCGCCGAGCTCGTCACGCTGGATTCACCGCTGATGCGACTCGCACTGCACCCGCACGTCGTCGCAGCCGCGACCCGGTATCTCGGAGTCGTCCCGATTCTTCAGTTCGTGAACGTCTATTTCTCACGCGACTCGGGCGAGGAACTCAGCAAGAGTCAGCTGTATCACTGCGGCAGCGATGATGTCGAGCAAGTAAAGGTCTGGGTCCTGGCCGAACCCGTGACGCCAGACACAGGACCACTCACATTGTTGTCAGCGGCTGAATCAGATCTCGTTCGAAAGACGGTCGGCTATCAGTACGACATGCTCCTGAACGACGAACAGGTGTCGGAAATACTCGGCGAGGTGCACGTACAGCATCAATTCCTCGGATCGTCTGGCACTGTCGGTTTCATCGATACCAGCCCGTGCTTTCACTTCGGCAGCCGGTTCATTGATCCAACGGCGACGCGCCTGATTGTGATGCTCCAGTACATCACGCCGCTGTCCGTTATCCTGCCGCCGGAATACTGGGAGCACGCGCGATACCGGGAGTTCGGACGAACGCCGGGTCTGGATGACATTTCTCAAATGATCCTTGGGACGATTTGACCGCAAGCGCCCCACGCGCGAGCGGACGACGCTGGCCCCTATGATCATCTCGGCCGTCGGCGACTCCTACACTCCGGTTTGAAGTCCACCGCTATTGCAGCCTGACGCGCAGGTCTAAGCGCCGAACTGCCGAAGGTGGTGATCCGTGTGAAGGTAGGCCCACCTGAGCCCGGCCTTCTGCGACATTCGCCCGAAGATCGGATGTGCTGGGCAAGTGGTCCTGCCCTGCGCGGCCATGAGATCCAGTAGCGATTCGACCTGGGCGACGTCGCTGGCGAACTCCGTCGGCTTCGTACCGCCGGCCTCCTGATCGATCTCTGGCCGCGTGAGGATTCCGGAAGGCCATGGCACCGGAAGGTTCAGCGCCATCCACTTGACGATCGTCCGTTGCAGAAGGCCTGTGGCGGGGCTCACAGATCGGGAGTGCAGCAATTCCCACGCTGGCGCCGCGGCGGGTGAGTATTGATTCGAACCTATTCACAAAGCCAGAAGCGGAGCAGACGAATCAAACTGACACCAGAACTGCCCCCGGGAGGTTGGCGTCACTGAAGCCGCAGAGCGGGAGCGTCGATTAACCTCTTTTGGTCGAGTAACATACCGTCCACGCGCCCGTAGCTCAGTTGGATAGAGCACCGGCCTTCTAAGCCGGGGGTCGCAGGTTCGAGTCCTGCCGGGCGCGCCAACTCACTTCGTGAGTTGGCCACGCCTACCAGCCCTCGGGAAGTGCGGCGACTCGCGTTCGCTCGTCGCCAACGGTTCCGAGCCCTCCGGGCGCGCCAATATTTTCGGAATCATTCAGGACATCAACGGATCGGGCTTCCGTCAGGGTCCTTCACACCCCTTCGGGCTCCGTCATAGGCAGCCGCAAGAAGGGTGAGACGCTATGCCGAGCGTTTATGTGGTCCGCGAGAACGGATCAACCGAGGAGATGTCTCGCGTCCGGTGCAAGGATGAAGATCGCGAGCTGCAGCGCATCCTTGAAGGGAATGCGGATCTCCTTCCGCGAGACCAGATCGATCCAGACGATCCGAGGCGCCGCATACGGTCGTCATAGCCCCGATCTCCCCCGGGGATTGGTCATGAGCGAGGGTCTCGGACCTCGAAGACCCCTTGGACGTCCTATCCGCGATCGGAATGCCTCACTCGCAGGATCCCTTGCGGCGAACATTCGACGCGCATTGGCTGGCTACGCGGCGCGCACGAACGCTACTTAGGTGCGCAACTTGAGACCGCCGGGCGCGCCCCGGAATCGACCGTCATAAAGGCCAAGACCCAAGCGTGCCCGACAGCATCTGGAAGCGCTGCTTGAGCACCAGCTGACTCACGGGTCGGATTCCATCCGTGCAACAACGTCAGGTTCGACTACACTGAAGCGCAAAGGAGAGCGCGATGGGTAGCAGTACGACAACGAGGATCCTGGTTGGCGTGGCCGCAGTGCTGATCATGGCTTCAGAGGCCGTGGGCCAGGAGGCGGCGTCGCGCCGGTCCATTGAGCCGGTCAGCGGCGGCGTCTACACGGCGACCAACAACAACCACCGTACCGTGTTCCTGGTCACCTCAGAGGGCATCGTTCTGGCGGACCCGATCAACGCCGACTTCTCGAGATGGCTCAAGGGGGAGCTCGCCGCACGTTTCAAGGTTCCGGTCAGATACGTCGTCTACAGCCACCACCATTGGGACCATGCCTCCGGCGGGGACGTCTTCGCGGACACGGCCCGGTTCGTCGGCCATGCCAACATGCTCACGCACCTGGCGATGCCGCCACCGTCCACCAAGCTCACGCAGGTGGTCGGGGACTTTGCGCCGGTGGCCAAGCTCGATGCGAATGGCAACGGCGTGGTTGAAAGGGCCGAAGCGCCGGCGAACGTCCCTTTCGACGCGTACGACGCGAACCGCGACGGCGTGCTCAGCGGCGCGGAGGTCATGCGCGGACCCGTGAGCTTCGTCCGCCCTCCGGACGTCACGTACAAGGACAAGCATCAGATCCGCCTGGGCGGCAAACGGGTGGAGCTGAGCTGGGTCGGCGAGATGAATCACTCGATGGACTCGAGCCTCATTACGTTTCCCGACGACGGCGTGCTGTTCCTCGTCGACTTCGTATCGTTCCGCCGGCTGCCGAACCGGGAGATGGACTACGAGCTCGGGCACTACAAAGGATGGAGAACCGCGATCCGAAACGCGGAGAAGCTGGCCGCCGGTCTCAAGTTCGTGGTTCCAGGCCATGGACCCGTGGGCACGGTGAAAGACGTCACCGCGTGGCGCGTGTACTTCGACAAGCTCCAGGACGCGGTCGCCGCCGGCCTTGCCAAGGGCCAGACGCTGGAACAGATGCAGCAAAACATCAAGATGTCGGAGTACAGCCAGTGGGAAGGGTTCGATTGGGTCCCGCTGAACGTTCTCGCGATGTACCACTTCCTCACCGACACACCGTAGGCCGGCGTTGGTGCACGGTTCTTACGCCCTGCCCCCTTTGTTATCGACTGCTGGCTCGCCCCCGGGTGGCGCTGACGACACAATGAGAAGATGAAGTCGCGGGTCCATCCAAAATTCAAGACGAGGTATCACGTTGGTCGCCGCTCCATCATGGGAGCGTCCCCTTCAGTTCTTTATAGATTCGTCGCAGAACAACTTCCCTCTGCGCGGCGAATGCATACAGCTTCGCGTACTGATCGAGCTTGACCGCGGCGACTGCCTGATCTTCACTCGCGCCCCGCGCAATCTCATTTTGGAGTCCGTCTCGTGCTTCCACGAGGATTTGCCGCATGCGGTCGAGCGCCGCTCGAGTCTGCTTCGGATCTTCAGGGATTGGCCCATGACCCGGTATGAAGATCTCGGCGTCGAGCGCCTTCACGGCATCCAGCACCCGAATCCACGAGACGCCATAGCCCCCTGCCATATTCGGAAATTCTTCGTTAAAGAACACCTCGCTCAGGTACGCGATCCGGTCTTGGGGAACGAACAGGATAGCGTCCCCTTTCGTGTGCGCGGAGCCGAAATAGAGAATCTGAATCTCCTTGCCGCCGAGGTGCAACGTCATTCGATCGCGAAACGTCGCGTTCGGCATCCGCGCGCGCTGCTCTTCGTCCGGCAGGCGGCCGCGCTGCATCTGGTCGAGCAAGCCGGCACGGTAGGTTTCGTGCCCGATCTTGAACACATCAGCGTAGACGATATTTCCCTTGCTGAACGGATCGTGAAACACAGAGGAGACCAGATAGCGAACGGGCTGTTTGACGACGTCGGCAATCGCTTGCCGCTCGGCGCGCGCGATCGCTTCCGAGTCCAGAGCGTCGAAGACCACCACGCCCTCGCTCGTGGCGACGACACCGCTATTGAAAAGTCTGCCTTCGTTGTTCGTCGTGAACACGTAGTGACCGGGAATGATCTGCCTCAAGCTTCCCGGATTCGCCGCCCGATCAGCGGACGGCGCCTGCGAAGCGGTAGCGGTCTGCAGCGCAAGGAAGAGCACAGTGATGGTCGCAAGCTTGGTCATCATGGGCGTTATGCTAACGCCAAAACGGTCCAGCAAGATTCGCTCTTCGCGCAGGCGGTATGATTGACGCATGTCGACGACACCCATGTCTCCGAACGGCCGGGTTGTGATTCCGCGTCGTCTGCGAGAGAAGCGCCGCCAGACACTTCTGCTCCTGTGTGTGCCCTTCCTGTGCGTGGCCGGCTGCACTCCCTCGCCAGGCAATCCGAAAATCCCGGCTGGCGCCACCAGCTCCGGTGGCAAGCATGCGGTCATCGAAACCGAGAAAGGCGCGATCGAGATGGAATTGTTCGAGGCGGACGCCCCGAAAGCTGTCGAGAATTTCAGGTTGCTGGCCGAGCACGGCTACTACGATGGCCTGACGTTCCACCGCGTCGTGAAAGGATTCATGATCCAAGGCGGCGATCCCTCGGGCGACGGCACCGGCGGACAGAGTGCGTGGGGAGATCCCTTCGCTGACGAGATCAACCCGCAGTCGGTTCTCTACGTCGCCGGCTACCGCCGCGGCTTCGTGGCGATGGCCAACGCCGGCCCCAATACCAATGGCAGCCAGTTCTTCATTCTTCAGGAGGATTATCCGCTCCCGCCCAACTACGTGATTTTCGCGAAGGTCACAGGAGGCCTCGAAGTGGTCGACGCGCTCGCCAACACGCCGACAACCATGGGCCCTGGCGGCGAAGTGAGCCGGCCGGTTGCACCGCTCACGATGAAGAAGGTCACGATTCGTCCCTAATCGGCAGCGCGCTTCGGTTCCTCCACCCATGCGACCTTCCCAGCCTCGGCGAAGGCCACGAAAACAGGCCGCAGGGCACTGTCAACTTGTTGAGGGCAGCACGCTCTTGTCGCGTGCAATCGACGACCCGTGCGCTGTCAGCAGGCGCACGTCACCCGTAATATCCCACAATTCAGCTGAGTCTATCAGGCCGCGCGCTCATAGGAGTTGAGCAACCCACACAGCCGCAGGCGGCGTTGCACGTGGTGGCGGGGCGTGAATTGTCGAGTTCTTCGACATCAACACGAACTCACAACGGACTCGCGTGGCACGACCGCGTGGCAGGCTTTGCAACCGATTGCCTTGGGCGTACTTAGCTCACAGGAATTTGCCCTTCTAAGCCGGGGGTCGCAGGTTCGAGTCCTGCCGGGCGCGCCAACTCACATCGTGAGTTGGCGGCGTCCGCCAGGCCTCGCGGGAAGCGCCGCAACTCGCATTCGCTCGTCGCGAGCGGTTCCGAGTCCTGCCGGGCGCGTAGGCTGCGGCGCATCCGACGCACGCGTCGTCTGACGCAGACACAGCTGGCCACGACGATCGGGGCAGCTGGCAAGGCCGTCATCTATCAATGGGAATCCGAGGAGCGCCGACCGTCACCAGTACTCTGGAAAGCAATCGAACGCCTTTTCCAAAAGAAATAGCTGCGAAGGTCTTGATCGCTGATTCTGCGCGAAGCACTCGGGTTACTGGACAGGTCGCTTGACTCAGCTGCCTTTACAACCACCGTCGTACTTGTCTTGTATATAAGTCGTATTCGGCACCGAAGCGGCGCCGCATGTAACTCTCCTCGCGGTCAATCACGTAATGCCGGATGATCACAAGTGCCGGGATGAGCAAAATAATCGGCCACCACGTGTTCAGCCATAGTCCGAACGCGACCGTCAGCAGCGCCGCCGCAACGTACATCGGATTCCGAGTGTACCGATAGGGCCCAGCAATGACGAGGGTCGTCGCTGGCCGAAACGGAAGAAAACTGGTCCTCTTGCGACGGAACGTACCAACGCTGCTCCCCATCAGAAACAGAAAGCCTGCGAACAGGAGCCATGCAAGCGCGGGACGAAAAACGCCCTCACGAATCGGAAGACTCCGGCTACGTTCCAGCAAGAGACCTGCGATGACTGCCGATGCATAAATGAGCGGGGGAGGGAACCGCACGCCGGGATTGTCAGCAGGCTCGCGCATGTTCACCTCCGAGTTGTCGCAATAGTGGACCGTATTGACCGTCCGAGTCGCAGCATGGTGTTCAGCGCCGCGAGGTCGATCACCGCGGCAGCATAGCCCAGATCCAATCAAGGGTTGGCGGAGTTATGGGAGAGTACGGGCTCGGCTCAAGTTATGGGACGGTACGGGCTCGACCGAGTTCTGAGATACTACGCGCCCCGTTACGACGCGCGCGAATCGATGGAGAGTCACACGAACTGAATCACACAGTTCCTGTGGAGCCTCGACACGCGTGCATGACCCTTGCTTTGGCCGCCATGCGCGACGCTTCGCCCGGCAACGGACCGCACGCTGACGTTCGCGCATGACTGAGTACACCATCCGAGGGGCGACCTCACACTCACACGACCGCGACCTTGACGTTGTGGATCGGGGGCAGCGAATCGAACAGGCAGTCCCACTGCTCACCGCCCTCCCTCCCGATCCAGAGCTGACCAGTCGTCGTTCCGAAGTAGAGCGCGGGTGTCTTCAGCCGGTCAATGTCCATCGCGTCACGCTGGATAGTGAAGTAGCTCTGCTTCTTCGGTAGCCCACGCGCGAGCCGACTCCACGAGTCGCCACCATTCTCGCTGCGCCACACCGCGGGAGCGCCGCCTGGGCAGGTACGCGTCTGCGGCTCGAGGGGCATGACGTACACGGTGTCGGCGTCGTGCGGGTGGACGACGATGGGAAACCCGAAGTCTGAAGGCAATCCTTTGGCGATCGATCGCCACGAGCGGCCGGAGTCGTCGCTGCGCAGCACGCCGATGTCCGGCCGCGGTCCCCCGGGCCCGGTCCAATCTGCCCATCCGCCGTGGTTCTGCATGTAGAGTCGGCCGGGCGCGTCGTCGTGCCGCGCGATCTTGTGCACGCACTGACCGAACTCGGGATAGGGATCGGGCGCGAAGCCGGCGCCGACGCCTTGATTGGACGCCCTGAACGTTTCGCCACTGTCCTCGCTCAGATAGTGACCGCCAGTCGAGATACCGAGGTGCATCCGATTCCCGTCGCGAATGATCGTGTGCATGCAGAGCCCGCCGTTACCGGGTTGCCACTTGCGCGCGTGCTCGTGGTTACTGATGCCGGGCACCATCTCCCAGGAATCGCCACCGTCATGGCTCCTGAACAACGACGCCGGTTCCACACCGCACCATAGTTCCTTTTTGCCGCCGCCGGCTTCGAGGGACCAGATGTTGACGAGCGCGCGTCCGTCCTCTTTGGGGAATGCCGGCGCCGACTTCGTCTCCGTGAAGCTTTTCCCCATGTTCGTCGAACGCAACACCTTCATGCCAAAGAACGGATTGCAGCTCGAGGCATACAGGCGCGGTGTACCGCGTGTGTCAATCAACGTCGAGTACACAGGGACGCCGGGACCGAAGGGTCCGCGCAACGCGAAGGTGCGCCTTGGCTTCGCGGCATCAGCGACGAATACGCCCTTCTTGGTGCCGATCGTGAGAATCACTCGATCCGCCATTCACCCTCCTGAGACAGCCGGCAGGATCGTGACCACGTCCCCCGGCGTCAGTATCGTGTCGACCCCGTCGAGATCGCGCACATTGTTCGAGTTCACGAAGACGTTCAGGTGTCGGCGCACCGTACCCGTTTCGTCACAGACATTACGGTACAAAGCGGACTGGCTCCGCTCGAGGTGCTCGAGTGCGGCGCGCACGGTGTGCGCCGAGATCGAGAGCTCCGTTGCGCCCGCGCAGTATGCCCGTAGCGGACCTGGGACATGGATCGTGATCGTTGGCGCTACGGCCATGGTGTGAGACGTTATCGCTGTCTGTTGGAATGATGCAACCAGGGCGGTTCTGGACATATGTCACAAAAGCACTTGCTCGGACCCATCTGGCTCGAACTCGGAGTAGGCACGATTGTTGCCCCTTTTCCCCTTGACATCGCACCTTGACAGCGTATTCTCGCGTATCAGTCGGACGCTGACGCTGCGGTTTTCTGGCCACGTTCTAAGCAGATGTGAATGAGAAATGTGATCCATCGATGATCAGATGGCTGGAGGAGGTGTCAGGTGAGAAATCGATTCTTCGATGCCACGATTGCGTCAGGAGCCGTCCTGGTGATGGTCTCTTCGCTGGCGCCGGTCCCCCCCGCTGGCCGAACTCCGCTCGTAAGCTTCGTCGCGGTCGCCGAAGCCGCTGACGGAGGCGCCCAGGCGCCGACGGCCGCCGGGAAGGCATGGAATCCGCCACGCACCGCGGACGGCAAGCCGGATCTCCAAGGTATTTGGACTCCCAGCGTCGGGGGGCATACCTTCGAAGAGGGGGGCGACCCGGAGGCGGCCATCATTCAGGGGGACGATCCGCCCACCGGAGAACGACCCACAGTGATTGTCGACCCGACGCCGGATGGAAGAATTCCTTACCAGCCGTGGGCGGAGGAGAAAAGGAGAGAACACCTCAGAAACATTTTTGCCCCGACGGAGCCGGCGCACGTCGAGCCCGAAGACCGCTGCTTGCTCAACGGCGTGCCGCGCAGCAACTTGCGTGGCCAACTGCGGATTGTTCAGGCTACCGGATACATGGTGATGCTGTACGAATGGAACCACGCGTACCGCTTCATCCCCCTGGACGGGCGTCCGCATGTCGCAAAGGGCATCCAGCTGTGGAACGGGGACTCGCGCGGCCGGTGGGAAGGTGACACGTTGGTCGTCGACGTGACCAATTTCGCCGTCGACGCGAAGAATTTCAACAATCAGCCCTGGCTCGATGGTCACGGGAGTTTTTATAGCGATACCTTGCACGTGGTCGAACGCTGGTCGCTGGCCGACGCCAACACGATCAATTACGAAGCGACAATCAACGACCCGAAGGTGTTTACGAGACCGTGGACACTGGCGTTCACCATCGGCCGCAACAGGGACAAGAGTTATGAGTTCTTCGAGGTGGCGTGTCACGAGGGGTACAAACCCGAACTCGCGCTGGGGGCGGGAAGAGCCCTCAGAGCCGCAGGCAAAACCGGCATCCATGAGCACACCAAGGGTTTTTACGGGGGGAAATAGAACTGCGTAGTGAAGGTCGAAGGCCATCACAGAATCGGTTGAACTCGCCGAAGTCGACGAAGTCCTGCCACTTCTTGACGTCGGTGTGACCCGTGATCACCGTGTCGACGTTCTTGATGGCGGTGGCCGCTTTGGCGATGGTCTCGCCGTACTCGATGCCGCTGCCGCCATTGTTGACGTCGATGAGCGGCTGAGCCGTGTTGGCAAATACGTCGCCCGCATGCATCACGCGCCGGCTGCGAAACACCACAAACGTATCTCCATTGGTGTGTCGATTCTCGCGAACGACCTGCAGCGCTCGGCCTCGTTCTATCAGAGCGTCTTCGGGATGACCCCCGTGACCGAGGACAAGCCGAATCAAAGCCTCCGTCTGGGCATGAAACGAACGATTGTCTCGCTTCGCCACGAGGGTCCCTCGGGCGTCGTCGATCACTTCGCGATCAGCGTGGAGAACTTCAACAGGGAGGCGGTCACCCAACAGCTGAAGCAGCACGGCCTGACGCCGCAGCAGAATGTGCAGTTCGGCTTTCATATCAAGGACCCGGACGGCGTCGTCGTGCAAGTCGTGTAAAGCCTGGGTCGCGATGGTCAGAAAATCCCGCACACGGAGGGCGCCGACATCTCGCGGAGCGCTCAGGTCGATGCGCGTGACCGACGGATTTCGCGCGTTCGTTCTCGAGCAGCTGGCAGGCGTCAAGTCCGTTCGCGCGCGGGCGATGTTCGGCGGCGTCGGGCTCTATGCCGACGATGTGTTCTTTGGTATTCTCGCCGCCGACACCTTGTACCTGAAAGTGGATGACAGCAACCGGGGCCAATACGAAGCCGAGGGCATGACGGCGTTCCAGCCCTACGCCGGCAAGCCCATGAGCATGTCCTACTACCAGGTGCCGGCACGCGTCCTCGAGGATGGCGACGCGCTGACGGCATGGGCTCGAGCGTCGGTTCGTGTGGCCGCGGGCGCGACGGCCCGCAGAGCGCGTCGTTAGTCTCAGGTTTCGTGAACAGGGGACTGTCTGATCCGGTTTGACAAGCGGGCGAAGACGAAGCCGCCTAACAGGGTCACGAATCCAAACGCGATCAGGAGCAGCGGCCAGCTGACGCTCCTCGCGAAATGTCGTTGGGCGTAATCGACGGTAAATCCAAGAAGACCGAGAATCGCGGCTGCGAGCATGGCGCGGCTGCGTAGCGCCAGCGCCGCATAGATGGCGAGTGTGGCGACAGCGGCGAACAGGGGCGCACCCGCCGTGTCGTACAGCATGCCGTACGCGCCTCCCAATCCGATGGCCGTTCCAACGAACAGCCAGACTGGTGACGCTGAAATGAACGAGGACCGGCTCAACCAGTGCCCCGCCAGCGCAAGGCTGGCGCCGGTGAACATCGCGGTCAGTTCGTAGTGGTGGCGCTGATAGGTGCTCCACCTCCACCAGCCTCCGCCAAAGTCATCGAAGAAATAGCTGGCGACGTACAGAACTGATATCACATAGAGCGTCCTGCTCTCGGATAGGACGGCGTGCATCAGGAACCCGAAGCTCAGCGCCAGCGCCAACGGTTCATAAATCGTCCCGCCGACGTGATAAGACAGACCGGCGAGCATCAGTCCCGAACCGAGGGTGAAGAAAAGCGGCGTCAGCTCGCGGTAGGCGTGCTTGTGATGCATGTCGACGCTGAGGAGATAGAGGAACAACCCACAGGCCAGCGCCGAGACCCCAAAATCGAAATCAAAATGTACTGTCGCGGCGCCGGCAAAGCCATACGTGAACAGCAGCGTGAACAGCAAGAGCGATGGGCGTTTGAGGGCTAAGAAGGTCAGAAACTGCTGAACCGCCAGCGGGCCGAATACGATCATCGCGCCCAGCGCCGTATCGTTCCCGTGGAAGAATTCATTCAGCAGGACGAACATGCCCACCGGCTGCATGACGAACGCCACAATGTGCGAGGGCGTGGCGGCACTCTCGAGATCCTTGTTGCGCGCGAAGATGACGCCGAGGAGATACGCGACAAAGCCCGGCCCCAGCGTGACCAACACGCGCTGAAGACTCGTCAGGTCCCGCCAGACGGTTCCGATGTAGATGCCCAGGCCCGCAAAGACAAGCGTGCCACCAAGATAGTAAAAGACGCGCAGAACAAGTGGGCCCAGCGTCGCGCGCCGGCCGCGATCCTCGAGCGAAACGTCCTTTCGGGTCGCCTTGGCCAACTCACGGAGATCGGCAGCGTCGAGGTTGTTCGCCTCGATGATCCGCAGGATCTCGGCGATCGCCTGTGCCTTCGTGGAAGACGGCGTTTCGGTCATTGGTCTTTCGCGATCCAGCCGATGAAATGCGCGTTGTACGCGCTGTACGGGGCGCCACCAAGGTTTCGGACAGGCACGACGCGGCCATCCTTCACGATGGCGTGGACCTGTTCGCCGCGACTTCCTGTGCCGAACAGTTCTCTCATGAGGTTGCTGTTGTAGTAGTCATACGACTGCTGAAAGGTGTAGCCATCTGGCGCCGGTTGTGTGCTGAGGACCTGTAGGTCGCTTACGCCCGCGATCTCGATTGGGACCCGCTGGCCGTCAGCGTTGTCCTGGCCACGTGGCGGGGGCACCAATGGAATCTCCTCGACAGTCATCGCAGGTACCCGCACGCGCCACAGGCGAGAGATATTGCCGTTCTGGTAGTTGCCGTTGACCCGAACCGGGAAGGAATAAGAAATCTTCAGCCGATTCTGTACAACATCGAAATAGAACGCTTCGTTCGAGCCGCCGTAGAAGTTGGTCGCGATCAGAAAGTCATACTGCGGGTCAGCCACGACCCTGCTAATGACCAGACTCGACAGGGCGAACAGAGCAACGAGGACCAGTGGCAGGACGATGGCAGCGACGATGGCGAGATTCTCTTTGACGAATTGCTTCATGTCGGTGTCCCCTGGCGGTGATCGGGCTGATCCACGGCCAGCTCGCAAGCCGGCTTGACTGTCGGCGGTGAGGCAATAGTAGGCCCGTGTCGGGGTTCGACCGAAGCGACTTTATCGCGCGCCGCGACAAGGATACATTCCACCTGATCGCGCCGTATTTGCGAATCGGCGTGTGCGCTCGCTGGGTGCGGCTTCCTTCGCTGCCACGCGAGGCAGACCACGCGCGTGGCACGTCCGCGTGGCAGTCCCGCAACCTGCTGATGAGACAGTCACTTCCGCTGAAGGAACGCGCCCTTCTAAGCCGGGGGTCGCAGGTTCGAGTCCTGCCGGGCGCGCCAGCCTTCGCTCGCAGAGAATCCAGGCGAGCTTCGGCTGGCAGGCCATCCGAGCGCGCCGAAGTTCCAGATGATCCAGTGAACGAAGGCGGGCCGGGCGCGCCATTTCAGCCAGAATTCGCGGATATTCGATCGGCGCCGGACGAGCACACGCTGGAAGGCCCACCGGTCTGTGACGATCACAGCGAAATACTCTTCGCAGCATTCCCGGCAATTCTGCGAGTAGTGGCGATGAGCCCCTTCCACTGAAGTTGACTTCACTTCGTTTGGGTGACGTTCCGGCAGTATTGAGTCCGGCTCGAGCCGGACACTACTTACGCCTGCTGGCATTGTGCAGTCTGTGACCGAACTTCGGGAACTGCGATACGCGAACCCTCGCTGTGGCTTGACACTCCGACGACGAGCCTGCTACACAGAGCACCCGGGAATTCGCCGAGCCGGTGGCCCGACTCCAGGCCGGCAGTCCACACTAGGGCGCACGGGACGTGCGCTGGTGAGAGTGGAGACGAGCGCAATGAGAAAGAGCTCGACGAGGACGGTGGCCGTGGTCGCCGGCTTGTTCTTCGGTGCGGCCCCTGTATTCGCCCATCATTCCGCCGCGGTGTTCGATCCCAACAAGCGCGTGACGGTGACAGGTAGCGTCACGGAATGGTTCTGGGCGAATCCGCATTGTCTCCTGAGCCTCGATGTCAAGGGCGCCGACGGCCAGGTTGTGCGGTGGGTGGTCGAGACGCAGGCACCGCCGAACATGATTCCGTACGGCTGGAGCCGGCAGTCCTTCAAGCCCGGCGAGGAAGTGACCATTACCGTAGAGCGGGCACGGACCGGCAAACCGGTCGGCCGTCTGCTCCGGGCGCAATTCCCAGACGGCCGCACGCTGTTGCCCGGCGGGAGCGCTGGTGCCGCCGCGGCCGGAGCGTTGCCATGACGAGCCGGGGTGCGGCCGCGGCTGCCGGGATTGCGGTGGCGGTGTGCGTCGCGTCGGTGCGCGCGCAGCAACCGGTGGAGGATCCGCTGAATCGGCAGCCAGGCGCGGTATACGACTCGGATTTCCCAGGTGAGCGGCCCGGCCCCGCGTCCCGTCGCACTCTCGCCGGGATCTGGGAGTTCGCCGAGGGACGAAACGTGGCCATTCAGGCCAACGGGGCGAAGGCGATGCCGTCGGACGGGAGGCCGGAACACGAGCTGCCGTTCACGCCAGAAGGTCGGGCCGCGTTCATGGCCAACAAGCCGACGTTTGGCGTCACGCAGGTCCCCTCGGCACTCACCAACGATCCGATGCCCGGCTGCGATCCGCAGGGGTTTCCCCGCATCGTCCTGCACAACGCCCACGCGGAACAGATTCTCGAGACCTCGACGCAGGTGGTCGTCCTGTATCAGTTCAACAAGAAGTGGCGCTCCATCTGGACCGACGGCCGCGCGCTGCCGCAGGATCCGGAGAACCCGGGCTGGGCGATCAAGGACGCGCCGCCGCCCGAGCCGCGGTGGTGGGGGTATTCGGTGGGCCGCTGGGTGGATGACCACACGTTCGTCGCCGAGTCCAATGGATTCGACGATCGCACGTGGCTCGACAATGCCGGTCGCCCGCACAGCACCGCAATGCGCGTCATCGAGACCTATCACCGCATCGACGCGAGCCACATCGAAAAGACGATTGTCGTCGACGACCCGAATTACTACACACGTCCGTGGGTGGCGATCGACCGGCTGCGTCTCCGGTTGCAGTCAAGCCAGCCTGGACATTCCCGAGCAGGAATGCGTCCCTTCCGAGACGGCGAAATACAACAGGCTGTTCGGCGACCTCGTCGGGGGTGTCGACGACGGGGCCAAGTAGGTGCGTGTGGCCTCATCCGGTGGAGGCGTGCTTCCCATGACACGTTTCGCGATTGTGCTGGCGATTGCCGTCGGGCTCGCGTGGGGCGAGGCCGAGGCGCAATGGATTCGATTTCCGGTGCCGGGCACCCCACGCACGGCGGACGGCAAGGCCGACCTGAACGCCCCCGCGCCGCGGACGCCCGACGGACGGCCCGACATCTCGGGTGTCTGGCAGCGCATCGTACCGCCAGAGGCGCGCTCGCCGTCAGTCGGACTTACGGACCAGAACCTCCGGCTGCTGTTGCCGCCGGGCGAGAGCGTGCCCTTTCAGCCGTGGGCGGCCTCGCTCTTCCAGCAGCGGTACGCGGCCGATGGGGCGGGGTCGCCGTCGGAGCGCTGTCTGCCGAAAGGCATTCTTGCGCCGATGCTGCCGCCCGTCCCGTTCAAGGTCGTGTACGGCGCGGGCGTGGTCGTCATCCTCTTCGAGGAATCCAATCGGTATCGCCAGATCTTTACGGACGGTCGACCGCTGCCGCGCGACCCGCAGCCGGCTTGGTGGGGATATTCGATCGGGAGGTGGGAAGCCGACGCCTTCACGGTCGAGTCGGCGGGGTTCAACGACAGCACGTGGCTCGACAAGGCGGGTCACCCGCACTCCGACGCACTTCGCACGGTCGAACGCTTCCGGCGCACCTCGTTCGGGCGCATGGACCTGCAGGTGACGATTGATGATCCAAAGGCGTATACGCGCCCCTTTACGGTGACCCTCCCGTTGGCACTTCAGCCCGACACCGATCTGATCGAGGACGCCTGCGAGAACGAGAAAGACGCCGATCCGATCGCAGCCGTAGCCGGCGAAGCCGCGGCCGGGAAGAAATAGAGGAGGAGGTCGGTGGACATGCGACACGGTTTTATCGGCTCGATTCGGATCGCGGCGTTGGTCTTACTGGCGCCCATCACCGCCGCTGCGCAGACCGGCGCGCCGCGGACGCCGGACGGCCGGCCCAAT
>Ga0209640_10000138_pt1 | contig 48784 bp, 43 predicted proteins | sample RifCSP10_1_FD_184018 | JGI IMG/M metagenome (GOLD analysis project Ga0209640, IMG submission 184018) | Soil microbial communities from Rifle, Colorado - Rifle CSP2_sed 10_1 (SPAdes) (version 2) | ecosystem: Environmental > Terrestrial > Deep subsurface > Rock core/Sediment | place: Rifle...
AGGCTGCTTTGGCGGAATCGAAGAAATGCCCCAGATCCAGGCCGTCGGGCGCCGGGAGCGTCTCGATGATGTGGCACGCGTAGGCGCCGGCGGCATCGCGTTCGGCGGTGTCCACCTGGCCCTTCGGCCGGTAGGTGTCTTCGTCAATCAGGGCCAGCACCGGGTGCAGCGGCTCGCCGCGCCGCGTCTCCACGACGAGGGCCAGTTCGTTCCGGTTGGTCCGTACCACTGAGCCCACCGGGAAGAACGTGATGGCGTTGACGAACGTCTTCACGAGCCCCGTGTTCAGCTTCTCACCGGCGAGCCTCGCCAGGATCAGGCAGGCGCGTTCTGGCGGCGTTGGGTCCTGGTAGGTTCGCGCCCCGGTAATGGCCTCGTAGATGTCGGCCACCGACACGATCTGGCTCATGGGATGCGGAACCGCGTGCCCCAGATCCGGGTAGCCGCCGCCTTTGACGCTGCGGTGATGCTCGAGCGCCACTGTCGGCGTGAGCGGCTGCAGGCCGTCGGTCTGCACCAGAATCTCGGCGCCGATCGTCGTGTGCGACTCGATGGTCTTGCGCTCGTTCGCGTCGAGCGCGCCCGGTTTTCGGACGATGTCGACGGGGATCTGGGTCTTGCCGACGTCGTGCAAGAGCGCTGCTTCCACCAGTGCAGCGAGCGTGGACTCGTCGAGGCCGACCTGTTTCCCGAGCAGCAGGCTGAGCATGGCGACGTTGACCGAGTGGCAGTACGTCAGGTTCTCGTACTGCTTCACGGCCAGAATCTGTCCGAGCGCAGCATTGCTGCGCGCCACCTTGTGAATCAGCAGGTGTACGAGGTCGCGGAGGGTGACCACGTCGAGCGGTTTGCCGGCGGCCGTGTCCTCCCACGTCTGCTGCGCGCGCTGGAGTGATTCAGCGTAAGCCGGATCGAGGGGACCGGTCGGCGCGTCCATCCACTGCCGCACACGCCAGCGCGTGTCGAGCGGCAAGATTCTCCCCAGGCTGATGTGCCGCACGTTGCGCGCGGCCAGCTGCGCGGCGACGGACTCGCCCGAGTTGCCGTGTTGCCACAGAAACTCGGCCACAGCGAGAAATTCGTGGGGCTGGACGCCCTCGTGGACGTGGATGCTGTCGATGCCGAGCGCGGAGAGCTGACTGACGAGCTGCTGGTTCGCCTGGTTCTCGACGCTCGACGGTGCCCCGTCGAGAAACACGTCGCCCCTGATGAGGTCGATGCGCACCGGGCTCCCGCCGGCCAACAGCTCGGCTACCACGTCGCGCAGTTCGCCGAGCTTCTGCATGATCATGGGGTGGCCGGTCGGATAGGATCCGGTGAGGCGCCGAAGACTGGCCAGTCCTCTGAGGACGGCGAGCGGATCCGGCGGCAGCGCTGAGGGTGAGGCGGTCACCGGGCGCGCAGCTCCCTGGCTTTCATCGCTACCTGCACAAGCCGAGGTCTCCAGAACCTGAAGCGGAGCCTTTCCAGCCGGGCGAGCGCTTCGTCCAGGCCCCGCACACCGGCGTGGCCGGCTCGATCGATCAACCGGACTGCCACCTGCGGGTGGCGGAGGACGAACTCACGGGACTGAAGGAGTGCGCGCACCTCGGTCGCGGCCTGGCCGGGCGGGAAGTGCCACAGCGCGTCTTCGGCCAGGGTCTGCCGCTCGTTGTTGCCGTCCTTGATCTCGCGCGCGACCAGCGCCGCCGCCGTGCTCGTCCCGATTCGCGAGAGCGCCCGGAACACTTCACGGGCCACCTGTGCGTCGTGTCGATCGACAAGTCTTGCAATGGCCGCCTCGTGGCCCGTGCCTGCATGTCCGAGCACCTTGATGCTGGCCCGCGCCGCTGCGGCGCCACATGCGTCCAGCGCCGCGACGAGTGCCGGCGCAACCTTCGGCGCCAGGTCACACAGAAGCGGAACAAACGCTCGGGCTCTTGGTTGCTGCGACGTTTGGTTCATCAGCGCCACAAAGCCCGGGACGAACGAGGCGCCGAGAGCTCTGACGAGATCCTCGACGGTCCTTCGGCCATCGGCGTCGCGTTCGAGCAGATCAGTGAGTGCCAGTAGACGGCTCGGCGTGCAGAAGGCGGTCAGCGCGTGCGAGATGGCGTCCGCCACGTCCGGTCGCCGGTCGGCCAGCTCGTCGGCGAGGCGCGCGTATTCCTCCAGGGACCGAGTCACGTCGGGCCACCGGCCAGCGCGTTCGAGCGCCCCGAGCAGGTCGAGCCCGCGGCGGAGGAATGTTTCGACGAGTGTTGGATTGGGCTCGATGTGCACCAACTGAGAGACGCACAGCAACTGGGTCGCAAGCACATCGGTGGCGCCAATGCCGTTGCGCACGGCCAGGACCCCCGCTTCGGCGTGCGCGTCCATCGACAGGTCGAACGCCGCGAACTCGGAGAAATCGGCGCCCTTCGCGGCGTCCACTCGGACGAGCTGGCGCGCGTAGCGGTCCACTCCGGAGCCGATAGCCTCAGCGCCTCGACCGTTGCGCTTCGCGTGCATCCGCTCCTCGATGAGCGGAGCGAGCACCGCGCGGCGATCGGGCGTCAGATCCAGGCGGTTCAGAGCGGCGGACAGGACCTCTGGTGCGGCCGTCTCGAGGTCGAGCAGGAGACAGACCGACTCGGCCAGGTCCATGTCCGGGAAGTCCTGCAGCACCGCGCCGTCCGGTTGTCCGTCGAGCAGGCCAGGGAGGATCGTGCGCTGGAGCAGGTTCTTTCGGTTGTCGGGTTCGAGCTTCAGGACGGCTCGAGCCAGTTTGCCGAACATGACCTGGGCCAGCCGGGGATCGAGCGCCGAGATCAGCTTGGTGACATCGCTGTACTTCCGTTCGAGCGCCGATTGGCTCGCGTCCGCCGCACCGTCATCATCGTCGGTCAGCCGCACGAGCATTCCGGCAACCTCCGCCGGATCGTCAACGAGCACCACGAGGTCCAGAAGGGAGACGCTTGTCAGACGCTCGGTCGGGTCCAGACGAATCCAGCCCTTGTCTGGTGGATACAGATAATCGATCGGCGCGTCGGGAGCGGTGAGCTCGACGTGCCGCCGGCGTTCGTGGTCCAGCAGGTCGTGGACGTTCGCGGGCGGCACGCCGACGTCGAGGACGACCGGCTTCTGCGCCATGGTGGGCACGATCGTGTCGACGCCGTGCTCGGCGAGGCGTGCAGCGAAGGTGGTGGTCGTGGTCTGGAGATCGTCGGCCTCCACCAGGTCGACACAGAAGCGCGACAGGTCGCGCGGCGTGGCCGAGTGGTTGATCTCGAGGGCGGCCACACGGAGCTTGAACAGCCGCCGAGTCAACTCGTGCTCGATGACGGTGCCAGCCCCGAGGCGGGCGTCGTCCACGATGAGCTCGTGCGGCGCGACGCGCGATGACACCCGGTCGCGGTGCGGAAGGGACTTGAGGGAATCGTGACACGCCATGACCGCGTCGGCGCAGAGGGGACTCGTCGCGGGATACGTGTGAAATTGACGGACCGCGCGTGCCAGCAACTGCAGAGCGGCTTCGATGCGGTCGAGGCCGGGCTGTGGAGCGGCGCCTGGGTCCGGACGGCGCGCCGGCGTAGCGTCGGTCACTGACGGGACAGCTGTGTCTGCGTCGTCCGGGGTTGTGATCAGGGAAGGCAAGTCAGATCAGTTATCGACCGACACGCCTTCGCTGGACAGCCTGTTGGCGGCGGCCAGACGGCCAAGAGGCGAGCCCTGCCTGGTGCAGTTGTGTGCCAGAACGCGCGGGTCGTGGGGGGAGATCCGACCGGACGGAGGCTACTTGGCGGCGGCGCCCTCCGCGGCCGGGCCGGTGTCGAACGACGAGCCGGCAAACACCTGACGGCCGTCGGCGAGCGTCACCGTCCTGGCGTTGGCGATATTGGGAGCGAGCTTCGAGAGAAACCCGTTGATGGTTACCACGTGGCCCTGCTTGAGCGAGTTCCTCGACCAGCCGCGCCGCATCAGGCCGTTGGGCGGGCCAAGCTCGAAGTCCCAGTTGACGACGGCGCCGCGCTCGTCCTTGACGTCGATGTAGATGCGCGCGTGGGGATTGGTCCATTCCACCTTGGTCACTGTGCCGGTCAGCGTGATCGGCTTATCGCGGTCGAATTCCGCGGCGAACGAGTGGTGCGCCTCGAGCGGCGCCACGGCGAGCCACGCCAGGACGCTGCCCAAGACGAAGAGGCGTCTGCCGTTCATAGCGGGATGATACCGCGCCGGGCCGGACCGGGCTACAGTTTCCTCACCTCGACGTAGTAGAGGTCGGTCGCCACCTCGATGGCGGCCTTGGGAATCGCCATCGGCATGGTCTGCCAGTCGGTGGTCGGCTCAAGGATCGTCCAGGTGCCCGCCGTGCCCACACGCACCGGCATGGCAAACGCCCGCTCGCCAGCCTTCCAGCGGTACGACATCAGTCCGTCGCGTTCGTTGAAGGCCAACTCGAGGATCGGGAGCTCGGCGCGCCGCAGATACTGATCGAACACCGGCGTCAGGTCTCTCTTCAGGCGCGTGTTGAAATAGCGCACGACGTCTTCGGTCAGGATATTTCGGTGCTTGAACTCCTGGTAGAAGTCGCGCAGCGCCCCCCGCCACACCGCGTCGTCGTTGACGACGCTGCGCAGGGTGTTGAGGAAGAGCGCGCCCTTGAAGTACATGTCCTGCATCGGCTCCCGGTGAATGCCGCGCTGGGTGATGATGGGCTCACTATTCTGCACCTTCGACTTGTAGCCGTTCACGTAACGGATCGCCTCGTCACGGCCGAACCGGTCCTCCACGTAGAGGCTCTCGAGGTACGTCGTCCATCCTTCGTGAATCCACATGTCGGACACGTCGGCGGCTGAGATCGCGTTGCCAAACCACTCGTGGCCGCTCTCGTGGATGATGATGAAGTCGAACTTCAGGCTGGTGCCCACGCCCGCGAAGTCGCGCTCGAGGTAGCCGTTGGCGAAGCGGTTGCCGTAGGCCACGGCGCTCTGGTGTTCCATGCCCGCATAGGGCACCTCGACGAGCTTGTAGCCGTCTTTCGCGAACGGGTACTCGCCGAAGTACTTCTGGAAGGCATCGAGCATCGGCGACACCTGCGCAAATTGCTTTCGGGCCTTGTCGAGGTTCTCGGGCAACACGTAGAAGTCGAGCGGCAGGTCGCCGAGCCGGTCGGCGAAGTGCTCGTAGCGCCCGATGTTCAGTGCGACGTTGTAGTTGTTGATCGGGTACTGGACGAGCCAGTCCCAGCGGGTGTAGCCGTCGCCCAGGTCGGTCTTCCCCATGAAGCGGCCGTTGGAGATGTCCACCAGATCGTTCGGGATGGCAACGCTGATTTGCATCCGCTCGACCTCGTCGCGCCATTGATCCTTGTTCGGCCACCAGACGCTTGCGCCGTGGTCCTCGCAGGAGGTGGTGATCCAGTGACGGCCAGCCGGGTCTTTGCCGAAGGTCATGCCGCCGAACCGGCCTTGTTCTTGCGGGGTGCCCGAGTAGTGGAACGCGATGGTGTAGTCGCGGCCTGCCCGCAGGGTTGACGGGAAGTCCACGTAGACGGTGTTCAGGTCCCGCTCGTAGCGAAGCGGGGCCGCGCCGAACAGGATGCGGTCCACGCTGAGGTTGGCGGCAAGCTCGAGCTGGATCCGCGTATCGTCGGCAAGCATCCGGAAGCGGATGGTGTTGGTGCCGGCGATGGATTTCCGCTCTGGATCGACGCGCACGTCGAGGTGGTAGAAGAGCAGGTCGTTGTTGGCCCTGTACCGGCCGTACGCCCCGCGAAGGACGTCCGCGCGGGTTGGCGGGCCCAGGGTGGACGCCTGGGGCGGTGGTTTCTGTTCTGTGGGCGCGGGCTCTTGGGCTGAGATCAGGGCCGAGGGCCCCAACGCCCAAGGCCCAAGGCCCAACTCCCAACTTCCAAGGCCCAAGGCCGAAAGCCCACAGCCCGATATCACGACGACTGCGCGGAGGAAGACAGCCCTCAGCATGGGAGCGATCATGCACTACTTCGCGCAGCGCGGGTCCGTGCCATCATGACAGCTTGCCACGGCATTAGAATCTGCCGGCGGAGGTCCACATGGCCGGGTTCTCAGGTTTCACTCGTGAGAGCGTGGTTACTCTCGAGCGGGGGTCATGGTCGTGCGACTGCTTCAGCGTCTAGGTCAGCGCAAGGAATGGATGTTCTTTGCGGTCCTGCCGAAGGCCGACGGCCCGCTCGCGTTCGCGTGGTGGACGGTCCTGCTGCTACGCGGCGTCCTGCCGGCGCTCTTTGCGATCACGATGGGTGTCCTGGTGGCTGCAGTACAGGGCGGAGACGGCCTTACTGTCCCGCTCGCCGCGGTGGGCGTGGTCTTCGTCGTGCTGCAGATCCTAGCGCCGATTCACACAGCCATCAGTCACAACCTGGGTGATCGCACGGCGGCCTTTCTCTACGACCGGCTGACCGAGGCGTGCGTCCGCCCGCAGGGCATGGGCCACCTGGAGGATCCCACGCTCGCCGCCGACCTCACGGCGGCGCGCGATTTCGATCTCGGCATGACGGCACCGCCGCTCTCGTACTCGATGGATTTCATCGCGGGAGGGCTGGTCGGCATGGTCGGCGGTCTTGCTGCCGCCGTGATCCTCTTCGGCTACGCGTGGTGGCCACCCATCGCGCTCGGCGGCGCGTGGTTCGCGACGCACTGGCTGTTGCGCGAGAGCGCGGTCTGGCGCGACCGTAACACGGACGAGGTGCGCGGCGCGCAGCGTGACGCCGACTACGCGTACCGTCTGGCCGTCGATCCGCCGGCGAGCAAGGAACTGCGGTTGTTCGGGCTCGTGGACTGGACGATCGAGCGGTTCGTCGTCAGCCGCACGCGGTTGCATCAGCTTCAGTACCACGCCACGCGCCTCCGCGAACAACCGCTCGTGTGGAGCTTGCTCCTCGTCACCTCCGCCAACGTCGTCGTGCTCTGGTCGCTGGCGTCGGCGGCTGCGGACGGCCGAATCAGCCTCGGCGAGATTGTCGTCTACGCCCAGTGCGTCGTGGGCACCTCGGCCATCGCGTTTGGCGGTTTCAGCTGGGCGCTCGACGGCGCCTCGGCCCCGGTCGCCGCGTCCTGGCGCCTGCTGCCTGCCATGGCGTCCACTGGCCGGCTCGGGTCCGGACGGCGCGCGGCCACGGCTCTGCCGGCCCGCGAGGTCCGCTTCCGGGGCGTGACGTTTGCCTATCCCGGTGGCACAGCGGTGCTCGATGGCTTCGACCTCTCGATTCCCGCAGGCTCCTCACTCGCCATCGTCGGGCAGAACGGCGCGGGCAAGACCACGCTGGCGAAGCTCCTGTGCAGGCTGTACGACCCGCAGAGCGGCGCGATCGAGATCGACGGCACGGACCTGCGCGATTTGGACCTGACCTCGTGGCGCGCGCGTCTGGCCGCGGTCTTCCAGGACTTCATCCGCTTCGAGTTGCCGCTGCGCGACAACGTGGCGCCGGGAGGAGCGCCAGACGATGTCGTGCGCGAGGCGCTCGACGCTGCGGGGGCCGCGACGCTCGCGCATCTGGATACTGTAATGGCTCGCGGCTACGAGGGGGGGACGGACCTGTCGGGTGGGCAGTGGCAGCGCGTGGCCCTGGCCCGCGCGCTCTGCGCCGTGAGGATGGGTGCGGGGGTGGTCCTGCTCGATGAGCCGACCGCGCAGCTCGACGTCCGCGGCGAGGCGGAGATCTTCGAGCGCATCCTGACAGCAACGCGACACTGCACCACCATCCTCATCTCACACCGGTTTTCGACCGTGCGTCATGCCGATCGGATCTGCGTGCTCGAGAAAGGGAAGGCCATCGAACTCGGCACGCACGACGAGCTGATGGCGCTCGACGGCCGCTACCGCACGATGTTCGACCTGCAAGCGCAGCGCTTCGGCGTCGAGGACGAGGAGGGGCAGAGCTATGACGTCCTTGTCTGAGCAGGCCGCGCGTGGCGACGGCTTGCCTCCTGGCCTCGCGTCCATGTGGAGGTTGTGCAAGCTGGGCTACCGGCACGAGCCAGGGCTGCTCCTGGCGGCGTTCACGCTGGCGCTGCTGTCGGCGCTGCCCGACGCGCTCCTGGCGCTCTGGTTCAAGCTGCTCGGAGAGGGCGCGCTCCAAGCTGACTGGGCCCGGGTGCGACTGGCGGCCGTGGCCCTGGGTGTCTCCGCCGTCGCGACGTGGTTCCTCCAGACCGTTAGCACCCGCGTGCAGCGCCGGTTCCGCGACAAGGTGACCATCGCGCTCGAGTCGCATGTGGCGACGCTGCTGGCATCGATCGCCACCATCGCGCACCAGGAGCGGCCCGAGCACCTCGATCGGCTCGCCGTGCTGCGCAATCAGGTCTTCATGCTGGACCACATGTACATGTCGCTCTTCTCGACGTGCGCGTGGATGCTGCGGCTCGGCGTGACGATTGCCCTGCTTGTCTCCATTCACCCGGCGCTTGCGCTGCTGGCACTCTTCGCGGTGCCGACCGTGCTGACCTCGACATGGCGGCCGGCGGTCGAGCGCAGCGCGTACGAGCGCGGGGCATCGGCGGCTCGCCTGGCCCGGCACCTCTTCGACACGGCGACGACGGCGACGCCCGGGAAGGAGGTTCGCGTCACTGGCATCGGCGATCGCCTCGTCAAGGAGCGGCGTCTGGCGTGGGAGTTCGGGAACCGGCCCGTCACGGCGGCGCGCTGGGCGTCCGCCGGGTGGCACGCGCTCGCGTGGGCGATCTTCGGTGCGGCCTATGTGGGTGCGATCGGGTTCGTGTCGTTCGGCCTGGGTGCCTCCGCGGGTGACGTGCTGCTGGCGCTCGCGGCCGGCTCGCGCCTCTCGTTCTACATCGGAGCCACCGTGGGGGAGATCGGCTTCCTGCGCGGGATCTGGATGGATGCAGCCAAGCGGCTCGCCTGGCTCGAGGACTACGCGAACGCGATTGTCGCGACGGCCGACCAGCGGGCGCCTGACCGGCTGCTCGAGGGGATTCGTTTCGAACACGTCTCGTTTGCGTATCCTGGCACCGATCGTTTGGTGCTCGACGACGTCAATCTCGAGCTGCCTGCGGGATCGGTGGTGGCGATTGTCGGCGAGAACGGCGCGGGCAAGTCCACGCTGGTGAAACTGCTCGCGAAGATGTACGAGCCGACGAGCGGTAGGATCCTCGTCGATCGGACGGAGCTCGCCCGCATTCAGGCGCCGGACTGGCGCGCGCGTCTTGCCGGCGCGTTCCAAGACTTCTTTCGCTTCGAGTTCCGCGCGCGTCACACCATCGGCGTCGGTGACGTACCACGCCTCGATGATGAGCCTGCCGTGGTGACGGCCGTGAGCCGAGCCGGTGCCGACGATGTCGTCGTGCGACTGGCGGGCGGCCTGGAGACGCAGCTCGGGCCCACGTGGCCGGGCGGTGTGGAGGTGAGTTTCGGTCAGTGGCAGAAGCTCGCGCTCGCGCGCGGCTTCATGCGCGACCGGCCGCTCGTGCTGGTGCTCGACGAGCCGACCGCCGCGCTCGACGCGGAGACCGAGCACGCGCTCTTCGAGCGTTACGCAGCTGCCGTGCGCGGCGATGATGATGCCGGCCGGATCACTATCCTGGTCTCACACCGTTTTTCCACCGTGCGGATGGCTGAACTGATCGTCGTGCTGGACGGCGCTCGCGTAGTGGAGGTGGGCACGCACGAGGCGCTCATGGCCAGGGGCGGCCAGTATGCGGAGCTCTATGGCATCCAGGCCGCGGCGTATCAGTGATGAGAGCCGACGAGCGTCCGCAACTGCTCACCGCGTGCCCGCTGACGTGTCAGCCAGCGTCCCCCTGAGCGTGGCGTAGACAGCTGCGATGTGCGCCTCGCGTGTCGTGTCCCAGCGCTCGAAGCCTTTGTAGGCCTCGAGCATAAGCGTCTTCTGGATCTCGGCGAGGCTTCGGCCCGCGCCGATGCCGGCCGCGACGCCCTTCGAGATGTCCTCCAGATAGCGCAGCGCGTCGGCGGCGTCCTTCTTCGTGCCGGCGAGCGCATGTCCGGTCAGCGCGTGCTCGAAGTCGAGCGCGTTGATCGTGGTCAGTGCATCGATCCACGCCCCAACGGTTGGCGCCAGGCCACCTGGCAGTCGCTTGACCTGCATGACGTCGGCGCTGAACACCGCACGCTCATCGGGGAAGTGCAGTACGGAACTATCGTCGGCATGCGCGGTGCCGAGGTGAATCACGACGCAAGCTCGGTCTTGAGCCATCGCCCGAAGTCGCGGTTGATCGGATCGCTCATGATGATGACCGTCGTCTGTCGCAGCAAGGGCAACATTGACATGGCCATATGGCCATGGCTATATTGACGGCTATGGCGCGGATGCCTGCAGGCAAGTTCAAGGACCAGTGCCTCAAAGTGTTGGACCAAGTGGCGACGTCCCGATCGCCGGTTACGATCACCAAGCGCGGGAAGCCACTGGCCACGCTCGTGCCGTACGCCCCGCGGCGCCCGGGCCGCGCGAGCCTGGCTGGCAGCATTCTGAAGGAACGAGGCGACCCGTTCGGTACTGGCGAGCCGTGGGATGCCGATCGTTCTTGATACCCACGCGTGGGTGTGGTGGGTGACCGAGGACCGCCGGCTGTCCACGAAGGCGTCGCACGCGATCCACCGTGCGGTTCGAGAGGAGGGTGTGTCGTTGTCGGTCATCTCCGTCTGGGAGGTCGCCAAGAAGATCGAGAAGAACCAGCTCGTGCTCGACCGGCCGCTGCGGCAATGGATGGATCACGCGCTCGGCGTGGCGGGCCTCCTGCTCGTCGAGTTGACGCCGGCAATTCTTCTGGAGAGTTGCGAGCTCCCGCAGCCGTTTCACGGCGATCCCGCCGATCAGATGATCGTCGCATGCGCCCGCCACCACGGGGCAGTGCTCGTGACCAAGGATCAGAGCCTTCGCCGTTACCCACACGTGCAGACCGTCTGGTGACGCGCGGTTGCGCCTGGCGCGGTACAATCGCGCCGGGTGGAGGTTGGAGTGGACACACCAGGCGGCAGGCAGTGGAGAAGGTGGGCGGCGGCGGGGGTGATGACGGCGATGGCAGGGCTCCTCGTCGCGTTCGGATCGACGGCGCCAGCCGCGCAATCCGCGCAATCTGTGCCAGCCTCGGACGATATCGCGGCGGGTCTCCGAATCTATCGCCAAAAAGCGGACTGCCAGGCCTGCCACGGGTGGGCGGCTGACGGCCGCAAGATGGACAGCCAGATGCCGGACGGCGCCAACCTCCGCACCACCAAGCTTGATCGCGACAAGCTCGTCCTCGCCATCAAATGCGGAATCCCGGGTAAGGCCATGCCCGCTTTCGACCGGCTGGCGTACAGCGACGGCCGCTGTTACGGGATGAAGCAGGCCGATCTGCAGCGGCTCGGGACGTCGATGCCCGACCCGGCAGCGACACTGCAACCCCGCGAGATCGAACTCGTCGTCGATTTCCTGTTCGTCAAGGTCGTCGGCCAGGGCCCGATGGACCGCGCGAAGTGCGTCGAGTTCTGGGGCTCCGACGTGGATGCGTGCAAGGAGTTCCGTCCTCTTCCTTGACACCCGCAGTCGAAAAGTCCATAGTCCGCCCATTCGCGGCATCTGGCGAGGGATCCGCTTGGTAACCTATCGGTTGTGGAGGTTCGCGCTCATGAATCGAATGCTGGTCCGAGTGTTGGTGGTGATTGCTATCGTCGGCGCGGGACCCAGCTTGGCGACCGCGCAAAGTCTCGCCGGCACCGTGCGCGACACATCTGGTGCCGTGCTCCCGGGTGTCACGGTCGAGGCGTCGAGCCCGGCGCTGATCACGAAGGTCCGTACTGGTGTGACCGACGGCGCGGGGCAGTATCGAATCCCGGACCTCCCACCTGGCACCTACACGGTGACCTTCACGTTGCCGGGATTCGCCACCGTCATCCGCGAGGGTGTTGAGCTCTCGGGCGGGGGCGTCCTGACGATTGGCGCCGACATGCGAGTAGGGGAACTCCAGGAGACCATCACGGTGACCGGCGAGGCGCCGGTGGTGGACGTCCAGACCGCGCGCCAGGAGAGGGTGATCGACGGAGACATCGTTCGCGCGCTTCCGGCGTCGCGAAGCTACGGCAATTACCTCGCGGCCGTTCCGGGGATTCAGGCCACCGGCTTCGGGGGCGGCGCGTCGACCATCAACAACTTCTTCTCCGCGCGCGGTGGGCGGAGTAACGAAGGCCTCATTCAGCTCGACGGGATGAACGTGGGCGCCCCGGGCAACGGCGGTGGCGTGTCCGGGTACTTGTATGACATGTCGAACTCCTCGGAAGTCCAGGTGGCTGTGTCTGGCGGACTCGGCGAGGCAGACCGCGGCGGCCCCGCCTTCAACATCATCCCGAAGACCGGCGGCAACACGTTCAGCGGGACCGGCTTTTCGAGCTACGCGGGCAAGTGGGGACAGTCGAGCAACATCGACGAGCACCTGCGCTCGCTGGGCTTCGGCGATCAGCCGGCGCTCATCAAGAGCTACGACGCCAATATCGCCGTGGGCGGACCGATTCTCCGCGACCGCGTGTGGTTCTACGGCAACACACGCGCCATCGGCACGTATCAGGAGTCGCAGAACATCTACGTCAACGCGAATGCGGGAGACCCGAACGCTTGGACGTGGGTGAAAGCCGATAGCCCGAGCGTACGCGTCTCCACCTCCAAGACGCTGAACGCCGTGCGCCTCACTTATCAGGCTACGCAGAAGAACAAGTTCGGGTTCTACATCGACTACACGAAAAACTGCAGCGCCGGTGCCTACAAGGAAGGCGGCGATCAGTGCCGGGGCCCCGGTAAAGACTGGATCGCGACGGGCCCTGGAGTGACTCCGGGCACGGCAACCGTGTCCCCCGAGTCAGGATCCATCTGGGACGCACCTGCGAAGATCATGCAGGCGTCGTGGACGTCACCGCTCTCGAATCGCATGCTCTTCGAGAGCGGCTACTCGGCGTTCTATACCGACAACGGCGATCCTCGACCCCACGGCGTGCTGACGGACTTCATTCCCGTGCAAGAGCAGTCCACCCGTGCCGGGGTCCCCTTCGCGAATTTCATCTATCGCGGCTTCAACCCGGCCCCGTCGAGCAACCAGAAGCACGCCACCTGGAAGGCGGCGATGTCCTACGTCACGGGCAGCCACAGCATGAAGTGGGGCTACCAGGCTGGGTACATGTCGGCGAAGAACATCACCTACGTCGGCCGGCAGATCAGCTACCGGTTCAACAACGGCGTGCCCAATCAGATGTCGCAGCGTGTGGGACCGAATCAGGTCAGCAACAGCCTCCTCTACAACGGCTTCTACATCCAGGACCAATGGACGCGCAACCGGCTGACGCTCCAGGGAGCGTTACGGTATGAAACGGCCTCGAGCTGGGCCCCGGGAGGAGAGAACGGCATCATCGCCGACAACGAGTTCGGAGGCCCGGTGCTGCTTCCACGTGCCGAGGGCGTGCGGGGCTACCACGACATCACGCCACGCATGGGCGCCGCCTACGATGTCTTCGGCAACGGCAGGACGGCGCTCAAGGTGAGTGTCGGGCAATACCTCCAGGGCGCCTACACCGGGGATGCGTACACCATCAACCACCCGGGCTCGACGCTCGTGACGACGCTCAACCGCTCGTGGTCGGATCCCAACGGGAATCGCGTGGCCGAATGCGACTACATGAATCCGTTGGCCAACGGCGAGTGCGGTGCCTGGTCGGCCCTCAACTGGGGCTCCTTCAACCAGACGACAACCGTGAATCCCGATGTCCTCGAGGGTTGGGGCGTGCGCCAGCGGGATTGGCAGTTCGGCGTCGGCGTGCAGCAGGAGATCGCGCCGCAGGTCGCGCTCGAGGTCAGCTACAACCGGCGGGTATGGAGCGATTTCTTCGTCACCCACAACCGCGCACTCACGGACGCAGACTACGACACGGTCACCCTAACCGCACCTTTGAATCCGGCCCTGCCCAACGGAGGCGGCTACCCGGTCACATTCCTCACCCGCAACGCGCGGAGCGCTCTTGGCGCGACCGACTCGTACTACACGACCACCGACGATTTTGGCGACGAAACGCACTACTGGCACGGCATTGACCTCTCGTTCAACACGCGGATGGGGAATGGCCTGAATCTCCAAGGCGGCACCAGCACGGGCCGCGGCGTGAACGACACGTGCGACTCGTATACGGGACGGTTCGGGCGACCCATGTCTCCCACGCTCGGCACGGCCGCGGTACCGGTCATCCTCCAGGGCATCGTTGACGGTCAGACCGCCTGCAACGCCAGGGAGCCCTGGCTCACGAGCGTCCGCGGGCTTGGCTCCTACACCGTGCCGAAGGTGGACGTCCTCGTCAGCGCCATCTTCCGCTCGCAAGCCAATGCGCAGCCCGGTGCCGCCGTGGGCACCAACGGCGCGTCGCGGCCCGCGACCTATCGCATGACAGCGGCGCAGTTCCTGGCCGCAACGGGACGACCGCTCAGGCCTGGACTCGCCACGCAGGACGTGGATCTCCTGCTGCCGGGTACGGTGTACGGCGACCGCATCAACGTCGTCGACATGCGCTTTGCGAAGATCCTGCGGTTCGGCAGGACCAGAACGAACGTGGGCATGGACCTGTACAACGTGTTCAACGCCAACACGCCGACGACCTACGAGACGGTCTACGATCCGGCGACGAACGGGGCGCGATGGATGCGACCCACGGCCGTGCTGCTGCCGCGGTTCGTACGGTTCAATGTGCAGGTGGACTTCTGATCGCAACGGGAGTGAGAGTCACCTGCGGCGTCAGCTGTTGCTCTCAACAGGTTCGTTGGCAGTCTGCCGTGGCGGTCACGGCAGACTGAGCGCGACGAACGCCGCAGGATGCTGGCCACCCAACTCGCGAAGCAGGGCTCGCACCAGCGACGGGTCGATGGTGACCTCCGCCGCTGGCATGTCGCCAATCGTCCTACGCCCAGCGTACCCGCCCGGGCAATCGTGGCCGAGTCCCGGCAGGCGAAAAAAGGCCCAGGCCCTCGAGACCTTCAGCGACCCTCGGGCAGCGCCAACGACACGACCGTGCCACCGGCCGCCACGACGACGTACTGCCGGCCGTTCAGCATGTAGGTCATCGGGGCGGCTCGGAGTCCCGCTCCCGTTTGCAGGCGCCAGAGGTTCTTGCCGCTCGCGGCGTCGAAGGCCATCAGGTTCCCGTCCTCTTCACCGGCGAACACGAGACCCGAGGCCGTGCTCAACGTCCCGCCAAACGACGGCTTCGGGTACTTGAACTCCCAGCGGACGAGCCCTGTCACCGGGTCGATGGCCTTGAGCGCGCCGTAGCCGGGTTCGCCTGGAATGGATTCGACGGCGCCCCCCCAGTACACGTGTCCCTCGAGGAATTGCTGTGGGAAGGCATAGAACTTGGCGCATACCTCACGAGTGGTGACGTAGAACAAGCCGGTGCCAGGATTGAAAGACGGCGACATCCAGTTGGTTCCGCCGCCGACGTCGGGACAGGTGACCGTGCCTGCAGCGCCAATCTGGTTGGCTTCGAGCAGTATCGGACGACCGTCGCGCCCGACTTCCTGCGCCCAGGTGGTCCGCACGAAAGGCCGGGCGCGGAGCAGCGTGCCGTCGGTCCGGTCGAGCGTGTAGAAGAAGCCGTTCCGGTTGGCCGTCATCAGCACCTTGCGTTGCGCGCCGCCTATCGCGAGGTCGGCGAGGATTGGAACCTGCACGGCATCCCAGTCGTGCACGTCGTGCGGCGTGAACTGATAGTGCCAGCGCAGCTGGCCGGTGTCGGCGTCGAGCGCGACGACCGAGTCCGTATACAGGTTGTCTCCCAGACGCACGTCGCCGAAGGAATCGGGCGCCGGGTTTCCCGTGCCCCAGTACACGAGGTTGAGCGCCGGATCGAAAGCGCCCGTCACCCAGGTCGATCCGCCGCCGTGCCGCCACGAGTCGCCCAGCCACGTGTTCCCGCCCGGCTGGCTTGGCTCGGGAACGGTCCAGAATCGCCAGGCCTTCTTTCCAGTCTCCGCGTCGAACGCGTCGATGAATCCGCGCACGCCGTACTCGGCGCCGGCGATTCCCACGATTACCTTGTTCTTGACGATGAGCGGCGCAACCGTGGCCGTGTAGCCTCGGGCCGGATTGTCGATCTCCACGTCCCACAGGACGTTTCCCGTTCTGGCGTCGAGCGCCACGAGGTGGGCGTCGAGCGTGGTCATGTAGAGGCGATCGCCGAGCATCGCGAAGCCGCGGTTGACGCGGCCACAGCAGATGTTCAGCCGCTCAGGCAGCTGCCGCTGGTAGTGCCAAATCTGGCGACCCGTGCGCGCGTCGAGTGCCCACGCGTGGTTGTCCGGGCCGGTGAGGTACATGATGCCGTCGACGACGAGCGGCGTGGCTTCAAATCGACCCGCCGCGCCGGTCTGAAACAGCCACTGCACCGCGATCCTGCCGACGTTGGCCGGCGTGATCTGGGTGAGCGGGCTATGGCGTTGGGCCGTATCGTCGCCGGAGTAGGTCGTCCACCGCGAGTTCTGTGGCTGCTGCGCAGAGACGTCGGGCAGCAGACCGCCAGTCGTCATGCACACCAGCACGACACCGATCATGGAGGCGCGAGTCGCTGAGCGTGTCATCTCGGTTTCCTCTCCCGTAGAGCGCAGGCTTCAGCCTGCGCGGCCGCTGAGCGACCTGAGGTAGCGAATCAGGTCGTCGAGTTCGCTGTCGGTCAATCGCTCGGCACCGTAGTCGGGCATGAGCGAACGCGTGTCCTCAATGACCTCCCGCAGATCGCTCCGGTCCACGGACAGGATCCGCTCGCTCGAATCCATGACCTGCAGCGAGAACGGGTCCTCGTTCTTGCGAACGCCGCGGGTACGACGTCCGTCCCGCGCGACGAGCGTCACGGGCCGGAACCCCGGGGTCATCGACGTGCTCGGTGTGCGTATTTCGGTGATGAGCGCCGTTCTCGAGCGTGCGGTGCCGATGCGCGAGAGGTCTGGCCCCAGGCGTCCCCCCCGGCCGCGCACCATGTGGCACTGGCCGCATGTGGCTTTGCCCCAGAACAGCGTCTCGCCGTTCTGCTCGTTGCCGCGCGCATCCTCAGTCGACGCGGCACCGCTGAGCGTGCGGAGATACGCCACGAGCGCCCAGCCCTGATCGTCGGTCGCGTCCGAGTTTCGCGCGCCGGGCATGTCTGTGCCAGCAATGCCGCTCATGATCACGCGAAACAACTGCGCATCGGTGCCACCACGCGTCCACTGACCGGTCGTCAGATCGGGTCCACGTAATCCCTTTGCGTTGAGGCCGTGACAGCTCGCGCACGAGAGCCTGAAGAGCTGCTGGCCTTGCTCGATCGCTTCTGCGTTTCCCTGAAACGGGTTGGTGGGTTCGGCTTGCTGCGCCAGGCCTGGAAGCGCACAAACCGCCAAGCCCGCGACGAGCGTCATCGTCGACCAAGTCGCCTTGTGCATGGTCCCCTCCCTGTGTCAGCCGCCGTAGTAGATCTTCTCTCCCAGGTCCTTGAGCCAGCAGATCGCCTCGTCTGCTCGTCCGGCGGGTGGTGTTTTCACGCCCGCCTCGACCACCTCGCCGACAAAGAGCGTGTGGTCGCCGCGCTTGACGGCATCGACCACCCTGCACTCGATGTGGGCCGGCGCCTTGTCGAGCACCGGAGCCTTCACCTCAGTGCCGAGCGTGAACGGCTCGCCGCCGATCGTATTGCCGTCGACCGCAGCTGGCTTGAAGAAGGCGAACGCGACCGGGTTGTCGCCCTTGGCGATGATGTTGAGCACGAACTCCTTCGATTCCTCAATCAGCCCGTGCGACTGCGAGTCTGCCTTCACGCCGATGGCCACGAGCGGTGGTGTGAACGAGGCCTGCGTGACCCAGTTGACCGTCGCGGCCGTCATGCGGCCGTCCTTGCCCGCCGCGGTCAGCACGTACAGGCCGTAGGGGATCATTCGCAGGGCCGTCTTCTTCGCATCAGCGTTCATCGTGCCTCACGATCTTCCCACCCTTCATCACGAACTTCACGCGCTGCAGCTCGGTGATGTCCGTTAGCGGGTTGCCCGAGACGGCGATGAGATCGGCGAACTTGCCCTTCGTGATCGATCCGATCTCGTTCTGCCAGCCCATGACCTTGGCATTGACGATGGTCCCGGATTGGATGGCGCGCGCTGGAGCCATGCCCGAACGCGTGACCAGCGCGGCAAATTCGAGGGCCTGCGTCCCATGTGGGAAGGTCGAGCCGTCGGCGCCACTGCCCACCATGATCTCGAGCCCCTTGGTGGCGACCGCCATCGCGACCGCCTTGTCAAAGATGGGAATCATCCGGAACTTGCCGCCGGTGTTCTTGGCGTCGTTGTCGTCCATGTAGGGCTCGGTGTAGCGGACGAGCGTGGGATCGAACGCGAGTCCTTTCTGCACCATCGTGTCGAGCTGGTGTTGACTCAAGCCGTACCCGTGCTCGATGGTGTCGCAGCCGGCCGTGATGGCGTGCTGCAGGCCTTCGCCGCCGAAGGCGTGGCAGCCAGACTTTCGGCCAAGGCGACGGGTCTCGTCGACGAGCGTCTGGAGGACGGGCAGCGGGTAGGTCAAGACGTACTGTGCCTCGCCGGTGGCGCTGAACGAGTAGCCGCCCGTCGGGTACAGCTTGATCCAGTCCACGCCGCGGTCGACGTGCTCGCGAACGGCCGCCCGCGCTTCCTCAGGCGAACGAACCACGATGTTGGCGAGCGGGTTCGGCGGAGCGGCCGGATCGGCAGGTTTCGGCCCCCAGGCGATGCCGCGGCCTGCCACCTGAAGCCTCGGGCCGTCGAGGTCGCCCATGTTGATGCCGTTTCGGATGTCGACGTCGCCGTATCCGTTGCCGTGTGAGCCCATGTCGCGCGCGGCGGTGAAGCCCGCCCGCAGGTCTGCCTGCGCGTTCTGTATGGCGATGAGCGCCGAGCGCTCCGTCGTCATATTGGGTCGACGGTTGTTGTAGATGTGGGAGTGCGTGTCGATCATGCCTGGCAGGACGGTCGACTGACTGAGGTCGACGACCGGAACGCCTGCCGGAATCCGAACTTGCCCTTCCGGCCCAACCTCAGTGATGCGTTCGCCCATGACCAGCACCACTTGCTTGGTCAGCATCTGACCGGTGATAGTGTCGAAGAGGCGGCCTGCGCGGACCGCGATCGCGCGAGGAGCCGGAGGGCACTGCAGCACGCCGCCCTCAGGTCCCACGCACGGTTGCGTGCCGGCGAATCGCCACGGGCTTGGCGCTGGCTGCCGCGCGGGCGTTGGCGGGGCCTGCGCCCCGAGGACCGCAGCGCATGCGATGGCGATGAGGGCGGCACTGAGGACGGCATTCCTGTGACTCATGATTCCTCCCGATGACGGATACCGCGGGGACGGGGTCAGATCTTGATTCTTGCGTCGCTCACTCGCCCTTCGCGCGCGCTAGAATCAAGATCTGACCCCGTCGTTGCACCCGCGGATTATACCCAGCCCCGACACCACGCGATATACTGCGATTCCGAACCGACTTATGGCTCGCAGGAGGGTCGCATGACCAGGCAGATGTCCTTGGCGTCGTGAACATTCTCGGCGCGCGCGACCTTCACGGCGCCCAGCAGACTGTCGCCATCGGCAAGGACCCGATGGGGATTGCGTTTTCAGCCGACGGGAAGACCGCGCTCGTCGCCAACCACGGCGACGGGACCGTGTCGGTCGTCAACCTCGAGACCGCGCAGGTCGTGAAGACGTTCAAGGCGGGCACGGGGATCGAAACGCTTACCTACTACTGATGGAGTTTTCGGGTGCTCTAAGTTAGTGCGCAGGTGCATGGGTTCCGGCTCGCAGCACTAGGTCCAGGCTTCATCGTTTCTATCGTCTTGGAGTGGGACGCCAGTCCTCCCCGACGCGCGACACGCCAGACCGCTGGCGACTCACTTCTTTGATGTGCCTTCGTTTGGAGCGCCGGTGCCGGACGAGCCGAGGAAGAGCGTTTGTCCGTTGGGCAACGTGAGGTCCCGGCCATTCGCCCTCAGCGCCCCGTCTTTGGCCTGGTAACCATCGACGGTGATCTCGGTTCCAGGCAACAGGGAGCTCTTGGTGAAGCCTCGCCGGAGCAGCGTGTTTGGCGTACCGGCTTCGATCATCCAACGCTCCACCTGACCGTTCGGTTTCTTCACGTCCACGTAGATCCAAGCGTGCGGATTGACCCACAGCATCTTGGTGACGGTTCCCTTGAATTTCACCGGCTTGTTCGCGTCGAACTCCGCTGCAAATGCGTGATGGGCCGACACGCGCGCCCCGAGCAGCGTGATCCCGATCGCGACGGCGGTAACGATTCGCTTGACTCCCATCGGATTCACCTCTTGTGAGCTACTGCCTACCGCCTACCGCCTACCGCCTACCGCTTCGCCCTCTCCCGCGCGCGGGCGCCCGCGAGGAGGTGGACCATGTCGAAATTGTCTTCATGACACGCGTACTCGTAGAGCTGCTCGTCGGTCTTGTTCCAGGGAATCATCGCGGTCCAGGGTGTCGTCCACGTCCTCGGGTCTTCGATCGTGAACGTGTAATCGATCGTCGTCGCGTCGACCCGCGTCAGCCGTTCCGTGATGCGGAAGGTCTCCGCATCGGCATTCCCGAACAGCACGCCATCGTCTGGCCGGAAATTGGTGGTCTCGACGACCAGCGTGTCGCCATCCCAGCGGCCACGCGAGTCTCCCAACCACTGACGGAGACTCTTCCCGACGTGCGGGCGCCCGTCCACGGGGATGAAGCGAGCGCTGTGAATCATCTCGACATTGATGACCACGTATCCAGGACTCTGGAAGATCTGATACGTGTTGTTGTAGATGGTCGGCAGGTATGGGGGCCTGTCGGTCCGGATGATGCAGCGCAGAGGCAGGCCGCCGTCCAAGTAGCTCACCGGCAACCCGGCGTTGAAGCGCCGTGCCGACTCTTCACGAGCCACTCGGATCGCGTCCCTCTCCGGCGTCAACGGCACCAGGGCAGGAAGTCTCCCATCCGGCGGATCCACGATTAGCGACGTGCGCTTGTCCGCCGTGGTTGTGAGTCTCTTCGCGTCCATCCAGTGCTCGTTGTACGCGCGGTTGACGTCGATCTGCGCCCCTCCGTCCCGGCGATCGCGATTCAGGTCGTGCGCCAACCCCTCTGCAAACTCAGCCGCTTCGTCGTTGGTGAGAACCTGTTTCTCCCCAACTGCCGCGGGTCGCTGTAGAGGCGTGCTCGTGGCGTTGTTCCAGATTCCCTGCAGGTCTGGGTCGCCCCACGCCGTGCGCGGTGGCGCCCACGCCGTCGATTGCCCTGCGACGCCTACGACCCACAGCGAGGCGATCGCGACGAGTCCGACGAGTGCCCACGCGCGCCCCCTCATCTGACACCTCCCGGCTTGTCCTGCTTCTTGGTAAACGGCCCGAACAGCAATTCTTCCGTGAACGGCACGCACTTGAATTCCAGGAGCTGAACATTCGGTTCCATCCGGCGATAGAGCGGCATCCGGATCGTCCACGGCCGCGTGAACACCTTCGGGTCCTCGATGGTCGCTTCGTACATGAGGTGGTAAGGACTGATTGGCGTGTAGCGCTCGACCACGTGCAGGGCGTCACTATGGAAATTCCCGGCCCGGTCGAACCACGTCTCTGCCCGCTGTCCCGTGACGTCGACCACCAGCGTGTCGTTGTCCCAGCGGCCACGCGACCAACCCATCCACGAATCGGTGGGCGCCTCCTGCGTCCAGTTCATGCGGATGATGCGAGTCGCGCTCGTGAACTCGTAGGCGATCAGGATGTACGGTTCGGGGCCTGCCCCCTGCACGATGTGAAATGGAAACGGCATGTAGGTCGCGCGTGGCACGCCGGGCAGGTAACACTTGAGCTCCGGGTCACCGGTGTCGTGCCAGGTTTCATCATCCGATACATCAACAGCCATCCGCTTTTCGAAATTCTGTTTCTTCTTCGCCAACGCCCACGGCTGGTACGGGATCTCGTTGCCCTCGACGATGCCCTGGCCAGCAGGCCCTGCTCCGTACGCGCCCATCAACTCAGGATGAGGTCCCGGCTGGGCCTCATGGTCCTGCAGGTCCCAGTTGGCCGTGGTGAAGGCCTGCCACACTCCGTTCAGATCGGGCCGGCCGTCGGCCAGCCGCGGCGGTTCATATGGAGGGAATTGCCCGGCGAGTGGCGTCTGCCCTTCGGTCGGCCTTGCGGCCATCCAGAGGACGCCGGCCAAGGCGGCGGTGGTCCCGAAGGCCACCATCGCGAGGGTCAGGCGACTGCGCATCGACGCACCCGATTCCTTGTCATGGTCTCAACACATACTCCGGCGCCTTGATGTTCTGTCCCGTGTCGCAGCAGCTTCCCAGAAGATTCGGCCGGTACGGGTTGCTGAAACTGTTGTTGCCCGTGGGCAGCGTTCCGACTTTCGCCGGGCCGTTGATCCGGGCGAGCACGCGGTCGCGCGCCTGCTCAATCCGCCGCAGCAGCGCATCGATGTCCCATCCGACGAGCTTGCCCCTCCAGTACACGACCTTCCCGGCAATCATCACGTCGCGGACGTGTCTCGGGTTCATCATCGTCACAATCGTGCCCGGCACGTTGTTCATCGGCCAGGTGTTGATATTGCGCGCATCGAGCACGACGATGTCGGCCTCCTTGCCGGGTGTGAGCGTGCCGACCTTGTCCAGGATACGGTTTGCCGCGGCACCGGCGATGGTGGCCATCTCGATCACCTGACGGGATGTGAGCAGTTGCGGCACGGGTAGACCACCGGGGTTGCTTTCCGCGAAGGCGAGGTCGTTGGCCAGCGCGCGCTGCAGGCAGAAGGCCCCCCGCATCAGAGAGAACGGGTCGGTCGTCATGTTCGTGTCGACGTCGGGGCTCAGGCTGGGCAGGATGCCGTGGTTGAGCGATTCCTGGAACGGAGGCATGCCGTGACCCATCTGCATCTCGATGAGGTTGGCGATTGAGACGTGCGCGCCTCTGTCGCGAACGATGTCCCATGCTCTCGATTGGTTGCCCTTCGGATAGCCAGATGCGCCGTAGCTGACCTGAACGACCGGGATATCCTGCCACCTGGTGCAGTGGATGAAGGTGATGTCGGACCAGTCGGTTCCGTTGCGAGGGTCTGCGGCCCCAGTGGTGACCATCATCGGGTTGCCGACGTTGTGAATGCTGATCAAGGCACCGAAGGAGCGGCCGAGCTGCCAGCCGGTGTATGGAGCGCCTGCGAAGGCTGGCCCCGGTCCGAGCTGGAGTCCCAAGGTGACCAACTGGTCCTTCGAATTGAAGTAGGTCTTCGCGATCCGGCCGATCCCCTTCGTCGTGTCGTTCATGGCGCCGGGGAATTCGAACGGGATTCCCTGGGCACTCCGGTCCGTCCCGCCGCTGTAGTCGAACACCGTTCGGCGGCCGGAGTCCATCAGCCCCTTGATCATCGCGTCGGTGTATTCCGGGGTGTGGTTGGCCTGCGAGGTGTCCGTCCCTGTGGTGATCCCTTCGCTGATCTCGCTCAAGCAGGCGACGAGCTCCGAGATGTAGCAGTCCTCGGGGTCGTATGGCACACGTCCCAAGTCCCAGAGAAAGGTGCCGGGGTCTTGTGGATTCGGGATCCGACCCGCAGTCCAAATGTTCTGCACCACCGACAGGTAGCTCTCCTGCGGCCACGCGCCTGCCAGGAGGCCATCCGGGATGATGCTCCGTTGGAGTGTTTCGTACTGATGATGGTGGGTGGTCACGAAGCCCGGCATGACGATCGTGCCCGAGCAATCAACCACCAGGGCGTCTGTGGCTGAGAGGTTCGGCCCGATATCTGCGATGAGCTTCCCGTCAATCAGGACGTCGGCCTTCTCGAAGTCGCCGACGCGCGCGTCGAGGCTGAGCACGACGCCGCCTCGCAGCAGGACGCGGCGCTTGCCGTCGTTGCCGATGAGGTCCTGAGTGTCGGCCGGCGTGGCCGAGCGCAGCCCGGCGAGCTGCGCTGGAGCAAGCGACGCGCCGGCGAGGCCCGCTGCGGTGGCCGCAAAGAACTCGCGGCGAGACGTCGACGAGGGATCGGTAGGCACTAGATGCGAAGGAGCTTCATCGCGTTCCCGCCGAGGACGGCTTCCTTGTCTGCGTTGCTCAGAAACGGCGCGTTGAGGACGAAATCGATCCCGACGGGCCAGTCGAAGGGATAGTCCGTTCCATACACCATCTGACCGACGCCGACTTCGGCAATCAGATGGCGCAGTCCCTCTTCACGGAAGATCATCGTGTCGACGAGGAGCTCGCGCCTGAAGTATTCGCTCGGCTTCTTCTTGAGCGCTTTGCAGTCGGCGCCGCTCGCGCGCCCGCACAGCGCGTCCGACCGGCCGCTGTAGGACGCCAGGTACCCGCCGGCGTGGGCCGCGCAGATCTTGAGGCCAGGGAATCGGTCGAGCGTGCCCTCAAAGATCAGGTGCGAGAGGAACACCGTGGTCTCAAGCGGGTTCCCGATGGTGTTGCCCAGGCCGCCTCGTCCGCCGAGCCGTGGGTTCTGGGTTGTGCCGGGTGCGGGCTGCGGATGCATGAAGAGCAGCACGCCGAGTTCCTCGGCCTTGGCCCAGAACGGATCGAACTTGCGATCGGAGAGTTCCTGGCCTTCGACGCTCCCGCCGATGGCGGCCCCACGCAGTCCCAGCTTCTTCACGGCGGTGTCCAGCTGCTCCGCCGCGAGGTCGGGATGTTGCAGGGCGACGGTGGCCATGCCCACGAAGCGATCCGGGTGCGCGGCGCACCACTGGGATATCTTGTCGTTCTGGAGCGCGATGAGGTCGCGTGCCAGCGCCCGGTCCGCCGAGTAGCCCCACGCGTTGACGTTGATCGCCTGATAGTCCACGCCCTGGGCGTCCATGTCCCACAGGCGCTGCGGGTTGCCGAGCGCGATGTTACCCGTGAGGTTCGCCTTCGCCGTGGCCGCGAGCGTCGTGTCCTTGACCAGGTCCCATACTTCGGGCACGAAACAATGCGCGTGCACGTCCACGACCCTGATGCGACGTCCACCCAGGGACACGTCACGGCGCTTGCCAGCGGGGACGCCGATCTGAGGCAGGCCCGCATCCGCGAGGCCGCGGCCGGCGACCAGCAGTCCGGCCGTCGCGCCGGCCACGTGCGTGAGAAAGTCTCTGCGATTCGGCATAGTGTGGTGAGCGTGTGCCGCGCCGCCCGGGTTCGGTGTGGCGGAGTCTAGCAGCCGAGAGTCGGGATGGCAAATCCCCGTGAGACCCGGGTTCGAAAGGAGTCATCGTATGCGCACGAGTTCGATGCGCTGCTACGGCCCGGTATGGCATGACTCATCTATCGTGCCACCTCAGGTAAGCTATGCCTCGGAGACCGCGCCTGCCTCGCCCTGGGACTCGCGCTCGCTCGGCCCGTGGTCACGACCGAACGCGCGTGGACGCGCCTGGCCATCGGCGTGGATGTGGTGTTGGCCCGCTGACTACGTTTCTCTCGGGTCCCGACCGCATTACGACGCCTCCCGACGGTCGGTTCCTGATGAACGTCGCGCTAGAGAGGGCGCGCCCGTGCCGTCGACCACCTTGAAGAGTGGTGTCAATAATGGCATCATCGTGCAGTGGCGGCTCTGGACAAGATCCTTCAGCAGATGCGCGCCAGTCCGGTCGACGTGCGCTTTGCCGATGTGAAGAAAGTGTGCGACAGCTACTTTGGGAAGCCACGTCAAGCCGGGTCGAGCCACGCTGTCTACAAGACGCCATGGCCGGGCGATCCGCGCGTCAACATCCAGAACGCCAAGGGCAGGGCCAAGCCCTATCAGGTGCGGCAGGTATTGCAGGCGATTGAACAGCTGGAGCAGGCAAGGAAGGGAAAACCATGAGGGTCGATCACTACACGTACCGCGTCACCTGGTCGCAGGAAGATGACGAGCATGTGGGACTCTGTGCCGAATTCCCGTCATTGAGTTGGCTGGCACCCACGCCTGAAGCGGCACTCGCGGGAATCCGTAAGACCGTGGCGCGCGTTGTTGCCGACCTGAAGCGCAACCGGGAAGAGATCCCGGTGCCGCTGGCCGAGAGGGCCTACAGCGGCCAGTTCAAGGTCCGGCTTCCACCGCAGGTGCATCGCGCGCTGGTGCTGCAGGCGGCGGAGCAAGGGGTCAGCCTCAACCGCTTGGCGAGCGCGAAGCTGGCCGCGACGAACTGACCTGCCTCCCGCAGGGCGGTACGAGACATCCTCTGAGCAGCCGCTGCTTCGAAATGCGGCGGGCGGGAACGCCCGAATCAGGAACGCTCTTTGGCCCAATCGATCGCGGTCTCGTCCCCGCGCCTCCATTCGATTTCGTGAGGGGATTTCGAGAAGTACGATTCGATATGTCTCACCGGCCAGCCTCGCTCTCACCCGGTGAACCAACTGAGCATGCGCAGCCAACGGCTGTGACGACCAGCGTGCATGAGGGAATAGCCAGACGAATCCTTGAGCGCGGAGTAACGCCTCCAGTCGCTGGCGGGCACCGCGCTTGGGCACGTCGTACAGCGCCAGCGTGTTCACCATGTCATGCGGTACGCGTCATACGGCCGCCCGTCCAGGAGCGCGCGACGAAGAGCGATCGTCTGGCGCTGAATCAGAACCAGCAAGCTGTGTGACGCCTGTCCGGTGGTCGGCGCCAGGCGTCGAGCCAACGCGCGCTGCAGCAGGGCACGAGTCCGCAGAGTCAGGTCACCTTTCTCATTCACCTCGAGCTTCGCGCCCCGGCCCAGCAGGCCGAGGATGGCCTTGTCGACGACGGGTTGCCGGAAGGGTTCCATCAGATCGAAGACAAGGCCGGCGCTTCGACGTCGTCCGGTGTGGAGCAGGCCAAGCGATGGTTCCAAGCCCGCCCGATGGCTTCGGGATCTGCACCCGCTTGACTGGCGACGGCTGGTAGGCATCTGTCATGAGCGACTCGCGCAAGGTTCGGAGCTGCTCGTCCGCGTATGGGCGGAAGGTGTCGACGGTGACGCCGTCGACTCCTCCAGTCCGTCCTCCGCGCTGGACGCGATACCATGCCTCCCGCAGGACGGCTTCGTCTGCCATCTGCTCGACGAACAGACTCCGACGCGGGCTGATGGTTGCCCGTGCGCGCGATGCGTTCATTCATTGAGGGGTCGTGACGGAAGTAGCGCGCGCGCCTTCTTCAGGATCCCGCCCTGTCCCTTCGAGTTGCCGACGAGTCGCGCGAGCACCGCTTGACGGCTGCAGCCGTCACGCTGGGCGATGTCATCGATCGTCAGGCAGTCGGTGACCAAGGCGTGGAGCGTGGCCAGTTCGATGGTGGTGAATCGGCCCGACGCTGCGAGCCCGGCCAGTGCCTGCTCGCGCGTGCAGTCGGAGACAGGGACGTCATCGACCGGCGGCTCGTCCAGTCCCCTCGCATCCAGGAACCAGATCCCGTTGCGGCTGCCGCGCCTCAGCGAGCGGCGGCGGCCCCAGCAGTCGTAGGCAGAGGCAAGGCGGTACGTCAGCGTGCGTTTTGTCAGCGCAGCCGCGCGTCGAGTAGCCCCTTCGACGTAGATCCGTCGCCGCACCCGCCGCCCACTGCCAGGGGCAACACCTACTTCCGCGGTACCTCCTTCATGAAGGCAATGTCACTTTACGCTGCCGTTCGAAAGGAGAGCGTGAGGGCGGGCCGTGCGCAGCGGTTGCTGACGACTTCCAGGACGGCGACGCACCGGCACCTGGAGGGATTCCGATGTCTTCTTCCTCCGTCGGTTGTCGGCGACAGACACTGGCGGCCCGCCACTTGTTCTCGACGGGACGTCGGCCGCGGGTGTTCACCGAAGCGGTTCGATGTCCTTCGTAGCGCGCTCGAATGCCACGGCGCGGATCTGCCTGGTCAAGGGATACGTCTCTCGGCCGAGGTGGACCACATCGATGCGATCGAGGCGCAAATCCTCGAGCGCAATGGTCATCGACTTGGTCACGGCCGGGGCGCTGGTGTGCTTGAACTCGAAGCCCAGGCGGCGCTTGCCGCGCACGACGAGGAGGTCGAGTTCGGCTCCCTGATGCGTGCCCCAGAAGTAGCAGTCGCGCCAGTTCGCCCGCAGGCGGCGCACTACCTCGAACAGGGCGAACCCCTCGAATGACGCGCCGAGCTTCGGGTGCCGAGCGAGCGCTGCCGACTGCTCGAGTCGCAGGAGCGCGTGCAGAAGGCCACTGTCACGCACATAGACCTTGGGCGCTTTGATCAGGCGCTTGCCGGCATTCTCGCTCCACGGACGGAGGAGCTTCACCATGAAGGTGTCCTGCAGGAGTTCGAGCCAGCTTCGGATGGTCTTGTCCGAGACGCCGAAGGAACGCGCCAACTCCGAGCTGTTCCAGGTTTGCCCGTGGTAGTGCGCGAGCATCGACCAGAAACGTTCGAGGGTCGATGCCGCCAGCGTGACGCCCAGCTGCGGAAGGTCGCGCTCGAGGTAGGTGCGAATCAGGTTCTCGCGCCACTCGAAGCTTTGGCCGTCGTTTCTGGCGAGGTAGGCGCGCGGAAAGCCGCCGCGAAGCCAGAGCCTGCGCCACCGTTCGGCCCCCACGTCCTCGAGGCCGAACACGTCGAGCTCGCGATAGGCGATGCGACCCGCCAGCGACTCCGAACTCTGCTGCAGGAGCGCCGGTGAGGCGCTGCCCAGGATGAGGAAGCGCGTACGGCGCGGTCTGCGATCGGCCAGCACGCGGAGCACTGGAAAGAGGTCCGGCCTTCGCTGGATCTCGTCCAGGACCACCAGGCCCCGCAAGGGCTCCAGCGTGGTCGAGGGGTCGCTCACGCGAGCGAGGTCGGCCGGGCGCTCGAGGTCGAAGAACGCAACCGGGCCGCGCCAGGACGAGGCGATCGACCGGGCCAGCGTGGTCTTGCCCACTTGACGGGGCCCGATGAGGGCGACGATCGGGTACTCGGCGAGCAGCGTCCGGAGATGGGCGACCTCGGTCGAGCGGCCTTCCATGAGGGTCATGCTACCATGAATATTCGGAATGTAGATCCGAATATTCGTGGTAGCGTGGGTGGCTCACGCTTGGCACCCGGCTCGATCCCCGGTAGTACCGCTGCCCGTGTTGACCTATTGGTACGGCACCTCGATCAGGCGGTCACCGGTGCGCATGTCGTTCTCGATCAGTTCGCGCAGCGCTCGGGAGGCCGGGCCTGGCGTTCCGTCGCCAATCGGCTGACCATCCCACTCGACGATGGGCGCCACCTTGACGGAACTGCCGATGAGGAGCATTTCGCGGGCGCTCCGCGCGTCGGCCACGGGGATGTCGCACACGTCGATCCCGGTCAGCACGCCTCGATCCACGAGCGCCTTCGCAAGCTCCAGCACCCGCAATGACGTGCAGCCCGGCAAGACACGATCGAACTTCGGGTGTTGCAGCCGTCCGTCCCGGCTGACGAAGGCCACGTTCATGTTGGAGCTCTCGCCGACGTGACCGAACTCGTCGATGAAGACGCCGTTGTCGAGCCCGGCCTCTTTTGCCTCCATCTGCATGAGGACATTGGGAAGGTAATTGGTCGCCTTGGTCACAGCGTAGAGCGGAGGCTTGATCGGGTAGGTCGTCGTCATGACGCGCAGGCCTTCGCTGGACCAGCGCTCTGGGTAGGACAGGCCCGCGAACACCATAACGAAAAAGCCCGGTTGCGCACCGGCTGGGGGACTGAGCTCCAAGCTCCCGGGTCCAGACGACAGCCAGTACCGGATAGCGCCGTCACGCCGACGGCTGGCTGCCGTCGTGTGCACGATGATGTCTCGCATCTGGTCCCGCGAGCCGGCAAGCGCGAGCTTCGCGGTTTCGGCAGATCGCAGGAACCGATCGAGGTGCGCGTCGAGATCGTAGATCCGGCCGTCGACGAGACCCGCCGTATCGAAGATGCCGTGACCTCGGTGCACCATGTGGTCGTCGAAGGGAATCACCATCAGCGCCGGATCGGTGACGATGCCCCCAAGCTGACTGGAGTAGAACGCCGAGTACGTCACAGGCTGCCTGGAGCGCAGTGCCCGCAGGCTCGCGAGCACCTCGTCAGCGGTGAGCACCAGGACATGGTCGTTCGAACCGGTCATAGCGGACACTCCATGAACATGAGCACGAACCGAGAAGCGAGGCACTTCCTCCCGCGCGCGGGACACCGGAGCCTCACGGCGAATCCCTCGCCCCCCCCGGGGGGCACGCGGCGTGACTATCGACTGGACGTCGCCGGTCCCATCCCCTTGAATGCGTACCGGTAGTACCGCTGCCCCGTGTTGACCTCGCCGATGAAGAGGTTCCCTTTCGAGTCGGCGGCGGCGCTGTGCACATGGAAGAACTCCCGGGCGTTGTGTCCGGCGTGCCCGCCGATGTTCGCCACAATCTCGAGCGTCTGCCGGTCGAGGACTCGGACGGCTTTGTTGGAGCCATCAACCACGTAGAGGAACCGCTGCGCCTTGTCTGGCGAGAGGGCGACGTGGTGCACCGTCCCCTCGGCCTGGAGCGTGTTCCGCGCGATGAAGACTTCCTTCACGAACGTGCCGTCGAGTCTGAAGACTTGCAGGCGGTTGTTCGTGCGATCGGCGACGTAGACCAGATCGTCGTTCGACACAGACACGGCGTGCACCGGATTCCCGAACTGCAAGGGCGGTGGCCCCTGAAGGAGTTGCGCCCGAGCGGGGAACTTGTAGTCGTCCTCGGGTGCCTTGCCGTAGGCTCCCCAGTGACGCTTGTACGCGCCGGTGTCCGCATCGAAGACGATGACGCGGTGATTGAAGTAGCCGTCGGCCACGAACAGTTCGTTGGTCTTCGGATACACGAAGAGACCCGCAGGTCCGCCCAGGTTCTCGGTGTCGCGACTACCTGTGTTCTTGCCAGCGTGGCCGATTTGCATCAGGAACTTGCCCGTGCTCGTGAACTTCAGGATCTGGTTGTCCGTCTTTGCGCTACCGCTCAACCAGACACTGTCCTTGGTGTCCACGAAGATCCCGTGCTCGGTGGTCGGCCACTCGTACCCTTCGCCCGGGCCACCCCAAGCCTGGAGGAATTTCCCGCTCGTATCGAATTGCAGAACGGCCGGCGCCGGGATGCAGCACTCGGCCTGAGGGGGAGTCAGCGCCGCGGCCTTCTCGCCATCGGGGATGCTCGCCGGGCGGTGGAACACCCAGACGTTGTCATGAGAATCGACGGCAACACCGCCGACCGCCCCGGTGACCCACGTGTTGGGCAACGCCTGCGACCACAGCGGATCCGGTTCGAATCGAGGCACCTGCTGGCGAGGTGTCTGAGCGTTCCCGGTCCTCTCGAGCACAGTCAACCAGGCGCCGACGAACGCCGCCAGGCCAAGGCCCGCTCCCACTGTCAACGTCCTCGTCTTCATACGCGCTCCTTTGTCCAGGACCCGATCAATCGGCTTTGGGCTCTCGCGTTCGGCCTGTCCTACGCAAACATGGACTCGAACTCGGTCACCACGGGGCACTGGGAAGATTACATCGCAGAAGACTTGGTGGGCGGCCCGCCGCGCGGCGCCGGAGTAGAGCGCAGGCTTCAGCCTGCGCGGAGATTCCCCCTACGGCTGCTGCCGCAGTCGCTTCAGTTCCTCGCCCAGGCGCTCGACCTCTCTCTCAAGTCGCGCAGACATCGCATCGATGTGCTCGAGATTCCCGGTCTTTCCGGCCAGCTCCAGGAACGCGGCCGGCTCGACGGCCCGTTCGACCGCGAAGATGCTGAGCGCCCCCTTGAATTTGTGAGCGCTCGTCGACAGGGCGGCAGGATCGCGGGTGGCGACGGCGCGACCGACTTCCGCCAGCAGTTGGGGATACTGTTCCAGGTAGGTGTCGATGACCTGATCGAGAATCTCGCGCGCGTCACCGAACTGTTCGAGGAGCGCCGGGAGGTCTATTGACGAAGTCACGGTGTTGCTATCCAGTTGCGCGTCGGAGGACTCCCGTCACGCGGGCCATGAAGCGACGCGCATCGATGGGCTTGGACAGATAGTCGTCGGCCCCGCGTTCTAGGACCTCGACCTCGGCGCCGGCGTTCGAAGTCGCCGTCAACACGATCACGGGCAGGGCGGCCGTTGACGTCTGGCGCCGCACGTGGCTCAGCACCTCATAGCCGGCCAGCCGCGGCATGTCGAGGTCCAGGATCATCACGTCGTAGTGCTGGCCGGCGAGCCGCTCGAGGGCACCAAGGCCATCCGGCGCCTCGGTGACGTGAAACCCGGCCTGTTCGAGCAGCTTGCGGGCGAATACACGGTTGGTGGTTTCATCATCGACCACGAGCGCGTGACGCCCGGAGGCTGGTGTTGCCACGAAATCGGCAGGGTGCTCGACCTGGCTCGGCTCGGCGGCCTCCGGCGGCGCCGTCGTGTCGGGTTGAGGTTGCTCGCTATCGGGCTCGGACGGTCCCGACGACGAGGTAGCACCTCCCATGACCCGCTGCACCTCGGCCAACGTCGTCTCGCCGCGTCGAACGCTCTCGAGCGCCGCCTCTCGAAGGGACCGCGACCCGCTTGCCGCCGCGCACTGTTGCAGCGCGCTCGAGTCGGCGGACGACCGGATGAGCGCTTGAATGGCGGGCGTCACTCGCAACAGCTCGACGGTCGGCATGCGCCCCCTGTAGCCGGAGTGCCCGCACGACGGACAGCCGACCGCACGGCGGACCGGCCGCACGCCGAACGCGTCGGCCAGGGACAGCTCGTCGGTTGTCAACGGGTCGTCGGCTGGCGCCGCGCACGCGGCACACAGGCGCCGCACAAGCCGCTGCGCGATCACGCCTCGCAGCGTATCTGCAACCGACGTCGGATTCACGCCGAGGTCATTCAAGCGTCTCACGGCGCCCGCGGCGCTGTTGGTGTGGAGCGTCGCCAGCACGAGATGCCCCGTCGAGCTGGCCTGGACGGCCATCTCGGCCGTTTCGAGGTCGCGGATCTCGCCCACGAAAACGATGTCGGGATCCTGTCGGAGGATCGCGCGCAGCGCGGACGCAAACGTCACGCCCTGCTTCGGCTCCACCTGAATCTGCGTCATGCCGCTCAGTTCGTATTCGACAGGGTCCTCCACCGTCATGATGTTCACGTTCTCGGTGGCCAATTCCCGGAGCGCGGCATACATCGTCGTGGTCTTGCCGGAACCAGTCGGTCCAGTCACGATGACAATGCCGTCCCGATTCCCGAGCAGTTTCCGGAACTCACTGGCTTCAAGCGGCGGCAACCCGATTGAATCAAGGCCGCCGGAGCCGACCGGGTCCAGCAAGCGCAGGACGGCCTTTTCCGAGTCCCGCGTCGGGACCGTCGAAATGCGCAGGTCGACGCGTCGATCGCCCACCACGATCGTCGTTCGTCCGTCCTGGGGCTTGAGGCGGTTGGCAATGTCCAGCCCGCCGAGCACCTTGATTCGCGAGACCACACGGTCGAGCACCGGCATGGGCAGCTGGAGGTACTGGCGGAGCATCCCGTCCACCCTGAATCGAACCGACCCTGAGGAGGGGCCAGGCTGGATGTGCACGTCGCTCGCACCTTGCAGGATGGCGTCGCGCAGCATCAGGTTGGACAGTTTGACAGTCGGGCCGGTCGCCGTGTCGGCCTGAGACACCGGCGTCGGACCTTCGTTATCGACGACCTGGACGAGCGTTTCGATGTCGTCGTCGACATGCCGGAGAATCGATTCGACGACACGGTCTGCCGAGTAGCCCTGGGCGATGAGGTCGCGAAGTACTAGCGGGGGCGCCACTTCCATCACGGGCGCGCGGCCCGAGGCGAACCGAATCGCCTGCTCGGCATCGAGGTCGGCCGGGTTGCTCGTGGCGACGACCAGGTGTCGATTGTCGCCGCGAAGCGGGAAGACACCGTGCCCGTGCACGACGCTCGCCGGCAGCAGGGTCAGTGCCGTTGGCTGTGCTGAGGAGAGGTCCGCGACCGAGAGTCCGTAGTAGGACGCGACGTGACGCGCCAGGGCCTCTTCCGAGATGCCAGCCCCCCGACTCGCGAGCGACCAGACGTCGCTGAGTGACGCGCCCGGAGGCACCTGCACGGTGGCGGTGGGCTGCACGCTGTGCAGGATCGTGCACAACCAGGAAAAAGGCTGCGGTTGCATGGATAGATCGTTCCCCTCACGTATCGGCCCCGATCGCGGTGGTCAACATATAGCGCGCGCGCTCGCCTCCCGATAGACATGAGGGCGGCCTGCCCGAGTCGAGGAGAGGAGGCCGCTGGCGTCCGCACGGCGATTAGGGGACCGGCCGGCAGTCGTGACGAAAGGCTTGAAGCCCATGTCCAACAGCACTCATCCGCGTTCAGCTCCGGTGGGGTCGCCGCCAGAGTCGGGCGACGGCTTTTACCAGATGCTCGTCGAACTGTCCCTGGCGGGAGCGACGGTGATTCAGGACGGGGGGTACGTCTACGTCAATTCCGCGGTCGCGGAGATGCTCGGCTACACGCGCGAGGAACTGATATCGATCGGCCCTACCGACCTCGTCTACGAGGAGGACCTCCCGCTCGTCGAGCGCAACATCCAACGCCGCTTGAGCGGTGAGACAGACGCCCTGCGCTACACCTTCCGCGCCAAACGGAAGGACGGGCAGATCGTACATCTGCAGATCCACGGAACCACCGTCGACTACAACAAGCGCGGCGCGGCCGTCGCCACCGTACTCGATGTGACACGAGAAACGTTGCTCGAACGGGCCCTCCAGGCCTCCGAGGCGGAGTTGCGGCTCAAATACGACCTTGCGCCCGACATGTTCGCCTCCGTGGAGAGCCAGACCGGCGTGGTCATCGAGTGCAACCAGACGTTGGCCGCCGCGCTTGGCAGCTCGAAAGCCGACATCCTCGGGCGCGCGGTGTCCGATTTGTACCACCCGGACTGCCTGTCTACCATGCGACACGCCTTCCGGACGTTCGCCGAGACCGGCTGGATTCGCGACCTCGAGCTGCAGCTTCGTCAAAAGGACGGCCGCAAGCTGGACGTGAGTCTCAGCGCGTCGGCCATGCGCGACGAGACCGGACATGTCGTCAAGGCGATCCTGGTGATGCGCGACATCGCCGAGCGAAAGCAGATCGAGTTCGAGCTGGGGCGCGCCCGTGACGAGGCCCTGTCCGCGGTGCGGGCCAAGAGCGCTTTTCTCGCAACGATGAGCCACGAGATCCGCACGCCGATGAACGCCATCATCGGCATGACGGACCTGCTGCTCAATACTTCGCTGGACGCCGCCCAGCGGGACATGGCCGATACCGTGCGAAGCGCCGGTGAGGCGCTGCTGGGCGTCATCAACGACATCCTCGATTACTCCAAGATCGAGGCGGGCAAGTTCGTGATCGAATCCATTGATTTCGACGTCCGATCGACGATCGAAGAGGTCGTGAACATGCTCGCGGAGCGGGCGCATCAGAAGGATCTCGAGCTGACGGCGCTCGTCGACCCGACCGTTCCCTCCACCGTCGGGGGTGATCCATCCCGGTTGCGGCAGGTGCTGCTCAACCTGGGAGGCAATGCCGTCAAGTTCACCAGGCAGGGAGAGGTGATTGTGCGGGCCCGCGTCGAGACCGACACCGATGCGCTGGCCGTGGTCCGCTTCTCGGTCGAGGACACCGGTATCGGGATCGCAGAGAAGGACCGTCAACACCTGTTCAAGTCATTCTCGCAGGTCGATAGCTCCACGACGCGCGAATACGGCGGCACTGGACTTGGCCTGGCGATTAGCAAGCAGCTTGTCGAGTTGATGGGGGGGCAGATCGGAGTCGATAGCGTCGAAGGCAAGGGCAGCACGTTCTGGCTCACCTTGCCGCTGCAGAAACGCCAGACGCGGGCGCTGCCGGCGCCGGTCGATCGGAGTGCCCTGCGCGGCCTCCGTGTGCTGGTGCTCGACGACAACGCCACGAATCGCGCGTTGATCCGCCAGCAGCTCGGGCCCTACGGGCTGCGCGTGGACGCGGTCGAGAGCGGAGAGGAGGCGCTGCGGCTGCTCGAGGCTGCCTGTGCGGACGGGTCGCCGTACGCGCTGGTCCTGTCGGACCTGGTGATGCCAGGCCTGGACGGTTTCGAGTTCGCGCGACGTGTGAAATCCAATCCGGCGCTCGCGGCCTGCCACCTTATTCTGCTGACGTCCACGTCCCAGCGCGGCCAGGCGGCCGAAGCCAAGGCGGCGGGGTTCGCCGGCTTCCTCGTCAAGCCGATTCGTGAGGCGCAGCTGCTGGCGTGCGTGCAGTCGGTGCTGGGCTTTGGCGCCGCCGAGGGCTCGGTGACGGAGCCGCCTCTCGTCACCGGCCGACAACTCGCCGAGGCCGCCGCGCAGGCCCGGATTCGAGTGCTCGTCGCCGAAGACAATCCGGTGAATCAGAAAGTTGCCGTCCTGATGCTCGAAGGCATGGGCTGTCGCGTGGACGTCGTCGCCGATGGTCGAGACGCCGTGGCCGCGGTCCGCCGGACTGCCTACGACGTCGTCCTCATGGATTGTCAGATGCCGAATCTGGACGGGTTCCAGGCCACGGCCGAAATTCGGCGACTCGAGCAGCCCGGCCAGCGCGTGCCGATTGTGGCGATGACCGCGAATGCGATGGAGGGAGATCGGGAACGATGCCTCGCGTCTGGGATGGACGACTACGTTGCCAAGCCAGTCAGACGCGGCCAGCTGGAACAGACGATCCTCCGGTGGGCACAACAGGCGGGCACGGCAGCCAGCTCCAGCGTACGGACTGCGCGCGCGTCGTAGGCCCGGTGTGCCAAGCGCCCTGCCCTGCGCGCGCTCCCGGGATCCGTTTCGGGTCGAAGGCGCGTACGGGTGTGATTAGATGCCGGCATACCAGGAGTAGCCGACTTCGGCGCCGCCGCCGCCGAGTCCCTTGCCGATGTTCCCGACCGTATCTGTGACCACGATGCGCGTCAAGTACTTCAGGTTCTTGTACCCGAGCTGACGAGCCACCTTCAGGCGAGCAGGAGCGCCGTGGGGCGGGGGAAGGTCCCGGCCGTTCATGCCGTAGGCGACGACCGTCTGCGGATGGAGTGCGTCGGCCATATCGATGCTGTCCCACCAGTTGTCGAAGGTATAGAAGACGACGTACTTGGCCTGTGGTCTGGCTCCGACCAAATCCAACACGGACGAGAATCGCGCCCCGGTCCATTCGGCGATGAAGGACCAGCCCTCTTCGCACGCCTGAAGCGTGACCTGTGTGCGAGCGGGGAGGCGCTTCAGGTCACCGAGAGAGAGCGACGAGGGGCGCGCGACCAGGCCGCCAATGTCGAGCCGCCAGTCCGCAAATCCGTCTGCCACGTGGCGCCGGTAGGCATCGTCTGTCGGGGGCGGGCCGTTGACCGGAGCGACCGGCGTGATGCGACTGCGGTCGAACTCGCGGGCGAGCGAGTGGCCGGACGTCAGGACGCGCTGTGCAGCATAGGTGAGGGTTTCACCGACACCGTAGATGCCGTAGTGGTCGGGCGGAATCAGCCCGTATCGATCGGCGAAATGGGCAGCGACGCCCAAGCCGGAGGCGCCTGCGGCAGCCGCGATCCCGGTCCTGATCAGTTTGCGGCGAGTGAGTGATTCGCTCATACGTGCTCCTCGGTGGCAACGCCACCGCCGGTAATCATCGTCCGCACTCGCGTGGTGAAACCGCCCAGAGACACCATCGTGATGTGCACGAGGACGAACAGGACGAGGGCGACCGCGGCAAGGAAATGGACGGTTCGTGCGGATTGATGGCCGCCGAAGACCTCGACGAGTATGGGGATGACGGACGTGACGGCCGGAGACATGGCCAACCCCGTAACGATCATCAGCGGAAACAGCACGAAGACCACCGAGAGGTAGGCGAGCCGCTGGACGACGTTATAGGTGAGGGACTCGTCGGCGGTGGGGCGCTCGAGACGCAGGTGTCGCCGTAGGGACCGTGAGAGGGAACGCCACGCGAGGTCGGCCTTGCTTGGCAGCACGTCGTGACGGAAGTGCTCGGTCACGAGGCCTGAGAGGACGTACAGCAGGCCCGTCAAGACGCACACCCAGGCAGAGAGAAAGTGCAGATAGCGGCCCCAGCCAGAGTGGCCGAGCGTCAAGGGAATCGGAAGATCGAAGAGGGACGGTGCTCCGATGAAACCCGTTTCGCCCCAGTAGAGTCGCGGGTGCGCGATGAGAATGGCGATGCCACTCACCAGCAGGCCACAGACGCTCAGCGTCGTGATCCAGTGGGTGATGCGGACCAGGACGCTATGCCGCACGTGGGAAACCTCAACTCCCAACGCCCAACTCCCAAGGCCCAACGCCGAGAGCCTAACGCCCAGCGCCGCGAGCCGAGAGGCCCAGCTCAATTCAGCGCAAACACGAACAGGTAGCTCGAGTTCTGGAGCTTGTCCCAGTTCACCGGATGCAGATGCCGGCCGCCGGCCTGCACGGCCAGGTACTGCTTCGGCCCGATCGCATACGTGACCGGCGCGCCCTTGAGCGGCGTGCCCACGTTGAATCGCCACAGCTCTTCCAGCGTCTCGTCGTTGTAGGCGACGACCCAACCGTCCTGCAGCGCGGTGAAGACGAGCCCGCCCGCCGTGGCCAGCGCGCCCGATCGGATCTCGATGTCGGTGACCGCCTTGGCCAGGACCTTGTGGTTGACGGCGTCGAAGGCCGTGAGCGCACCGTAGTAGAGGTCGCTGCTGTACTGGCGTGGCTGGCTAGCCTTCTGATCGATGCCACCCTCCTTTGATAGGACACCCACCGCGGCGCCGTTCTGGCTGAAGCAACCCTCGGTGCCCACGCCGTATGCGATGTGCTTGATCGGGTTGTAGGCCATCGGCTGGTGGGCCACGCCGCCGTGCCACGTGGGACACGTGCGTTTCTTGCTGTCGCCCCGAAGCGCGCGCGCCTCGGGGTTGTAGACCTGCACGTCGAGCTTCGGGTTGTACTCGACGGGTTTCCCGGTTTCGGGATCGATTCCCTTCGTCCAGTTCACGTCGTTGACGTACTTCTCAGCCTGGATGAACCGCCCGGTGGTTCTGTCAACCGTGTAGAAGAAGCCGTTGCGTGCGTAGTGGCCGACGACCTTTCGCATCCGGCCGTCGATCGTCGTGTCGTAGAGCATGAAGACGCCGGCTTCGTCGTAGTCCCACGAATCGTTCGGCGTGTACTGGAAGTGCCACACGCGCTTGCCGGTGGCGACGTCGAGGGCGACGACGGAGTTGGTGTAGAGGTTGTCGCCGGGTCGGAACTGCGGGTCGTAGATGGGAAATGGGTTGCCCGTGCCGAAGATGTACAGGTTCTGTCCGGCATCGTAGGAGCCGGTCTGCCAGACGCCGCCGCCTCCCGTCTTCCACGCGTTGTGGTCGTCTTTCCACGTCTCGCTGCCCGGGTCGCCCGGCTTGGGCACCGTGTACCAGCGCCACAGTTCATTTCCTGTGTTGACGTCGAGGGCCGCCACCCAGCCGCGCGTGCCGCCATCGCCCGCGCCGTTCTGCACCAGGACTTTACCGTCGGCGACAAGCGGCGCTGTTAGGAAGCGCTCCTGGTTGCCGAACTCGTTTTTCGTCGTGATCTTCTTGTCCCAGAGGATCTCGCCGCTATCGCGATTGATCGCGATGACGCGGCCGTCCGGCAGGTTGGCGAGGACTTTGTCTTCCCAGAGCGCGATGCCGCGGGTGCGCGAGGTGTTGCCTTCGTGCTGCACGCCCGGGTCGGCGACCCACACGAATTGCCCCCGCTGCGGATGGCGTGCGTCGATCTTGTAGACCGTGCCCCAGCCGTCGCTTGTGTACATGAACCCGTTGTCGATGAGCGGGTTGGTCTCGTTTTCCGGGCCGTTTTGCCCGACGTCCTGCATGCCGCCAAGCGCCAGCGTCCACACCATCCGCAGGTCCTTGACGTTCGCCCGGGTGATCTGGGTGAGCTTGGAGTAGCGCAGCGCGCCGTAGTCGCCGTTCATCAGGAGCCAGTTCTGAGGCTCGTTGGCCGCGTTGACGAGCCGGTCCTTGTTGACGGTGAGCGAGTACTGGCCCGACAGCGTGATGGCCGAAGCGGCGATGGCGACGGAGCAGGCAAGTCCCAGAATCCGCGGGTGATGGCGCATGTGGTGTCCTCTCGCGAGATATTACTTCGGTTCACACTTCTCAGTTCTCACTTCTCGGTTCGTGTTCAGAATTCAGGTTCGGTTCGGGGTCCAGAGTTCGCGTTTCACGCGGCGGCTAAAGCCACCGGCTTACGGCGTCTTGACGGTACCCCCATTGACCTGTAGAGCGCACGCTTCAGCGTGCGCGGCGCACTACCTCAACCCAAGTATTTCTCGTGCGATTGCCGGCGAGGCGACCACTCGGTTGTACTCGCTGCACAGGCTCGCGACCCGCTTCACGAGTTCTGCGTTCGACGAAGCCAGCCGGCTTCGGTCCCACCGCACGTTGTCTTCGAGCCCCGTGCGGCAGTGGCCGCCCATCTCGAGGCACCAGCGGTTGACCTCGAGCTGATGCCGGCCGATGCCCGCGGCGACCCACGTGGCGTCCGGCATCAGCTGCTTCAGCTTGGCGACCTCGAACTCGAGGACGTCACGTTCGGCTGGCAAGGCGTGCTTGACGCCCAGCACGAACTGCACGTGGAGCGGCGCTTTGAGCAGGCCGTCTCGCGCGTAGTTGACGGCGTTGTACAGCATGGCAAGGTCGAAGGCTTCGATCTCGGGCTTGACGCCGTAGCGGTTCATCGTGTCAGCCAGTTCCTGGATCAACTCCGGCGGGTTCTCGTAGACGCGCGTAGGAAAGTTGCACGACCCGGTGGCGAGCGACGCCATGTCGGGCTGGTGGTGGAGCATGCCGCCGCGCTCGGATCCCACCCCCGAGCGTCCACCTGTTGAGAACTGCACGATGATGCCAGGACACCGCGGACGGATCGCCTCCTGGAAGGCCGCGAACTTGTCCGGGTTCGACGTCGTCGACTCATCGTCGTTGCGGACGTGGACGTGCACGATCGCCGCCCCGGCCTCGAAGGCCGCCTCGGTCGACTCGAGCTGTTCGCTGAGCGTGATCGGTACGGCCGGGTTGTGCTCCTTGCGGGGCACCGATCCGGTGATGGCAACCGTGATGATGCACGGCACGGGGCCGCCACTCTGCATGGAATATGTATATCCGAAATGGGCGAGGGAACGTGTAATGTAACTGCTCGTGGCACGCACCAGAACCCGACAGCTCGGCCTGTGGATGGCCACGGCTCTCGTCATCGGCAACATGATCGGGTCCGGGATCTTCCTGCTGCCCGCGGCTCTTGCTCCATACCGTGGCTACGCCGTCGCGTCCTGGCTCATCTCGACCGCCGGGACGCTCGTGCTCGCCATTACCTTTGCGCGGCTTGCCCGGCGCATTCCCCGGGCCGGTGGCCCCTACGTGTACGTGCGCGAAGGCTTCGGCGAGTTCGCCGGGTTCTTCATGGCGTGGGGATACTGGATTTCGTGCCTGGCGACCAATGCCGCCATCGCGTCGGCATTCGTGAGCTACCTGACCGTCTTCTGGCCCGCCTTGGGCGGGGCGCAGTCGCTCTCGGCGGTCGTCGCGCTCGGGACGATCTGGGTGCTCACGATGCTCAACGCGAGCGGCGTTCGAAACGGTGGCATCGTGCAGGTCGTCACCGTGGTGGTGAAGGTCCTGCCCCTGCTCCTCATTGGGACCGTGGGATTGTTCTACATCCAACCCGATGCCTTCGTATTCCAGGCCCCGCCCGGTGAGACGCCGCTCACCTCTCTCAACGCGGCCGTGGCCCTCACGCTGTTCGCGTTCCTTGGCTTCGAGTGCGCCACCATCCCTGCCGACAACGTGATCGAGCCCGAGCGAACGATCCCCCGCGCCACCGTGCTCGGCACGGTGATCACGGCCGTCGTGTACATTGCCAGCACGGTCGCGGTCATGGGCGTGATCCCGGCTGAAGCCTTGGCGTCGTCCACGGCTCCTTTCGCCGATGCCGGCCGCGCGATCTGGGGAAGCTGGGCTGGCTACCTCATGGGCGTCGGCGCCATCGTGTCGTGCGTTGGCGCACTGAACGGGTGGATTCTCGTGCAGGGGCAAGTCCCGATGGCCATGGCCCGGGATGGTCTCTTCCCGGCGCTCTTTGCCAAGACCCGGCCCGACGGGACACCCGGGGTGGCCATTGTCATTTCCAGCGCCTTCGTATCGGTCCTGTTGCTCTTTAGTTTCACGGGAACGTTGGTCGAGCTGTTCACCAAGACCGTCCTGCTGTCGACGTTGACCGCGGTCGTGCCGTTTGTGTTCGCCGCGCTGGCGGAGCTGCGGTTCGTCCTGGCGCAGTCAAATGGCGAAAGACCCGCAGGAGCCGCACCGCGAGCGTTCGGTGCCCTGGCGATTCCGATTGCCGCGTTCGCCTATGCCATGTGGGCCGTGATCGGTGCCGGTCAAGAAACCGTGTATCTCGGGTTCATCCTGCTCCTCGCCGGGCTGCCGGTATACGTGTGGCTCAAGAGATGACGGATCACGACGCTGGCCGAGCAAGAGGAAGCGTTGGTGGCCTCGCTCGCCGCGGTCCGAGACGCCGGCCAGACGACCGAATCGAACTAGTCGAAGATCTCTCCGACCGGGAACGTCCAGTCCGGCAGTACCACGGATCGCAGGCGCTCCACGCTCGCGTCGGCCTGAACGCTATAGAGAGATCTTCTGCTCACACGACGACGATGCCATCGTCTCGGAGGGAATGCAAGAGTCCCCAATGACCCGTGCGCTGTGTGCCGTCGATGAATCCGTCAACGCGCAAATCACGATACAATCCGACCTCGTACGGGCAGTAGGCAGCGCGCGGCCAGAGCCTGAGCCTTGAGCCCTGAACCTTGAGCCCGAAGGAGGCAGCGGTGATCATCGACTCGCATGGGCACGTGACCGCGCCCGATAGCCTGTACGTGTACAAGGCGCAGATCCTCGCCCATCGGGGCGCACACGGCCGCGGTGGCAACCTTGCCAACGACGAGGACGTCAGGAAGGCGCTCAATTCGCCCGTGTTCGGCGGCAGCTCCCACCTGGACCAACTCAAGGAAGTGGGGACGGACCTGCAGCTCATCTCGCCCCGGCCCTACCAGATGATGACGAGCGAACACCCGCGGCTCGTCCAGTGGTTCGTCGAGGAAACCAACAACATCATCGCCAAGCAGGTGCAGCTCTACCCCGCGACGTTCCGCGGCGTGTGCGGCCTGCCGCTGACGCCGGGCGTCAGCCCGAAGGCGATGGTCCCCTACCTCGAAAAGTGTGTGAAGGAGCAGGGCTTCGTTGGCTGCCTGCTCAACCCGGACCCGGGCGAATGCAGCGGTGTTGAGACGCCGGCGCTCGGCGACCGTTTCTGGTACCCGCTCTACGAGAAGATGGTCGAGCTGGACGTTCCTGGCCACATCCACTCGACCGGCTGTCGCTCGGAGCGGTTGCCCTACTCGCTGCACTTCATCAACGAAGAGAACGTCGCCGTCGTGTCACTCCTCACCTCGAGTGTGTTCAAGGACTTCCCGACGCTCAAGATCCTCGTCTCGCATGGCGGCGGCGCCATCCCGTATCAGTTCGCCCGCTTCGAGGCGAGCTCGCTGCGCGGCAAGGGGCCGCGGTTTTCCGAAAGCATGCGCAACCTCTACTACGACACGGTGCTGTACTCGAAGGACGCGCTGGAGCTGCTCTTCAAGACGGTGGGTGTCGACCGGTGCCTGTTTGGCACGGAGCGGCCGGGCGTGGGCACGGTGAAAGACCCCAGGACCGGGCGCTGGCTCGACGAGACGCGATTCACCATCGAGGCGATCGACTGGCTGTCGGACGCCGACAAGCGGATGATCTTCGAGGAGAACGCGAAGAAGGTCTTCAACCTGAAAGTGACGGAGAAGGCGGCGGTGTGAACATGAAGACGGTCATCTCCCGGCGTCTCCCTCTGTGTCTTTTGTCGGCGACTGCGGTTCTTCTGGCGCTCGGCGCCTGGCCCAAGGCCCAGTCGCTCCAGACGATCACCATCAACTACCCCACGCGAAGTGGCGCCTCGTGGCATCTCTACATCGCCAAGGAGGGCGGCTACTACCAGAAGTACGGCCTCGACGCGGACCTGCAGTTCGGCGTGCATCCCACGGGCGTGGCCATGCTCACGAGCGGTCAGGCCGTGATGGTCAACCACTCGCTCGAACAGGGGATGGTGGCGGGCTCGCGGGACGCCAGCGCCTTCGCGCTGCTCGGCAGCTCGTCCAATAAGGGGCTCTTCGCGCTGATGGGGCAGAAGGGACTCACCAGTCCCAAGGAGCTCAAGGGCAAGCGCATCGCCATCGGACAGATTGGCGATGCTCCGTACAACTACACGGTCGCGCTGCTCGGCACCTATGGCCTCGGCGTGCGCGACGTGCAGTGGGTCCCGGTCGGCACCGACGTCAGCGGGCGCGCCGCGGCGCTGCAGACCAACCGGGCCGATGCCACGCTGCTGACCGCCCCGAACTATTTCCGCATCGAGGAGGCGGGCTACAAGAACCTGGCGAACCTGGCCGACCACAACGTCTACGCCGCGTCCGTCTACCTATACAGCCGGAAAGCGATCGCGGCCAATCCACAACTGCCGGAGCTGATGATCAAAGCGCACGCCGAAGCGATCAAGCGCTTCTACGACGACAAAGCCTTCGCGATCAAGGCCTACCTTGCTTTCGACAAGCAGCCTGAGGCCGACATCGCACGTATCTACGACCTGTATCAGAAGGGCAACATCTTTGAGCGCGTTCCCTACGTGATGGACGAGGCGGTCAAGGCGATCGTCGCGCAGCAGGTGGACCCGCGTCTGTCCGCCGATCTGAAGGCATTCGACTTTCGCAAAGTGATCGACAACACCGTCGTCGAGCGCCTGGTGAAGGAAGGCTTCTTTCAGAAGCTGTTCGGTCCTGGAGTGCGGGCGGAAGAAGAGCGCAAAACGAAGCTCGCGTTCGGCAGGTAACCCGGCCGGATGACGAAGCTCGAAATCGAGGGGCTGACCAAGCGCTACTACGTCGAGCGCGACGGACGGCAGCTGTTGGCCCTCTCGGACGTGTCACTTTCAGTGTCCGACGGGGAATTCGTGGCGATTGTCGGGCCAAGCGGTTGCGGCAAGACCACGCTGCTCAATATCGTGGCCGGGTTGCTGTCGTACGACATTGGAACGGTCGCGATTGACGGCAAGCGCATCGACGGTCCCGGTGTCGATCGCGCGGTGGTCTTCCAGCACGCGAGTCTGCTGCCGTGGCGAACCGTGGCGGGCAACGTCCGGTACGGGATGGAGCTACACAGGCGTTTCGACGCAGCCCAGATGCGCGCGCGCACGGCGCAGTTCATCTCGCTCGTCGGGCTATCCGGCTTCGAGCGCCACTATCCGTCGGAACTGTCGGGAGGGATGCAGCAGCGAGTCAACCTGGCGCGCGCGCTGGCGTCGGACCCGGGTGTGCTGCTGATGGACGAGCCCTTTGCCGCCCTCGATGCCCAGACACGCGAGCACATGCAGACCGAGCTCCTCAAGATTTGGAGCGAGGCGCGCAAGACGGTGCTCTTCATTACGCATCAGATCAACGAAGCCGTCTACCTGGCGGACCGCATTGTCGTGATGAGCGCGCGCCCGGGCCGCGTGAAGGGCGTGTTCGAGGTGCCCATCGAGCGGCCGCGGCCGCTGAGGGTGAAGCGAGACAGCCGGTTTGTCGAGCTCGAGGACGCGATCTGGCAGCTGGTGGAAGAGGATGGGGTCAGATCTTGATTCTTGCGCCGCTCATTCGCCCTTCGAGCACGCAAGAATCAAGATCTGACCCCGTAATGGAGCGGCCGCGCCGGAGCTTCTACCACCGCCACGAGGCGCTCATCCTCGGCGGCGCCGCGGTGGTCGTGGCGCTGGGCGTGTGGCAGGCGTTCTGGTCGGCGGGCCGCATCTCACCGCTGTTCTTCACAGGACCATCGGCCGTCGTCGCGCGCTTTGTCGATGAATGGACCGAGGGCCGGCTCAAGTCCGACATGGCCTACAGCGGCGCCAACTTCGCAATTGGCGTCAGCCTGGCGATTGCGTCTGGCGTCGTATGCGGCGTGGTCATCGGATGGTACCGGCGGCTGGCGATGGTGTTCGAGCCGTTCCTGACGGCCCTGTATTCCACGCCCCGCGTGGCGCTCATCCCGCTGATCCTCATTTGGTTCGGCATCGGGATGTGGTCGAAAGTCTTCATCGTGTTCATCAACGCGTTCTTTCCCGTGCTGATCAACACGATTGGCGGCGTCAAGGCCATCGACGCCGATCTGCTGCGCGCGGCGCGGTCGTTTCGGGCGTCGGACTGGCAGATCTTCACGACCGTGGTGCTGCCAGGCGCCGTCCCGTTCATCCTGACCGGTGTGCGCCAGGCCGTCGCGCTCGGGCTCATCGGGGTGGTCGTCGGCGAGATGTTCGGCGGGAGCGAAGGCGTCGGCTACATGGTGAACTACGGCGGGCAGACGTTCCAGACCGACGCCGTGTTTCTGGGTGTGGTCATCATCGCGGTCGCGGGCATCGTGCTGACGTGGATCGCCGAGCGGCTCGAGCGGCATTTTTCACGCTGGCGGCCGGAACGGTAGGGCTCTCGGCGCTGGGCTTTAGGCTCTCGGCTTTGGGCTCGGGACTCGGGAGTCGGGATTGGAGAGGTTGAATGGCTGAGATCGTTTTGGGTATCGGATCGTCGCACGGGCCGCTGCTGTCCACTCCGCCGGAGCAGTGGGACCTTCGCGCGAAGGCTGACCGCGCGAACAAGAACCACTGGTTCCGGGGCAAGACCTACGACTACGAGGCGCTTCTCGCGGCGCGCGCGCCAGGGTTCGCCCACGAGATCGCGGTGGAGACGCGCCGGGCGCGCTTTCTGAAGTGCCGCAGCGCGCTCGAAGCGTTGGGCAAGAAGTTTGACGAGGTGTCGCCGGACGCCGTCGTCATCATTGGCAACGACCAGCGGGAGTTCTTCAATGCCGGCCTGACGCCGTCGATCACGGTGTATCGAGGCGGTCAGATCAGTAACGTGCAGCATCTGGCCGAAGATGCGCCCGGTCTCAACATCGCAGAGCCCGCGAATTCTCCTGCCGAGGGCGCCACGTACCCTGGTGCGACGGCGCTGGCCGATCACATCCTCGACTCGCTCGCCGATGAATTCGACCTGGCGCAGTCGGACCAGACGCCGAGTGGCGCTCCGCGCGGCGGCATCCCCCACGCCTACGGGTTCTTTTACCACACGATCCTGCAGGACAAGACGCCGCCGAGCGTGCCGATCATCCTGAACGTGCACTTCCCGCACAATACGCCCAAGCTTCGTCGGTGCCTCGAGCTTGGCCGCGCGCTCCACCTCGCCATCACGAGTTTCACGGGCGCGCGTCGCGTGGCGCTCATGGCCTCAGGGGGACTCACGCACTTCGTGATCGATGAAGACTTCGACCGCACCGTGATGGCGGCCATGAAGGCCGGGGACGAAGATGCCCTCGCCAAGCTGCCGGAGAACTACTTCAAGGTCGGCACGGCGGAAATCAAGAACTGGTATCCCGTCATCGCCGCGATGAACGCGGCGGGCCGGCGCTATCACCAGGTGGATTACGTTCCGTGCTACCGCTCCGAGGCCGGGACTGGCAACGCCATGTGTTTCGCGTATTGGCAATGAGAAGAAATGCAGAATTCAGAATGCAGAATTCAGACTAACCTGAAGGTCGATCTGTTGCTTCGCGGTTCCCTGCTGCCTTGTGCAGTCTCGGTCTGCATTCTGCATTCTGCATATTCTGCATTCTGAATTGCATGGACACTCTCATAACCCGTCTCAATCGATTAGATGCCTGCGCCGTCTCAGACGCGCTCGACAGGCTCGGGCTGAAGGGCGTGGTCACCGGCATCCATCGCATGGCGACCGAACGCCGCATCTCGGGTCGCGTCCTCACCGTGAAGCTGGAACCGGATGACGGCCGCCCCCCGACCTCCCGGCACCTGAGTACGGCCGCGGTCGAAGCGGCGCAGCCGGGTGACGTGATCGTGGTCGAACAGCGGACCGGCATCGACGCGGCCGCCTGGGGCGGCAACCTCTCGCTCGGGGCCAGCCTGCGCGGAGTCGTGGGCGTCATTGCCGAAGGTCCGGTGCGAGACGTCGACGAGGCTCGCGCGTACGACTTTCCGGTGTTCGCCAGGGACCACACCTCGCGCACGGCTCGCGGTCGCATCGTCGAGACCGGCACCAATGTGCCCATCCTGGTCGGAGACGTCGGGGTGTCGCCGGGTGATTACGTGGTCGCCGACGGCAGCGCCGTGGTGTTCATCGCCGCGCGGGACATCGAACGTGTTCTTGACGCCGCCGAGGCCGTCGTCGAGCGCGAACGGCGCATGGCGGCGGCGCTGCGGGAGGGCACGCCCATCAGCCAGGTGATGGGGAAGAGCTACGAGACGATGCTCAAGCAGTAGGCAGTGGGCGGTATGCAGTAGGCAGTCAGCGGTAGGCAGTTACCTTCGTGGGATATCCACGGCGATCCACACGGCCGGCACCTTCCCAGTGCTTTCGGCCCAGTGTGTCGTGGCGCGGCCTTCGGCAAACCCGTCCCCCGGATTCGCGACGAGATCCGGTTTCCCCTCCTGGTGGTACGTCATCTGCCCCTGCAGCAGATAGGTGATCGCCGGACGGTCCACGTGGTTGTGGACCCCAAGCACGCCGCCTGGCTGCAGCGTGATCTTGCGCATGCGCAGCGGTCGCCCCTCGGTTGACTGCAGCTCCGTCGTCAGGTCGAGGGAACGCAGCAATTCCTGGGTTTGCCCCACAGTCTCTGTGGGTGCCTGGCGCTGCCCGGCGGCGTACCCGGTTGCGAAGACGACGGCCAGTGCCGTGGCTCCAGCCGTGACGGTCATGAGATTCGCCATGAAGCCTCCATGTGAGTTGACGGTCAACGAATCCTGGGTTCACTGCGACGCTTACTTGTGTTGAGGATGACGAAT
>Ga0209640_10000139_pt1 | contig 48710 bp, 37 predicted proteins | sample RifCSP10_1_FD_184018 | JGI IMG/M metagenome (GOLD analysis project Ga0209640, IMG submission 184018) | Soil microbial communities from Rifle, Colorado - Rifle CSP2_sed 10_1 (SPAdes) (version 2) | ecosystem: Environmental > Terrestrial > Deep subsurface > Rock core/Sediment | place: Rifle...
AACAGCCCGCACGCGATCCCTAACAGAGCCGCAACAGAGGCAACTATTCGCTTCATATCAGGTCCCTCGCAACAACCAATCAGATTCTACGGAAGCGCAAACACCATAAGTGTGTTCCCCGCGACGACCGCCACGTGCTGCTTCCCGCTTCTGCCTTGATAGCTCATTGGATTGGCGTTGGCGTTGGCCTGGAGCGCTGCGGACCAGACTTCCTTGCCCGTCTTTGCGTCGAAGGCACGGAAGCGACGATCGTTGGTGGCCCCGACGAAGACGAGGCCGCCAGCGGTCACGGTCGGGCCGGCGCTCCCGCTGTTGCCGACCAGACGCTTGCCTTCCGGCAGGAGGTCGTTCACGCCCAGCGGCGATTCCCACACGACCTGGCCGGTGTTGGCGTTCACCGCGATCAGCTTCGACCATGGTGGACGCTGGCACGGCAGGCTCGGACCCACGGCCTGCCCTCGTTCGTTGTACTTTCCGCCGAGCGGCGCCGAAAACGTGAAGAACGGACCGACGCCGTTCACGCTTGCGCGGTCGAACGGATGATTGGAATTCGGCGCCTCGAAGCTGTAGGTCACCCCGGGCGGCTTCCGCTCCACCCAGCCGACGAGCGACGTGTTCTGTGCGTTGACGAAGAACACCCCCGCGGTCGGATCCATCGCCATCCCGCCCCAGTTGACGCCGCCCGTGCCGCCTGGAAACTGAATCGTGGACTTCGGCGGCGCGCCGGTCTCCTTGAAGCGGAACGGTGTGAAGGCGCCCGCGTTGTAGTAGCCGCCGGCCTTCTCCATCATCGCCCTGCAGGCCGCCACGTGCTCGGGGCTCGTGTCTTCGGGCCGCACGAGGTCCGTGTCGGGGTTGAAGCTGACACGGCTGAGCGGGCCCGGCCTGACCGGGAAGGGCTGTGTCGGCGAATACCACTCCGTCGGCACGTCACCTTTCGGTACCGGACGCTCCTCCACGGGAATGAGCGGCTTGCCCGAGACCCGATCGAGCACGAAGACGTAACTCGACTTCCCGACGTGCGCGATGGCGGGCGTCCGGCGCCCGTTCTGCACGAAGTCGAACAGCGCGCCTGCCGAGGGCATGTCGGTGTCCCAGATATCGTGATGCACCGTCTGGAAGTGCCAGCGGTACCTGCCCGTCTGCGCATCGACGGCCACGATGGAGTTTGCGAACAGGTTATGGCCCGGCCGATCGCCACCGTAGTAGTTGGTGGCCGGGCCGGAAATCGGCAGATAGACGATGCCACGCTCGACGTCGACTGGCGCCGCGAACCCCCACATGTTCGCCCCGGAGCGATCCCTCCATCCGCTGCCCCACGTGTCGTTGAACGGCTCACCGGGTCGCGGGACGGTCTGGAATTCCCACAGCATCTTCCCGGTGACGACGTCGAAGGCGCGAGGGTTTCCGGCCGGGCCCTGCGGTGTCTCGCCCGTTTCGGCACCGATGATCGCCACGTTGCGATAGATCGTCGGCGTACCGCCGTAAGGCACGCCGACCGTCACTGAACCATCCACGCCGAACCCCTCCGCAGGCATGCCGGTCGTGGCATCAACGGCGATCAGGCGGCTGCCGCTCGTGAACAGGATGCGCGGCGCGAGTTTGCCGTCACCGGGCCAGTAGCCAACGCCGCGCGCCGACGCTGTCGGCCCCCCCGAGCCTCCACGGCCGCCGCCGCGACGGGCGCCGCCGCCGGGCGCCCCTCCGCTTGGTGCGGCCGGCGCGGGCGCCGCGGGCGCCGCCTGCGCGTCGGTTGCCGGGAGCGGCGCAGCGGGCGCCGGCTGCAGCGGGTGTGCCCAGATCTCCTTGCCCGAATCGGCGTCGAGCGCTACCACCCGGGCTCCGCTCGAGACGTACATCACGCCATTCACGACCAGCGGCACCGATGTCGCGCCGCCACCGAGCCGGAACGTCCAGGCCTGCGCGAGCGACGACACGTTGCCCGTGTTGATCTGATTGAGCGGTGAATACCGATTCGCCGCGGGATCGCGGTTGATCGTTCGCCAGTCACCCGCGGGAACCGCATTCTGGTTGCGCGCCGGCTGCGACTGAGCCCACAGCGCACCGCCGACGGCGATCACGAGGGCAAGAACGAAACCCGAAAAACGTCTCATGGTCTGCGGTCTCCGGTCTTCGGTCTCCGGTCTTCGGTCTTCGGTCTCCGGTTGGGGTCTTCGAACTGCTCCCCTACTTCTTCAGCGCGAACACGATGTACTGCCCCGGCAACGCAGCTGCGCCGCCACGACCGCCTCCACGACCTCCGCCACCGCCACCTTGACGCGCGCCGGCCTGGAGCTCGGGCCCCTGTCCTGGCGCTGGCGCGGCTCCGGCGGGCGGCAGCCCCCCCGCGCCACGTCCCGCAGCACCTGCACCCGCTGGGCCCGGGCCTCCGAACCGCGCTGCGAACTGACCCGTGCCTGCCGCAACCGGCACCACGATGTACTGACGGCCCCCAACCTCGTACGTGGCCGGCATGCCTTCCGAGGTGGCGGGCAGATCGCGCGACCACACTTCCTTGCCCGTCTCGCGATCGTAGGCGCGCAGTTTTCGATCGGATCCAGTCGACAGGAACACGAGCCCACCAGCGGTCACGAGTGGTCCGCTGCGCGGGAAGTGCGACCCGGTGTTCGCCGGGACTCCAAGCTCGGGCGGCGCATTCACCTGACCCGCAGGCACCTGCCATTTGATGTCGCCGGTGTTCAGATCGTACGCCGTGATCTCGGACCATGGCGGCCCGATGGCGGCCATGCTGAGGCTGTTGTTGTTCATGAACTCGTACGGCGAGGCAAACCGCACCGGCGCACCCTTGGCGACCAGCTCCTTCGCCTCGGCCATCATCTTCGCCTTCTGCTCGGGCGTGATACTCGGTCCCGACCCCCCGCCGCCAAGCGCGCCGCCCGCGCGCCCGCCCTGGCCCGGCAGCGCGATGCGCAGCACCGTCGGCAGGCTCTTTGACACGACGTACATTTCGCCGCGCGTCGGATCGACGGCGGAGCTCCCGAAGTTGGCGCCCCCGTTGTGCCCTGGAAGCTGGATGCTGCCCTCGAAGCTCGGCGGCGTGAAGATCCCTTCGTTGCGCAGTGTCTTGAAGCGCTCAGCCAGCGCCTGGCGTTCGGCCGCTGGAAGGTACGGGTTGATGTCCTTCGCGGTGAACGACTGCCGGGCGAAGGGCGCCGGCTTTGTCGGGAACGGCTGCGTCGGCGAGGACCACTCGCCAGGTACATCGGACTGCGGCACGGGGCGCTCTTCGATCGGCCAGATCGGGCGGCCCGTTCGCCGTTCGAACACGTACAGGAATCCCTGCTTCGACGCCTGCGCGACGATGTCGACGTTACGGCCGTTCTGGCGGATGGTCAGCAGCTTTGGCGCCTGCGGCAGGTCGTAGTCCCAGAGATCGTGGTGAACGGTCTGGAAGTGCCAGAGCCGGCGGCCCGTGCGGGCATCGAGCGCCACCAGGGAATTCCCGAACAGGTTGCTGCCGGGACGATCGCCGCCGTAGAAGTCGAATCGGGGGCTGCCGAACGGGATGAACGCGATGCCGTTCTCCTCGTCGACCGTGAACTCGCTCCAGTTGTGGCCGCCGCCGCCGACCTTGTAGTGCGACGGGGGCCACGTGTCATAGCCGAACTCGCCGGCGTGCGGGATGCTGTGGAACACCCATAGGAGCTTGCCCGTTCGGATGTCGTAGGCCTGGACATCGGCGGGCGTCGCGTCATACTGCGCGCCCTGCGCCGGCAACGCCACGATCATGATGTTCTCGAAGATGCGCCCCGGGTTGCTCGTCTGCAGCGGGTTGGCCGCCTGGCGGTAGAGCGCTATGCGAAGGTCGACCCTGCCGTTGTCCCCAAACGAGGTGATGGTCTCGCCGTTGTCCGCGTTGATCGCCGTCAAGTGGCCGGCATTCAGGTACAGGATCCGGCGATCCTTCCGGTCCGGGCTCTCCCAGTAGTTGAACCCACGGGCGCCGATGCCGCCCTGGTTGGCGTGTTGCCACATCTCCTTGCCTGTGGCCGCGTCGAGCGCCACGATGGCGTTGCCCGTGCCCTGGAGGTACATCACGTCGTCCACCACGATCGGGTTGAAGATGACGGTGCCGTTGACCGGGTACGTCCAGGCCACGTCGAGCTGCGAGACGTTCGATTTGTTGATCTGATTGAGCGCCGAGTACTGCGACGAGTGCGCTCCGCCTCCGTACGCCCGCCACGTCGTATACGGCCGGCTCCCGCCGCGCGACCCGGCACCGCCTGACTGCGCCACGAGCGCCGCGACACCGAGGGAGACGACCACCAGCAGGGACCCGCCCAGTCTACGCATCGATCGTGTCCTTTTGTGAACGAACCCAGTCCGTCGCGGGACCGTCACTGGCCGAAATTCTACCGCATTGGACCGCGCCTGTCCGTCGACCTGTGTGTCTGGGTACTAAGTCGGTTCATGAGGTGCAGTTGCCTGGTTGAACCACCCAGTCCCAGGCTTGCTTTCCCGAGACGACGATGGCATCGTCGTCGAGGGGACAGCCAAGGGAGGGCGATCGTGGAAAGGCTCAGCGTTGTGGACTACTTCAAGAGGCCCGAATCGATGAAGCCGATGGAACTCGAGCACGGCGTCGTGCGCGAGCCGCCGGCGCCTCGGTACGGGCACCAGTCGTTGCTGACGCATCTCGGCGCACTCATGGACCTGCACGTTCGCGCGCGACGGCTGGGACAGGTCTGCGTGGCACCCGTCGACGTCGTGCTGGACGAAGTCGCCGCGCTCGTGGTGCAACCGGACGTCATCTTCATTGCTGCTGATCGGTTGTCCATCGTGCGCGAACGTGTCTTCGGACCGCCTGATCTGGTGGTCGAGGTCCTCTCGCCGGGCACGGCGCATCGAGATCGCACGATCAAGTTGGAGTGGTACAGGCGACACGGCGTGCGGGAATGCTGGCTGGTGGACCGCCGGTCGCAAACTGTTGACATCGTAGATCTGCAGTCGAGCCCGGAGTGGCGACGCCGGTTCGCCGGTGCCGACCCTCTCCGATCCGGTGTGCTGCCGGATTTCACCGTGCCCGCGGCGGAGGTCTTCGCCTAGCCCGGGCGACGGCCGTAGCGTCCGGCGGAAAACCCCCGTTCGTGCTCGTTGACGTGTCGATGCGCGCGCCGGGCGACGAGGCCCCCAGACAGCTGCCGACCGGCCGTATAATACGCACGCGCTCATCAGTTTGGGGTTGCTGCAGCCGCCACCCGGCTCGACGAAAGGAGCCCGATCATGACCGGAGGGTGCGCCGTGTCCGTCATCCTGTCGACGGCCCTGCTCGCTGCACTTCTCGTTGCCCAACGATAAGGAGTTCAACATGACCAGGCGAGTCCTTGCGTCCCTCGTCACGGCGGCAGCGATTGCGCTTCCGGCCTCGCTGCCGCTGGCAGGACAGGGGACACTCAATGCCCAAGGCTCAAGGCCCAATGCTCAAAGCTCAGTGCCTGACGGCCTGACCGGCGCTCCGCCGCTCGTGATCACCGCCTACAACGGCGGGCCGCCCATCAGCTACACGATGCCGCGGACCCCGTGGGGCGACCCCGATCTGCAGGGCGTCTGGTCCAGCGACGACACGAGCGGCATTCCGATGTCGAGGGCAGCCAACCTCGGCGACGCGCTGTATCAGTCCGATGAGCTATGGGCTGCGCGACAGAAGCAGACGCAGCAAGGCATCCAGAACGCCTTGAACGCCATCGGCACCTTCCGCGGCGACTACGCGCGGCGCCCCTTCCGCCAGACCTCGATCATCGTCGATCCACCGGACGGCCGCACGCCGGCGTTTACCTCCGAGGCGGAGAAACGCCGCGCTCCACGCGATCGTGGGACGTTCGGGGACGGCCCCTTCAACACGCCCGAAGACTTCACGATGTACGACCGCTGCATCACGCGCGGCATCGTCGGCTCAGTTCTGCGCGTCGTCTACGGCAACGGGAACCGCATCGTTCAGGCGCCGGGGATGGTGGTCATCAGCTACGAGATGATTCACGATACACGAGTGCTGTATACCGATGGGCGGCCGCACATCTCACCGAGCATCCGGCAGTTGCTCGGGGATTCACGCGCACGGTGGGTGGGCGACGAGCTGGTCGTCGAAACGACCAACCTGACGAATAGAACCAGCATCGGGCTCAACGGCAACGGGCTGCGCCACAGCGACACGATGACCATCACCGAACGGTTCAAGCGCGTCTCCGATGACATCCTCCAGTATCAGATGACGATTGACGATCCGGCCACTTACGTGCGCCCGTTCACCCTCTCGCTGCCGCTGACTCCCCTCGAGGGGAACGTGCTGCTCCCCTACGAGTGTCATGAGGGCAACCTTGCCGTCCTCCAGTCGCTCGGCGGCGAGCGCGCCGAAGACAGGGCCCTTGCCGACGATCTCACGCGTGGCATCATTCGCCCGAGGCGCGGCGTTCAGGAAAGCGGCGCCGGCGGAGGTGGCGGAGGCCGAGGGCGCGGCGCGGGGGCGGGCGGCCGGGCCGGCGGCGCACCACCGGAAGGTGACATCGACCGTTAGAATCGGGGCGAGTGCCTGGCATTGGAGGATCAGAATGCGTAGTCGAGTTCTTGCTTCGATGAGCGCGGCAACGACGATGGCGCTGGTCGCCCTGACGTCGCTGCCGGTGTCAGGACAAGGCAGCAGCGCTCCGGCGCTCGTTATCACGGCGTACAACGGCGGGACGCCGCTCCCCTACACCGTCCCGAAGACACCGTGGGGCGATCCGGATCTGCAGGGCGTCTGGAGCAGCGATGACGCCACGATGCCGATGGCGCGCCCGCAGAACGCCGAGGGCCGGCTGTACCTGACCGACGAGGAGTTCGCCGCCCGGCAGAAGCAGATCCAGCAGGGAGTCACGAACGCCGAAAACGCGGTCGGGTCCTTCCGGGGCGACTTCGCCCGGAGAGCCTTCCGGCAGACCTCGCTCATCGTCGATCCGCCGGACGGCCGCACGCCCGACTTCACCCTCGAAGCGCAAAAGCGTCGCGCGCCCCGCGACCAGGGAACCTTTGGCAACGGTCCGTTCGAGACGACAGCGGACTTCACTTTGTACGATCGCTGCATCACGCGCGGCATCGTTGGCTCGGTGATGCGCGTGATCTACGGGAACGGGAACCGCATCGTCCAGGCGCCAGGGATGGTGGCAATCAGCTACGAGATGATTCACGACACACGTGTGCTCTACACCGACGGCCGGCCGCACCTCGGCCAGGGCATCCGGCAGTATCTGGGCGACTCGCGCGCGCGTTGGGAAGGCGACGAGCTGGTGGTCGACACGACCAACCTCACGGACAAGACCAGCATCGGGCCAAATGGCAACGGCCTACGCCACAGCGACAAGATGAGGATCACCGAGCGCTTCAAGCGCGTGGCCGCTCAGATTCTGCAGTATCAGATCACGGTGGACGACCCGGTGACGTACGAGGCGCCGTTCACGCTCTCGCTGCCACTGACGCCGCTCGACGGCGGCGTGCTGCTGCCGTACGAATGCCACGAGGGCAACTATGCGGTGCGGCAATCGCTGGGCGCGGAGCGTGTGGAAGACGGCAGGGTCGAAGCGGACCTACAGCGCGGCATCATCCGCCCGCGGCGTCCGGTGCAGGACGGGCTCGGCGTCGGGGGGCAGCCGGTCGGAGAGGCTGGGCCTGGTGGACTGGTCGGCGGCCGGGGCGCAGGGCCGGGGATCTGATTGAGGATTGTTGGTCTTTGATTGGCGATTCGTTGGTGATTGTTGATTTCTGATTGCTGATTTATTGACGATTGGCCGGGTCGACGAGAGCGAACCCGAACCGGGAACAAATCAGCAATCAACAATCTCCAATCACCAACGAATCGATAATCGACAATCGACGATCATTGATTGATTTTCATCAACCTCGCATACAGCGCGTCGAAGAACGCGAGCTTCGCGGCCGGCACAGCTGACTCCACGTGCACCGTGTCTCCGAGCACGATCACGGGATCGCTCGACATGTTCTTGAGAACCGGCCAACGCGGCAGCCCCGCCCCGTTGGGATCCCCCTTGGTTGCGAAGTTCACCCAGTAGGACGACATCATGTCGGCCAGCTTGCGATCGACGTCGTTCCATTCGAGCGGACCGTTCGAGTACGGGTGATTGAAGACGTATGAGATCTCCGCGGTGTGCGTCGAGCCGTTCGGCTGCGGCTGGCCGTTGCGGAGCGGAACACGGGTGAAGAAGTAGGCGTACCCCTTCTTGCCCCTCTTCGATTGGGCCGCTGCAAACTGGCGCATGTTCCAGTTGATTTCGTCGTTCTGGGCCTGCGCGCCGGCGGCCGCGACATCCGCGTCCGCACTCGCCGGATATAGCTTCAGGTAGGTGTCGGCCAGCTCGCCGTACTGCGTCTTTGCCCGGGCGATGTAGGCCTCGACCGCTGCGCCCGGCGCCGGCGCTGCACTGCCAGCACCGCCTCGGCCGCGGCCCCCGCCCCCGAAGAAGGTGTTCTCGTCCTTGTTGGAGCCGGCGAGAACGTCGACGTCGTTCTGCCTGCCGTTGGCGAATGTGATCGACAGATCCTCCGGGATGATGTAGCCGTCGATGACCAGTCCCCCGCCGCCAAGCGCGGGCAGCTCGGCGAGCGGCTTCGCCCTGAGCTCCGCGATCGTCTTCACGCCGGCCGCTTCAAGCGCCTTGGCGCCGGCGCCCAGCGCGCGTTCGCCCGGTGCCATCCGCGCCATTTGCAGTCCCATCCAGGCGCCACTTTCGGCAATCGCGCGATGGAACAGCCCCTTGGCCGGCGGCGATCCGACGAGGGCGCCAATCATGATCGCGCCCGCCGACTCGCCGAAGATCGTCACGTTGTTGGGATCGCCGCCGAAGGCCGAGATATTCCGCTTCACCCACTGCAGCGCGCCGATGGCGTCCATCATCCCGTAGTTGCCAGAGGCGTTGCGGCCCGACTCCTTCGCCAGCTCCGGGTGCGCGAAGAACCCCAGCGCCCCGAGACGATAGTTGAACGTGACGATCACGGGACCCTTCGCCGCGAGCGCCTCGCCGTCGTACCATTGCTGCCCGCCGGATCCGCCGGTGAAACCGCCGCCATAGATCCACACCATCACGGGACGGCGATCGTTGGCGCGGGTGGCGCTCGTCCAGACGTTCAGGGTCAGACAGTCTTCGCTCGGGGGAGGCTGTCTGGGAGGCGCAGCGGGTTGAGCGGCCTGCTGCGCATCCGGCGCGGCTCCGGGCGCCCCAGGTGCGCCGCCGCGGCCGGGTGCGCCGCCGCGGCCGGGCGCGCCACCGCGGCCGCGACCACCGCCTCCACCAGGCGTGCACGAGGGTCCGAACGCGTCGGCCTCGAACACGCCGTCCCACTTCGCCGCCGGCTGCGGCGCCTTCCAGCGGTTCTCGCCGAGCGGCGGCGCAGCAAAGGGAATCCCTTTGAAGATTCGAACATTCGGGGTCTCCGCGGAGGTGCCGGCCACGAGGCCCGTCTCAATCCGTACTTGCTCCGGAATCAGCGCCGAGACGTCCGCCTGGGCGGCAACCATCGCGCCGAATCCAACGAGCAGCGCCAGTCGTTTCATCGCAGTCCCTCTCGAGAAATCAATAGAGCAGTGTGTTCGTCCCGCGTCGGCCTGGGCAGACCCGGTCTATCCGTATCGCGTAGAATACGCCTGTTCACGGTGTTTTGATCACAGGGAGGATGACCGTAGCATGGCCCGAGCTGCCCTACCCGCCCCACGCGCCCCACTCGCCCTACTCCTGGCGCTGTGTCTGTGCGCCGGCGCCGCTGCCGGCTGCGCCCAGCCACAACCGGAGCCACCTCCGTTCAAGGCCGCAAACAGCGTGCTGCAGTTGATGGAGGGACCCATCGCGCACGCGGCCGAGGTCTACTGGGGTTCGGTCTCGACGATCGTCGACGAGAAGGGCATCACCGAGAACTTCCCGCGGACCAACGAGGAGTGGGAAGCCGTCTGGGCCGCCGGCATCACCATCGGCGAGTCGGGGAACCTGCTCATGATGTCTCCCCGGGCGAAGGACGAGGGCGACTGGATGAAGTGGTCGTCGGCTCTCGTCGACGTGGGCGTCGAAGCGACCAAGGCCGCCGAATCCAAAGACCCCGAGCAGGTGCTGGCCGCCGGTGAGCGCGTCTACAACGTCTGCACCCAGTGCCATGTGCAGTACATCCCCCAGGAGGAGTGAGGCTATGATCGGCCGGCTGATTTTCGCCTTGGGAGCATCGATCGAATGAACCGAAACGTGTGGATTGTCGCTGGACTCTTCGTGCTGGGCCTTGCCGTGGTCAACGTGGTGCTGGGCCTGAATCTGGTCCCGACGATAGCAGTCGCGCAGCAGAAAGGTACAGCCCCAGGCTGGTGGTTGATCTGGGTCGTGATCGCGATCTCGGTGATCTCGGCTGTGGCGCTTGGCGCCTTCCTGATCGCGGCGGGACTTGGAAAGGTGCCGGAAACCGCTGACTAGGTAAAGAGCCCGATCAGCCGGGCGTTCCACACCACGCCGCCCCACACGCCGATCGACACGAGCGCCACGATCTTGCCGGCGAGGCTCGATTCAGTCGCCTGCGTGACCTTGCGGCGGACGGTCAGCATGATGACGAGGCCGACGGCAATCAGGGTCATCTTGGTCCAGAAGTACTCGCTGTAGTACTCGCGCATCGAGTTCTGCATCAGTTGCGGGATTCCGGTTGAGATCATCCCAAGGATCCCCGCAATCAGCCATGGCCGTGCATCGCGCGCCACCTGCGAGACCGGCCGCGTCGTCAGGCCGAAACCCAGCAACCGCATGTCGACGATGAGGATGGCGCCAGCCAATAGCGCGAGGAACACCAGGTGGATCGCCTGCACGAGTGGAAAGATCCAGATCGACGACCCAATGGCTTGGCTGATCGGCAGCTTCCCCAGCCACTGGAAGTAGGGCTCCAGCATACGCTCGACTCCTGATCAGTTCTGGAACCAGTTGTACGGGATGAGGCGACCGGAGACGATCACGATCGCCCACATCACGATGGACAGCGCGCCAGACAGCCTGGCGCCAAACGGCGTGGTGTCGGCCGAATCCCACTTCACCACCGAGTTGTACGTGATGAAGTGAAACGCCAGCGCGTTGATGCCGGCCAACACCATCACCAGCATCTTCGTCCAGAAGAAGATGTTGACGTAGAACCGCATGGGATCGGAGTAGGTCAGCACGAGCCCGGTGACGCCGCTGGTCCCCATGCCGAGCATCTGCCACGGGAACAGGCGCCTCTGCACGTCCGAGAACGGTGTACGCATGTTGCCGATTCCGAGCAGCCGCAGGTCCATCATCACGATCAGGCCTGCAAAGAAGCACATGCTCAACACGTGGGACACGGTCAGGTAGGGTGATACGTACTGCGACTCGCGGATGGCGATGCTCGTGGGGAGCTCGCTCACCCACTGAAACAGATCGTGCAGCGGCATCATGAGGTCGGCCATTCACTGTCCCATTTGTTGCTGCCTACTGCCTACTGCCTACTGCCCACTGCCTACTGTTCATGGCATGCAACGGTCTTTGGGCTGATCCGGCGTGTCGCGATACTTCTCGTGACACGCGGCGCAGGCATCGGACACTGTCCCGCTGACCTCGACCATGGCGTCTATGTTCTTGGACTGGGCAGCCTTGTATGCGGCCTGGCCCGCTTCGGCGAGCCCCTGCGCCCACTTCTGGAAGTCAGGCTGATCGACGGGCGCGGGCAGGCCGTTCTCGCACATGCGTCCGGGAATCAGGAGAAGGTTCGCCGTCTCCGACAGGGCCAGCGCGGCGTTTTCCACAGCCTGCCACCCGCCGTAGACGCCGGAGTACTGCTGCGTGGCCGGCGCGCCCGCCTCGGCGGGCTTCTGGGCAGCCCCCGGATCGGTGGTCTGTGTGTCGAAGATGATGTTGGAGTTCGGGAACGGAACCCCGCGCATCATCTGCGCGAGCGTGCCGAACGGCTTGGCCTCCGGGGCGGCGGGCGCTGGGGCCGGCGCAGGCGGCGGTGACTGGGTGCAGGAGATGAGCAGAACCGAAATGGCGACCAGTCCAAACACGCGCTTCATAGATGTCCTCCAACGCAATAGGGGCAGGCCCGCCCGTCGGCCCTCAGCGGATTCGGCACACGTTATCTCGGCGATCTGCACCGCTTCAACCTGGAAGTTTCCCTGGACGGCGAAGCCCTCGATGAGCCGGGGCGGAGGCGGGGGCCCGTTGTGCACTGTCGGCGGACGAGTCTATCTCACGGGTTTCCAGGGGGTCAAGGTAAGCTATGCGCATCCCCGAGATTGCCGTGCAGGATCTGACGACGGGCTCGCTCACAGGACACTTGTTGAAGACGACCAGCTACATGCTGGTCAGCATGCTCTTCCAGACGCTGTATGTGCTGGTGGATCTGTACTGGGTCGGCCGCCTGGGCACCGAGGCCGTCGCTGCGGTCGCCGTCAGCAGCAACCTGACCTTCGTCGTGCTCGCGGCGACGCAGATGCTGGCGGTCGGCACCACGACGCTCGTTGCCCACGCCACGGGCCGAAGGGACCAGGCCCGAGCCAATCTCCTGTTCAATCAGTCCCAGGTGCTCTCGGTCTGTGTGGGCGTGTTGTTCCTCGCCTTCGCGATGGCGCTGCGCGACGAGTACGCCGCGGCGCTCAGCGCGGACGCCGTGACCAGGGCGCTGGCACAGGATTACCTGTTGTGGTTCATTCCGGCGATGGCGCTGCAGTTCGGCTTGATCGCCATGGCCGCCGCGCTGCGCGGCACGGGGAACTTCCGGCCGGGAATGATCGTGCAGACGGGCACCGTCATCCTCAACATCGTGCTCGCTCCCGTGCTGATCTTCGGATGGGGCACGGGACGCCCGCTCGGCGTGGCCGGAGCCGCGCTGGCGACCTTCGTCGCGGTCGCGATCGGTGTCGTCTGGCTGGCGCTGTACTTTGCTCCGCAGGACTCGTACCTGAAGTTCGCGCCGCGGGAGTGGGCACCCCGAGTCTCCCTCTGGGGCGGCATCCTGAAGATCGGCTTGCCGGCCGGCGCCGAATTCGCGCTGCTCGCCGTCTACATGTTCCTCGTCTACGCGGTGAGCCGTCCCTTCGGCGCCGCTGCTCAGGCAGGTTTCGGCATCGGGATGCGCATCCTCCAGGCGGGCTTTCTCCCGGTCGTCGCGCTGGGCTTTGCCGTGGCCCCGGTGGCCGGCCAGAACTTCGGCGCCAGGCAGTCGGCTCGTGTCCGTGAGACCTTCAAGGCGGGCGCCGCGCTCGCCGCCGTCACGATGATCGTGTTCGGAGCCGCGGTGTTGATCTGGGCGGATTCGATGGTGCGGGTCTTCACCTCGGATCCGCAGGCGATCGCCGTCGGCGAGGAGTACCTGCACATCCTCGCCTGGAGCTTCGCCGCCTCGGGCGTGATCTTCGTCAGCTCGAGCATGTTCCAGGCGATGGGCAACACGATCCCCTCGCTCATCACGTCGGCCTCGCGGATCCTCCTTGTGGCCGTGCCGGTCCTCCTGCTGGCCGGAACACCGGGCTTTGCCCTCCGGTGGATCTGGTATATCTCCGCCTCCGCGGTCGTCGTTCAGCTCGCGACCAGCCTGCTGTTGCTCAGGCGGGAGTTCCGGCTGCGGCTCAACTTCTCGACCGAGGAAGGCGGTCTGGTCCTGAGGAGCCTCGACGCCGAGACGTAGGCTCGTGCTTCGCGCCGTTTTCGTTATAAGCTTCCCTCCCATGGCGTTCATCATCACCGACCCCTGCATTGGCACGAAGGATTCGGCCTGCGTCGACGTGTGCCCGGTCGACTGCATCCACCCGAGGAAGGACGAGCCGGAGTTCGAGCGGGCCACGATGCTCTACATTCACCCGGATGAGTGCATCGATTGCGGCGCGTGCGTCCCGGCGTGCCCAGTCGCCGCCATCTACGACAGCCCGGACTCGACGCCTCCGTCACAACAGACCTTGGTCGAGGCCAACGCCGTCTACAGAGCGGGCGATGACGCCGCGGTGTCGAGGGCCGAAGCCATCGTCCAGGCCCACATGTCGGCGCGCGCGGACCTGATGGCCGTGGCGCCGGCCGAGCGCGCGGCCGCGCACGCCAAGGGGTAGCCACAGCCAGTGGCTCGAGGTTGGGAAAGCAAGGCGGTCGAGGCGCAGCAGGACGCGGCCGCAGACACGAAACCGAGTGCACTCCAGGTCGGGCGTGAAGAGGCCCAGCGGCGCGCGGACCGCGAGACGCTCATGCTCGCGCGGACCCGTGCGCTCGCCGATCTGCAGCAGGCGTGCGCGCCCGCCCACCGGGCCATGCTGGAGCAGGCGATCGCCGAGCTCGATCGGCGGCTGGGCGGGTAACCAGGTCCGGCATCACGGTACGTAGTGTCCGGCTTCAGCCGGACCGGTATCTACACCCGCATCAGGACGGCTCGCGCCGGCAGCCCCGTCGATCGCGCGATCGCCGCCGCATAGAGTGTCACCTGTCGTTCGTACCGATCGAGCGCGCCGTCGAGCTCCCGATCGGTCTTGAAGTCCACGACCACCCACGCGCCGCCGTCGCGGTAGGCCAGGTCGACTTGCCCCTCGATGATCGCGCCGGTGTCGAGTCGGAACGTCACCGGCGTTTCCCGGTAGCACTGCCCGTCGCCGGCCGCCCGCCTCGCAGCCTCGAGCATCGGGTGGGCCAACGCGGCGGCCACGGCTTCGTGCGCTGCCGCAACCTCCTCGGGCGACGCGCCGACAATCCGGCCGTGCGCGTCGGCCAGCCGCGCAAGCACGGCGTCACGGTCCGCGCCAAGCGGCGCGTCGGCGATGAGCGCGTGCACCAGAGACCCGAACCTGGCGCCGCCGGGACGCTCTTTCCTGCCCGAGACCGACGAGATGACGAGGACCGGGTCGACCGCCTCCAGTTCGAGCGATGAGGCGGCGGCTTCGGTTGCCGTCACCACGTCGATCGACTTCCGACTGGCGGCCTCACGGTCCGCCGCACGGGCAGCCTTCCAGCTCTCGAAGGCGTCGAGACGGCGTCGGACAACCTCGGGCGCCACGTCCTTCACGATCAGATCGTCACGGCGCAGGCCGAATGACGCCTGTACCCCAAGTTTCAGTGCCTCCGGTTCGGGCGACCACCAGACAACACGATGCGCAACGCCTGCAGCGCCGATCGCGTGTTCGCCCGGGCACACGGTCGACCGCGACGCCGGATCACCGTTCGGGCGCACGAGCACGGAATCCTTGCGCTGAAACACGGGGCACCCGGCGGCCGCGTTCTGCGCGCGGCGATCGCCTTCGCCGGGGTAGATCGCGGCATTGAGCGGCGACACCCATCCCTCACCGTACTCCTCGTCACCAACGGCCGGCACCACGAGGAGATCGCGCGCCCGCGTTGCGGCGACGTACGCGACGCGCTCCCCTTCCTTCTGCTCGCGGGCGAGCTCCATCGCCTTGTGGTCGTTGAGGTCTTTCGGAGACCACCCCCCGATCCGGAGCGCACAGACGTGCCGAGCGGCGTCGACGTGCCGGCTGGCATCCCAGGGCGTGAGTCTCGCGGTGATATCGGCCAGGATGACCACTGGGAACTCGAGCCCCTTGGCCTTGTGCACGGTCATCAGGCGAACGCCGTCGCTGCCCTCCTCGAGAATCGGCGCCTCGGCTGCCTGCCGGCCCTGGGCTGCCTCCTGAAGCGTCTCGACGAATCCACGGAATGACAAACCGCCATCGAGCTCGTACTGGCGAGAGAGCTCGGCGACGTGGAGAACATTGGCCAGCGCCTGTTCCCCTCCCGGGCGCAGCACGAACCCGACGTGGGCGCGCGTGTGATCCAGCAGCGACGCGATCGTGTCTGACACCGGGCGGCGATTGCGATCGGTGTGGAGGGCGCGCAGCACGGTCAGGGCGTCGCGAACAGGCTCGAGACCCGAGGGCAGCAACTCCGGAATTCGGAAGGGGTGGAAACGGCCACAGATGTGCTGGTACTCGAGCAGCTCCTCGTCGCCGACGGCGAAGAGCGCGCCTCGCAGCGTTGCGAACACCGACAGCTGGTCGTCGGGCCATTCGATGGCCATGAGCGCGGCGCGAAGCGTCTCTATCTCGTCACGGTCGTGAAACGCCTTCCCGCCAACGAGCAGGTGCTTCACGCCGCGCGCCTCGAGCGCCTCGACGTAGGGCCTCGTCACGTCCTCTCCGTAGCTGAGGAACCGCCGGAACAGGATGCAGATGTGCCGCGCCGCGAGCTGCACGCGACCGCCGGCGCCGTGGCGTTCGGTGACCGTCCATCCGCTTTCCTTCACCAGCCATTCGACATAGGCCCCGACCGCGTCGGGCAGCGAGCGCTCGATCTCCCGTGCCGCGATGAAACGCTGACCGTAGGGCTCGGGCACGGGCAGCACGACGACCGACGGCTGACCAGGGTCGTCCTTCCGGTCCGGCTCGAGCGGCACGTACTTCGCCTGGCGCGTGTCGTGATCGCCGTCCATCAACGGTTCGAACGCCGCGTTCACGACGCGCTGGATATTCGGGACGCTCCTGAAGCTCTTGCGCAGCTCGACGCGCCTGGCACCGCCTGAGACGAGCAGGTCGCACACCTGGCGATACACCTCGACGTCGGCGCGTCTGAACCGGTAGATCGACTGCTTCGGGTCCCCGACGATGAAGAGCTTGCCCGGCACAGGGCGCACGTGCTGCCAGCGCCTCTCGCCCGGATCGCGCGAGGCGAGCAGCAGGAGCAGTTCCGCCTGCAGGGGATCGGTGTCCTGGAACTCGTCGACGAAGATCCGCCGGAATCGCTGCTGGAAGTGGTGGCGGACCTCGTCGTTGTCCTTCACGAGGTCCCGGGCGCGGACCAGCAGATCGAGGAAGTCGAGCGCACCTTCCCGCATCTTGAGCTGCTCGTACAGATCCACGCAGGCGAGCAGCTCTTCGTGCAGCAGCGCCGCCAGGTCCGCGTCGGCCTGAATCTGGAACTGGTCGAGCGCCTGCACCAGCCGATCGCGCGCGTCGAGCACCTGCGCGCGCGTCACGCCCTTCTTGTAGGTCGGCCCGCTTCCCTTACGGGCGCGCTTGAAGTCGCGGTTCTTTCGAAGGTCGACGAGCAGCGACTCGAGCTCGTCCAGCTCCTCTTCGCCCTGGGCCGCGGGCATCCGCCGCAGGTCCCGGCTCGAGCGACGGGCCGGCTCGGTGTCGACGAACAGGTTGTCGCCGGCATACGACGACGCCTGCGACAGGTCGGCCAGCGTGTGAACGAGGTCGATGAGCGGCGTGATCGCCGCCCGGCGATCGAACCCCTCGCGCGTCCACGCTCCACGGAAGTCGCGCCACTCGGTGAGCTCGAAGCCGGCGCGCCGCAGGCGGTCCATCGGGCCGTCCTCGTCGGCCTCGCCCGGACGGACGCCGCGGCTCGTGCGACGCAGCGAACGGCGCACGCCTTCCGGCGGTTTCGCGAGCACGCCCTGAAACCAGCCCGCGAACGCGTCGTTGAACAGCCGCGCGGCCTGGCCCTCGGTCAGCACGCGGAAGAGCGGGTCGACCGACGCCTCCACGGGGCGCTCCCGGAGCAGATCCGCGCAGAAGCCGTGAATCGTGCTCACATGCGCTTCTTCCAAGTTCTGCACGGCATTGTCGAGACGACCACGCTCCGCGGACGCAGCCGACTTGCGCGCCTGCTCGAGCTGCTCGCGCAGACGCAGCTTCAGCTCTCCGGCCGCCTTCTCGGTGAAGGTGACCGCGACGATGTCGCGGACTTCCGCCCGCCCTTCGGCGAGAATCCGGACGATCCGCCGCACCAGCTCCGTGGTCTTCCCCGTCCCGGCAGCCGCCTCGACGACGAGGGTCTCGTCGATGGCGTCGAGAATGAGCTGCCGCCCCTGCTCGTCTGGACTCCGCGGAGCGCTCATGGCCGGCTCCTCAGCTCGATGAGGTCCGCGAGTCTGTCCTGCGGCTTGCGAGCGACACGCCGAGCGACGTTCGATCCACATACCGGCCGGAAGTCGCACCGGGCGCAGGCCTCGTCCGTCGGCGCCGCAGCCAGGAAGCCACTCTCGATCGCGCGGTCGACGATCTCCAGCACCTCGATGCCGGCCGCCCGGGAGCGGTCGTCGAGGGGAATCGGGTGCTCGTAGAAACTGCCAGCCGACGTGCAGTAGAACAGCCTGCCGTGACTGACCTCTCGGCCGAGCGCGGCCTCCACGGCTATGGCATAGAGCACCGGCTGCAGTACCGCGCCTCCGCCGATCAGAACTTTCTCGATCCGCTCCGGCTTGCGCCCGGTCTTGTGGTCCGTGACGCGGAGGATCTTCGTCGTCCGGTGTTCCTCGATGAGATCGACCGCTCCCCGCAGCCTGAACCGGCCGTCGACGACGACGTCCTCGCGTACGCTGTGTACGTCGCGCTCCCCCGGCACCTTGCCAAAGCCGAACTCGAAGTACGACGGCAGCCACTCCTCGCCGTCGCGAGCGAGGCGCTCGAGCCATGCGTGCAGATCGCGTGTGATCGACCGGAGTTCGTCCTGCCACACACGCTCCACGGCCGGGACCAGCTCGTCGTGCGCACGCGCACCCGCCTCCTCGACGATCGCATCGAGGACCCCGCGCGCCTGGTCAACGTTGGCGGCCGTGACGGGCAGCGCCCGGAGCGATGTGAGCGTGTGAAAGAAGCTTGCCTGGATCTGGTGAAAGAGGCTGCCGCGCGTCAGCGGATCCATGCGTTGCAGCGGCTCCGGCGGCTCGAAGGGCCGCAGGCGGTACACGGCCGAGAGCAGGAACTGATACGGACAGGCGCTGAACAGTTGCAGCGCAGACGCCGAATACGAGCGCGTCGTCAGACGCTGGGCCGCCAGCGCTTCCGTGGTGTACGGCTGGACGCGCGTCAGCCCGTCATTGGGCGACCAGCGGCGCTCACCGCGCGCCCACCGGTCCACGACCGACCGGCGAAGGCACTCGTTCAGCTTCAACAGGTAGTGCGCGTGCCCCTTGATGGCTTCCGGGCTCGTCTCGTCGAGCAACCGGCGCAACACCGCCAGGTCGTGTTCCTGACTGTCGATGGCCTCCTCGGGCCGCGTGGGGGCCGGCCACGCCAGCATCGCGTCACCGGCCGCACGTGCGTCCTGCTCGAGCACCTCGTGCTCGGGCACACGGCCCGTCGCCGCACGCATCACGTCCAGCGCGTAGAACGAAGGCACGCGGGCACGCGATTCGCTGATCTCGATTCGTGGGTACGACACGTACAGCCGCTCGGAGGCGGCGCCGGCGGCCAGCTGCAGGAGCATCCGCTCGGAGGCCAGCCGGCGGTGCTGCGTGAGGAGCAACGGATCGGCCGATTCCCTCACGGCATCGAGCATCAGCGGATCCTCGCGCGGCCGCTGCGGGAACATCCGCTCGGCGAGCCCGGGCACGAACACGACGCGGAAGCTGCGGCCTCGTGCCTGGTGCGGTGTGCCGATGAACACCTGCCCGTACCGGTGTGCGGACGGTTCGGACTCGAGCGTCAGCAGCCGGTCGGCGAGCACCCGGCGTACTTCATCGAGCGCAATGGGCCCAACCTCGCCCATCGGTCTCAGATCAGCCAGGACGCGCATGACGTGGGACGGCGTGCGCAGGACACGCGGGGCGAATGCCTCCAACCGATCGAGCCACTCGCCCCATGTCGCTGAAAGGGGCCAGCCCGCCATCTCCTCGATGACGGGGAGCGCAAACGCCTTCAGGTGCCGAAGCTGGGCCTGTACCTGCCGAAGGCCCGCCACGCGAGCCTCATCGCCGCCATCGTCGCGAGACGCCTCACGCACGTGACGCTCGAGCTCGTTGTCCTTGCCCTCGAGACGCCGCTTCCACCGACTCGCGTCTCGACCGATGACCGCCGCGTCGACGAGCAGCCCCTCCCAGCGCCATGGCGCACGGAGAGTGCCCTCGAGGATCGGATCGGCGTCCCCTGAGGATGCCGTCGAAACGTCCTGTGTACCCTCGGCGTCGCTCGGGACCGGATCCGGCGTTCGCCCGAACGCCTCGTCCTCAGAGGCAACCCAAGGCGTATCGCGCGTGCCGCCTGCCAGCGGGACCTGGGCGAATGAGAGGTACTCGGCGAACCGGGAAGCAGACAGGTGCTCCGACCGGCACGCCAGCAGCGCGAGGAACGCACGGCCGGCCGGATGGGGCCGGCGCGTGCCGCGGCTGAACCAGGCCGGGACCTTCGCGCGGCGCAGCGCGTGCTCGATCAGGCCGACGTAGTTCTGCGGCGAGCGCACGAGGATCGCCATCTCGTCGAAACGCACGCCTCTGTGGGCTTCCCTGAGGATCCGCCTCGCGATCTCGACCGCCTCGCGCCCCTCACCCGGAGCCGAGAAGAAACTGAGGGAACCATCAAGCGCCCGCTCGACCGGCACCTCGGTGCTGAAGAGGAATCGACGAAGGCACGCCAGGTCGCCGCCGCCGTCGGTCTGACGCTCGTCGACGACGCCACCCATGGCCTGCAGGTGCGCGACGGCCTCGCGATCGCTGGCAGGCATCGTGGCAAGCGTCGTCTCGGCGCCGGCGACGATCGCCTCGACGAAGGTCCGCTCCGCGGGCTGATCGAGCGGAAGGTCGAGAAGGATCAGAACCGAGGCGGGAGGAGCGCGCCGGCAGATCCGTGTCGCGGTCGCGAACAGCTCGGCACGATCGGCGCTCGACGCGCCCTCGAAGCATGCCTCGACCCGCTCGAGCAGCGTCGCGAGGTCCGATCCCCCGCGCGACAACCGGGCCAGCCTGTCCGCGCCCACGCCGGCGAGACGAAGTTCCTGCAGGGTGCGCGCAAGCGCGCGCGGAAAGCCGGGCGTCGACGCGACCGGCCCGAAGTAGCTCAGCGCACGATCGCGCGTCGCGTCGAACGCGGCTCGGGCGGCCACGGCTTCGGCCCCGAGCCACGTGCTCGGAGTCTTTCCTTCCAGCGCGAGCGCGACCATGGCGCTGCGCGCGGCAAGCTGGGTGAGGCTGAGCCGCTGCAGACCGAACGTCGCGGGCACCGTCGCCGCCACGTCGCGGGCGAGATCATCGGCCGCACTCCTCGTGGGCCCCACGATGAGCACGCCTGTTCCGTCAGTGCGGCTGCGCACGAGATCGCGGGCGGCGGTCAGCCGGTCAGCGGCGAGCGCGGAGACCGAGAGTCGGAACGTCATGGGGCCATTGGGGCCAATGGGGCAGGTAGGGCCGCTGGGGCGGGGCGGGCGGAGCAGAACACGTCATCCTTTCTTTCCCGACCGACTTGCCGGGCATCCGGTAGCGGCAGCTTCAGCGCTGCTGCACTGGAAGAACTCTACGGCGGTCGGGGCGAAGAGGGCAAGGACGGGATTCTGCTAGGATTCGAGCATGACATTGTGGACCGAGCTCGTCGACCTGTTGCGCGAGTCGATGTTCGCCTACGCGCAACTGACGAATGGCAACCTCGCGTTCGGCATCATGGCCGTGACGCTGCTGGCACGTCTGGCCATCCTTCCACTGACATTGCGCCTGGCCCGCGGGGCCGCGGCGCACCAGGCGATGGTGCAGCGCATTCAGCCGGAGCTGGAATCGGTGCGACTGACGTTCAAGAACAACCCGCGTCGCCTTGCCGAAGAGACGCAGCGCGTGTTCGCTCGTCACGGAGTCTCGATGGTTCCGCTCTCGGGCTGCGTGGGCGCGATTGCCCAGACACCGCTTCTGTTAGGACTGTTCTCCGCCGTGAGACAGTGCGCAGCACTCGGAGGGCGGTTCATGTGGATTCGAGACATCTCGAAGCCGGACGTCGCTCTCGCTCTGCTCGTGGCCGCCCTGACGGCGGCCAGTATGGCTGCTGGTCCACAACCAGACGCGGTCTCTCAGAATCGAGTGTTGATGATCGCGCTGCCGGCCGCATTGACCTTGATCGCCTTGTGGCAGATGGCCGCCGGTCTGGGCCTGTATTGGGGAGTCTCGAGCGCCGTGAGCATTGCACAGGGGCTCATCCTGAGGCGACAGGTCGTCGTCAGGAACGTTGGGTGATCTTCTCTGGGGTTCACGGGGTTCAACCTACGGCGCCAGACGATCTTTCCGCCACGTGCCGTCCGGCTGTCTCCGGTAGCGCAGCCGATCGTGAAGCCGGTGGGATCGACCCTGCCAGAACTCGATCTCGTCCGGAATCACCCGGTATCCGCCCCACCAGTCGGGCCTCGGGATGTTCTCGCCGTACCGCTCACGAGCCGCGTTGAAGAGCGCCTCGAGTGTGTCGCGGCTGTCGACCACGTCGCTCTGCCTCGAAGCATGCACACTCCAGCGGCTCTCGATGTGGCGTGACGACCAGTACGCGTCGGACTCGGCCGCGCTGACTTTCTCGACCTCCCCGTCCACGCGCACCTGCCGCTCGAGCGTTCGCCACGTGAACAGCAGACTGGCCCGCGCGGTCTCGGCCAGCTCACGCGCCTTCCGGCTCTCGTAGTTCGTGAAGAAGACGAATCCGCGGTCGTCGACCCCCTTGAGGAGCACGTTGCGCACCGAGGGGCGACCCTCGCGCGTCGCCGTCGCGAGCGCCATCGCGGTCGCGTCGAGCTCCAGGGCGCGGACCTGCTCGAACCAGTGGGCGAACTGTCTGAAGGGGTCCGCGTCGGCCTCGGCCTCCGTCAGCGGCTGACCGAGATACTCACGGCGGAAATCGGCTGGGCTCATGTCAGGAGACGCAGATTGTCGTTCTCCACGACGATACGCACCTCGCCACCGCGCTCAGCCAGCGTTCCAAACAGCAGCATCTCGGACAGCGGCTTCTTGACGACGCGCTCGATGAGGCGGGCCATGGGTCTTGCGCCGAACGCACGGTCGAACCCCTTCTCGGCCAGCCACGTGCGAGCGGCCGGCTCGAGCACGATCGTCACGGCCTTGGAGGCGACCATGCCGCGGACTTCATCGATCTGCTTGTCGACCACGCGCTCGATCTCCGTCGTCCCGAGCGCGCCGAACGTCACCACGGCGTCCAGCCGATTGCGAAATTCTGGCGCGAACGCCCGCTCGATCGCCCCGCGGGATGACCCGCCCTGGCCGGCATCGGCGAACCCGAGACGGCGGTCCGACAGATCGCGCGCGCCCGCGTTGGTCGTCATGATCAGGATGATGTGGCGGAAGTCGGCCTTCCGTCCGTGCGAATCGGTCAGCGTCGCATGGTCCATCACCTGCAGCAGGATGCTGAACATATCGGGGTGCGCCTTCTCGACTTCGTCGAGCAACAGCACCGCGTGCGGCGTCTTTCGGACGGCATCGATGAGCAGCCCGCCCTCTTCGTAGCCGACGTATCCCGGGGGTGCGCCGATGAGCCGCGAGACGGCGTGCTTCTCCATGTACTCGGACATGTCGAAGCGGATGAACTCGATGCCGAGGATTTTCGCGAGCTGGCGCGCGAGCTCGGTCTTGCCGACGCCGGTCGGACCGGCGAAGAGGAAATTGCCGATCGGCTTCTCCGGCGCCCGCAGCCCCGACCGCGACAGCTTGATGGCCGAGGCGACCTCGTCAATTGGGCCGTCCTGCCCGAAGATCACGCGCTTCAGCTCGACGCCGAGACGTTCGAGCGCCTGCTTGTCGTCGCTCGAGACGGTCTGCACGGGCACCCGGGCCATCTTCGCCACGATCTGCTCGATCTGGGCGGCGTCGATCCGCGCGGCGCGCTCGGAGGCCGGCCGCATCTTCTGCGCGGCGCCTGCCTCATCGAGTACGTCGATGGCCTTGTCCGGCAGGTGCAGATCCTGCAAGTGCCTCGCCGACAGTGACACCGCCGCAGCCATCGCGTCATCGTCGTATTGCACGCCGTGATGGGATTCGTAGTGGAGTCGAAGGCCCTTGAGAATCTCCAGGGTCTCCTCCTCGGACGGCTCGAGGACGTCGATCTTCTGGAAGCGCCTGGAGAGCGCCCGATCGCGGTCGAAGGACTGCTTGACGTCGCTGAAGGTGGTCGAGCCGATGCAGCGGAGAGCGCCGCTGGCCAGCGCGGGCTTGAGCAGGTTGCCCGCGTCCATGGCGCCGCCGGAGGCAGCGCCCGCCCCGACCAGCGTGTGGATCTCGTCGATGAACAGGATGGCGTTCTCTTCCTTCGACAGCCGGTCGAGCACCTGCTTGACGCGCTCCTCGAAGTCACCGCGATAGCGCGTGCCCGCGATGAGCGCGCCCAGATCGAGCGCGAAGACCCGCGCGCCCTTCAGCACCTCCGGCACCTGACCCTGATGGATGCGCAACGCCAGCCCCTCGGCCAGCGCGGTCTTACCGACTCCGGGCTCCCCGACGAGCAGTGGGTTGTTCTTGCGGCGCCGGCAGAGCACCTGGATCATGCGCTCGATCTCGAGCGATCGTCCGATCAGCGGGTCGATCTGGCCGGCCGCCGCGCGGGCGACGAGGTCGCTGGCGTATGCCTGCAGCGGGTCCGTCGAAGCCCCGGTTCGATCGCCGCCGGCCGGGACGGCCTCCGGGGTCTTCGACCCGTGCGAGAGCACCCGGAGCAACAACAGGCGCTCCACGCCCTGCGACCGGAGAAAGAACGCTGCGTGACTGTTCTCTTCCTGCAGGAGAAAGACGAGCAGGCTCCCGCTGTCGACGTGCGTGGCGCTCGAGGACGCCGCGTGCAGGATGGCCTGCTGAACGACGCGGTCGAAGCCGAGCGTGGGCTCGGGCTCGACGGTCGCCGGCGCCGGAACGGGTGTGTAGGCCTTCGCCAGCACGTCGGTGAGCTGCCGGCGCAGCACATCGAGGTCGGTGCCGCACGAGGTGAGCACGCGCTTGCCCTGCGCCTCGTCGGTGATCGACAGCAGCAGATGCTCGAGACCGACTTCCTCGTGACGACGATCGGCGGCGATCCGGAACGCCCGCTGAATCGTCTCCAACGTCTCCGGCGCGAAGGGAACGGGTGTCTTACTCATATTCCGGCCCGGACTCAGGCTCCATCGTCACGAGCAGCGGGAACTCCTGCTGCTCGGCCATCTGCTGCGCCTTCTTCAGCTTGGTCTCGGCGACGTCGTGCGTATACACGCCGGCGACCCCGATGCCCGAACGGTGAACGCTCATCATGATGAGGACGGCTTCCGCCCGGGGCCTGTGGAAGATCGTCTCGAGCACCCAGACGACGAATTCCTGCGTCGTGTAGTCGTCGTTGTGCAGCAGCACACGCCACAGGCGAGGACGCTCGACCTGCTGGTCACTGAGCGACTCGGCAAAGGTGGACTCGTGAGTCGACGGTCCGCTCATGTGGCTCTGCGCTACCCACTACCGGCTACCAGCTACCAGCTACCAGCTACCGGCTACCAGCTATTCACATTGTACCCAGAAGATCCTGGTCGAACCGCCACGGCGAAGGCACCGGAGCCGCGCGCACCTGATGACGCACCTGCCGCAGGAACTCCGCTCGCGGCACCTCACGAGCGCCGAGCGAGGCGAGGTGGCTCGTGGACATCTGGCAGTCCACGCACGGGAAGCCCCACCGCCCGAGCTGCCGCACGAGCGCAACCAGGGCAACCTTCGACGCGTCTCTCGCGCCACTGAACATCGATTCCCCGAAGAACATCCGCCCGATCGCCACGCCGTACACCCCGCCAACCAGCCGCTCCTCGGCCCAGGCCTCGACCGAGTGGGCGTAGCCCAGAGAGAACAGATGGTTGTAGGCGTCGGTCATCTCTTCGGTGATCCACGTCCCGTCCTGTCCCGGTCGCGGTCTGGCACACCCTTCCATGACCTGCACGAAACAGGTGTCGGCCGTCACCCGCATGCCGCCGGAGCGGAGCGTCTTCCCGAGCGAGCGCGACACATGCAGTTCGGCCGTGTACAAGACCATCCGCGGATCCGGACTCCACCAGAGCACGGGATCGTCTTCACCAAACCACGGAAAGATGCCTCGGCTGTAGGCGTCGATCAGCCGCTCGGGCGACAAGTCGGCACCGGCTGCCAGAAGCCCATTCGGGTCCCGCAGCGCACGCTCGACGGGCGGGAACGGCTCCTCGGGGTCGAGAAAGGGGATCACGTATTCTTGATTGTGACAGCTTACGTTCGACCTTTGACCTTCGCAGCTCTCCGCACGCTCTTCCAAGCATGAAGCCCTGGCGAGCGCGTGGGAGTTGGGGAAGCGTCAGTCGTTTCGAGGTCGGCACTTGACCAGGTCCCGGATCCCCGGTCCCGAGTTGAGATAGAATCGGGCGCTACCTTATCGGGTCGCGTTCTTCACGAGGAGACTTTGGCAGTCCGTTTGTTCATCGGGAACCTTCCCTACGGTGCCAGCGAAGCGGATCTCAGGGCCCACTTCGCGACCATCGCCGAGCCCTCCCACGTTGCCATGCCGGTGGATCGCGAGACCGGTCGTCCGCGCGGATTCGCGTTCGTGGAATTCGCCGAACGGGCGGTCGCGGAGGAAGTGATCCGCAAGTTCGACGCCCAGCCCTTCCAGGGCCGTCCCCTTGCCGTCAGCGAGGCACGGGCGCGCGAGGATCGCCCCCCGCGCCCACCTGGTGGTGGCTTTGCCCCGCGCCCAGGCGGCGGAGGCTTTGGGGGCCCACGACCCTCGGGTGGGGGCGGCTTCGGGCCACGCACGGGACCAGGAGGACTACCAGCCGGCCCTGGCGGCCGCGACAGAAGCGCCAACTTCGGGCCGCCTGCGCCACCACGCCGGCTGCGCGGGAAGAAGACCACGCAGCAGGAACACAAGCCTCGTGGTCCCATCAAGGAACGAACTGGAGGGCGGATCTACGCCGTCGACGACCTCGAGGACGATTCCACGCTCGAGATCGACAACGTGGCGACCCGCGCGGACGACGTCACGGACGAAACGGCGGGTGTCACGAACGAACCGGCGGACGAGGTCATGGACGAACCGGATGAGGAATAATCCTTCATAGGTGTTCCGGTCCGCTCCTCAGCTCGTCGCGGCGCTGGCACTTGCTGTCGGCCTCGTGCTCTTCGTCATCACGCTCGTCCGGATCGATCTCGACGAGACGCTTCGAAGTGTGGGCCGTCTCGGGCTCGCGTTCCCAACCCTGCTTCTACCCGGCGTGTGCTGGCAGCTGCTTCGTACCTGGGGATGGTCCGTGGCCTTCCCGGACGACGCCCGGCCGCCCTACTACTACTTGTTCCGCGTGCGCATGGCGACCGACGCCATCAGTTTCTTCACGATCCGGGGCATCACAGGTGAACCGCTGAAGGTCGTGCTGCTCTACGGCCGTGTCTCGCCGCACGTGACGGCGGCGTCAATCGCGCTCGAGCGCCTCGCGTTCGCGGTGATGTCCCTCGTGATCGCGGGCGTCATCTCGTACGTGGCCGTCCGGCGTCTGACCATGCCCGGCGCGTGGGATGCCGTCTTCACGCTGGTCTCGATTCTGACGGTCGTCGGCGTCCTTATCCTGGCGGTGATGGCACGGCGACGAACGGGTCACTATCTCGGGCGGGTCGTCTCGCGTCTCGGCCGTGTCACAGGACGTTCCCTCGAAACGTCACGGATTGTCCGCTTCATCCTGGACGTCGAGGACGTGCTGCTCGACCTGCTGCGAGGCGATCGGCGCAGGCTGGTGATCCTCACTTTCCTTCCCGTAGTCTGCTATCTGCTCTCGGCGCTGGAGGTCTGGCTCGTGCTCTGGGCAATCGGAGAGCCGATCGGTGTCACGGCGGCGCTGGCCATCGACACCTTCGTTCGCCTGGCCAGCATCGCGTCGGCGGCAATCCCGGGAGGGCTGGGGACACTGGAAGCCTCGAACGCAGCTCCTGTCGCGATGCTGGGACTCGGTGGTGGAGGCGTGCTCGCGTTGGTCCGGCGCGTGAAGGGACTGGTCTGGGCGGCCGTCGGGCTGGCGTTCTACCCTGGCGTGACGCCGCGGAGCCGGCGCGCACCGGCGCCCTGACGCGTCCTGTCGTCACACGGCGAGCAACCGCTCGGCCGCCCGCTCGAGCGTGACGTCCCGCTTGGCGAAGCAGAAGCGCAGCACGGGGCCAGACAGCTCGCCCTCATACAGGAAGGGCGATATCGGTATCGACGCCACGCCGTGATCGCGCGTCAGGCGAATCGCGAACTCCGCGTCACCTTCATTCGTGATGTCCGAGTAGTCGAGCATCTGGAAGAAGGTGCCCTGTCCCGCGAGCGGACGGAAGCGTGAGCCCTGGATGAGCGACCGGAACTTGTCGCGCCGCCCCTGGTAGAAGGTCGTGACGTCTCGACAGTCTGGATCGCGCTGCACCGTTTCGGCGTAGGCCATCTGGATCGGCGTGTTGACGGCGAAGGTGATCCACTGGTGCACGCCCTGAATCTCCGCCGACAGCGCAGCCGGGGCCGCGCAGTACCCGACCTTCCAACCGGTCGTGTGGTAGGTCTTGGCGAACGAGCTGATCACGACGGCGCGCTCCGCGATGTCGGGGTAGCGGGCCAGACTCTCGTGCCGCGTGCCGTCGAACAGGATGTGTTCGTAGACTTCATCGGCAATCACCACGGCATCGGTACGCTGCAGGATCCGTCCGAGCTCATGGACGTCGTCGGCCGTCCAGACCATGCCTGTCGGATTGTGCGGTGAGTTGATGACGATGGCCCGCGTCCGCGGAGAGAGCTTGCGGCGCACCTCGTCCCAGTCGATGCGATAGTGCGGGTACCTGAGCGTCGCATAGACCGGAACGCCGCCGCTCAACGTCACGGCCGGCGTGTACGAATCATACGCGGGCTGGAACAGCAGCACCTCGTCGCCCGGGTGCACGAGCGCCGTGATCGAGGCAAACAGCCCCTCGGTTGCGCCGGCGGTGATCGTGATCTCGGTGACGGGGTCGTATCGCCGGCCGTAGAGACGCTCGATCTTGCTCGATAACGCTTCGCGCAGCGCCAGCACGCCCGGCATGGGAGCGTACTGATTGTGACCCTCGCGCATCTGGCGCGCCACCGATTCGACGAGCTCTGGGGAACAGTCGAAGTCGGGAAAACCCTGCGAGAGGTTGATCGCGCCCACGTCGTTCGAGAGGCGCGTCATCACGGCGAAGATACTGACGCCGCCCGCCGGCAACTTCGACCGCCCCGTGTGGAGCTGCGACATCGCTCCTATGATACCGCCGCCACGGACGGCACGAAGACGTGGCCTTCGTGGCTCACTCCAGCCACTCGTGCGGTGTGAGCGACACCAGCGGATATCGACGCCTGAGCGCGACCACACGCTCGAAGTATCCCGCCTTGGGGATCTCCCCGCGAACGAGACGATCGCGCAGGCGGCGCAGCTCGTAGCGATAGAGGTCCCTGACGAACTCGTGCACGAGCTCGGGTCGCGTGGACGATGTCGGTTGGACGCCGTGCTTCGAGAGCTCGTCCAGCACGTACGCGCGGAAGCGGCGGGTCGTCACCGGATGGGCGCGGGCACCGGTCCCAGGCAAGCGGGCTGACGCAGGAACGTATGCGCCTCGGCAATCTCCGGCGGTTCGTTTTCGGCCCCTCGCCACCCCGCAACGAGACGTCGGTACTCTTCGCACGCGGCCGTAGTCTCTCCGAGGCGGGACGCGGCCCGGGCAAGACCCAGGAAGATGCGCTTCGTGGGGCCTATCTCCCGTGCCGCGCGCGCGTAGGCCATGCGGGCATCCTCGAAGCGATGGACCTGGAGCCACAAGTCTCCGGCGACCTCATACGCCGTGATGATCGGCGCTCCGGGCAAACCGGCCGATCGTTGCTCCCCCTCGAGATGCAGCGCGTGGTCGAGCAGCAGCGCCATGACGTCGCGCTCGCTCTGCGCCGCGGCCGATGCCGCCTCCAGCACGACGCGTGCGATCTCTGCCTCCCGTGCCTCCGTCGTGCGTGCGCTCAACGCGGCAATCGCCGCCTTGACCGGCTCCAGCGATTGGGGTGAACCGCCGTCCCGATAGGCTTCCTGGGCCGCGATCAAGCCGCGCAGATACCAGTAGGGCACGTCGGTTTCCGCGCAGTCGGACGGGCCGACTCTCAACCGCGCGGCAGCTGCCTCGAGATCGAAGGCAGCCGCACGCTCGGACGCAGCCGCAACCTGCGCAGCGCTCCCCTCGCAGCGCGACGCCTGCGCGAACGTCAGTGCCATCAACAGGACGATCATCGGGCGGCGCGGAAATAGTACCGCAGCAGCGTGCGAACGGCTGGCGTCAGCTTCGAACGGCGATACTGGTCACCTGCCTGACGCAACGCGAGAGACACGGTCGGATACGGGAACGTCACGGACGCACAATCGGCCAATCCGTGCCCGTACTGCATGGCGAGCGCAACCGTGCCGACGAGTCTCGCCGGCTTCCAGAGCCACAATCGTGGCCCCGACGATGCGGCCTCGCACGTGATGTACCCGGACGAAGCCGTCGGGCGCCTCGTCCACGACGGCACGATCGACTGACGCGAGGGGAACCGTAATCGTGTCGGCACCGGCCGCGGCAGCCTCGGCGCCCGTGACACCAACCTGCGCGACCTCCGGCGACGTGAAGGTGCACGACGGAACGATGAGTGCGGACACCCGCCGCCGCCCGAAAAAGAGCGCGTTCTGCACGACGATGCGAGCCATCGCATCTGCCGTATGGGTGAACTTACGCCGCGAGCAGATGTCGCCGGCGGCATAGACACGGGCGTTGGAAGTCCGCAGGCGGTCGTCAACCGTGACGCCCTCCGGGCCGTACGCCACGCCTGCAGCCTCGAGACCGAGCCCGTCCGTGCGTGGCGCTCGCCCGGTCGCGACGAGCACAGCGTCCGCGGACGTCACGCCCGCGCCGTGGTCAAGGACGAAGCGGCCGTTGGCAGACCGGGCGGCCGTCACCGACGTCTCGAGCAGCACATCGACCCTGTCCTGGTTCAACTGCCTCGCCAGAATCGCAGCCGCGTCGACATCCTCGCGTGGCAGGACCTGTGACGCCGACTCGATCAACGTGACTCGTGTACCGAGCCGCGCAAACGCCTGCGCCATCTCACAACCGGTCGGTCCGGCCCCAATCACGACCAGTGTGGGCGGCTGATCCGTCAGCTCGAACAGTGTCTCGGTCGTCAGAAACGGTGTGCCGGCCAATCCGGGCACAGGCGGAACGGCCGGTCGGCTCCCCGTGGCGATGACGGCTTTTCGGAAGACAAGGATCTCGTTCGGGGCGTTCGGATCGTTCGGCGCGTTCGGGTCGTTCGGATCGTTCGGATCGTTCGGATCGTTCGGATCGTTGGAGCGAACCCTGACGGTGCGCGGGCCTGCGAACGACGCCGTGCCAAAGAAGACGTCGACACCGAGCGACGTCAGGCGCTCGGCCGAGTCATGTGGGGCAAGGTCGGCGCGCCGCGCCCGGAGCCTCGCCATGACGGCACGGAAATCGGGCGTCCCCTCGGCCGCGACGCCCAATCGGTGCGCCACGCGCACCTCGGCGCCCGCGCGTGCCGATCGCAGCAGCGATTTCGAGGGAACACACCCCGTGTTGAGGCAGTCGCCGCCGAGCCTCGCCCGCTCGACGAGTGCCACTCGCGCACCAAGCCCCGCGGCACCGGCCGCGCAGACCAGGCCAGCCGTCCCGCCGCCGATGACAACCAGGTCGTACGAGGCGGCGCGAGTGGGATTGCGCCAATTCGGGGGACGAACGTGCGAGAGCCATCGATCGTCGTCGGTCACGCTTCTATCTTCTCTCTTCTTTGTTCAGGTGCACGTTCGCGGCGCACGCTAAAGCGTGTGCCCTACGAGGTGTCTGCGGGCAGTTCACCGTGGGGGTGTGCTGGCAGCCGTAGAAGCGAGAAGTGTGAACTGAATTGAGAGACTTCTATTCGTACCGTAGCGCCTCCATGGCTCGAATGGCCGCGGCGCGACGGACAGGGACGTAACAGGCGATGAGCCCGACAACCGCAAACAGCAGAGCCGCGCCCACGAGGACGACCGGGTCGGCCTGCGGGATGCCGAACCGGCGGCCCGACAGGAGCGCGCCCGCACCCAGTCCCAACAACAGACCGATCGCCGAGCCAATGGCGACGAGCCCCATGCCCTGGCGTAGCACGAGGCGGATCACTTCGCCACGGCCTGCACCCAGAGAGAGGCGAATCCCGATCTCACGCGTGCGCCGAGTCACGGCGTATGCCGTCACCCCGTAGATGCCGATGCCCGCGAGGAACAGACCGATGACGCCGACGCTGCCGGCAACCGCGGCTGCGATTCGAAGCTGCGTCTGCACGGGCCCGTTGTTCTGACGCTCGAGCGATTCCGTCGTGAGCACGGGCAGATTGCGGTCGACCGATGCCACCGCCGATCGCAGCTCCTGGACGAGGCTGCCGACACCCGTCGTCCGGCGGACCAGGATCGTGGCCTGGGCCAGATACTTCTGCTGGTACGGCACGTAAATCACGAGCGGCCCCGAGCCGCTCTGATTGCCGAAGTTCAAGTCGCCGACGACACCGACGACACGGAGCTGCGCCTCTCGCGCCCGCGCGCTGGCGTCAGTTGAGTGCAAGGCTGCAATGTCAGGGTCTCCCGACCTGGGCGGACGGACGGAGACCAGTTGCCCGATCGGATCCCGATCCGGCCACAGGCGCTTCGCTGTCCGCTGTCCGACAATGACCACCAGCTCGGCACCCGGTCCATCGGCATCGGAGAAATCTCGACCTGCGAGCAGCGGGATGCCGGCGGTCCGAAAGTAGTCGGGCTCGACGAGCGTCCAGGTGGTGAAGGCGGATGGGCTTCCCTTCTGCGCAACTGCGCCGGGCACTGTGATGTTCCCGAAGCTCCGGCCCGCCGGCCCGGGCGCGCGATCGGCGACCGAAGCGTGCTCGACGCCGGGAATCGATCGCACCCGGTCACGCAGGCGACGGACGACGTCGCGGCCGGTCGCGTCGGTGTACCCGCCCATGGTCAGATCGAGCGATGCCACATCGACGTCACGCGGATCGAAACCCTGATTGACCGAGATGACGTTATCGAATGCCCGGACGAGGAGCCCCGCGACCACCACGAGCAGAATGCTGAACGCGACCTGCGCGACGACGAAGGCGTTGCGCAGCCGGTGCCGGTCCGAGGGCCCCTGCGCATCATCCTTGAGGGCCGTCACGACATCGGACTTCGAGACGTGGAGCGCGGGGGCGAGTCCCGCCAGAACCGCGGCGATGAAGGAGAGCACGAGCGCGAAGGCCACGACGCGGCCGTCGAGCGGCGCCGAGAGATTGACGGGAACCGGGAACTCCGGCAGCAGCAGGAACAGGAGCCTCGTCATCGCGCGGGCCAGCACGAGCCCGGCGGCCCCGCCCAACGCGAAGAGGAGCGCCGTTTCGGTGAGCAATTGGCGCACGAGCCGGCCGCGCCCGGCACCGACGGCCGTCCGTACGGCAATCTCGCGTCGACGCCCGGTCGCCCGCGCGAGGAGGACGCCCGCCAGATTGGTGCACGCGATGACGAGGACGATCCCGACGAGCGCCATCAGCAGGCCCAGGAATCCAGCCGCGATGATGCGCAAACCATATGGAATGGGCGATGCGACCTCCGCGCTCCACACGAGGGAGGACGGATCGATCTCATGGACGCCCGCTGGGGCGTCCTGCGGGATGAAGGGGTTGACAGGCGTGTCTCGCTGGATGGCGGCCCCGATGCCCGCCAGTTGCGCGGAGGCCTGAGCGCGCGAGACGCCAGGTTTCAGCCTGGCGCCGAGCATCAGCCACGGGATGCGCCGATTCGTCAGCTCCTGGCCGCCGCCATCGGGCGACAGCGCCGCCACCATCGAGACCGGAAGCCACACGTCTGGCGCCACGACACTGGTGCCGCGGAAGGTGCTCGCAGCGACGCCGACGACCGTCATCGGCACGTTGTTGATTCGAACGGTGTGACCCACCACGCCCGCATCTCCGGCGAACCGCCGCAGCCACAAGTCATGGCTCAGGACGGCCACCGGGCTGGCACCCGCCTGCTCGACATCGCCGGCGTCGAACACGCGCCCCGCGGCCGCCGGCACGCCGAGTGCCCTGAAATAGTTCGCCGTCACGACACAGGCAAACACCGCAGTCGACGAGTCGTCGAAGAGCAGGCTGGCCGGAGCGAGCTGCAGCTGGTAGCCGTAGGCGTCGTCGAGCAGAGTCGCGCGTTGGCGGATATCGAGCAGATCGGGAAACGACATCAGCTCGACCCCTGGACCCTGCTTCGGATCGCGACGAACGAGATCGACGAGCGTGTCGGGATCCGTCACGCATGCCGCGGCGCGCAGCAACACGCCGTTGGCGACCGTGAAGATCGACGTCGTCGCCCCGATGCCGATGGAGAGTGAGAGCGCGGCCGTCAGCGTGAAGAGCGGATTCCGCCACAGGAGGCGGGACGCGTAGCGCAGGTCCTGTACGACGGCGTTGACGAGCGCGCCGCGTCGTGCGTCGCGCACCTGCTCCTTCACCGACTCGACGCCGCCCAACTCGAGCCTCGCTGCCCTCCGAGCATCGGCGGGTGACAGGCCCGCATCGACCTTCTCGGCTACGAGCAGGTCGAGTGTCGCGCGCATCTCGTCGTCGAGATCGTGCTCGACTCGCTCGCGCTGCACGAGGTTGCGCCACAGGCTGGATAGTCGTGACATCGGCTTCGCTCTCACGCCTCGAGGGCCCGGGCAATCGCCAGCGAGATCCGGTTCCACTCGGTCGTTTCCTGACCGAGCTGCCGGCGGCCGGCCCTCGTGAGGGCGTAGTACTTGGCGCGGCGGTTGTTCTCGGACGCGTCCCAGCTCGAGGAGAGCCGGCCGGCCTCTTCCAGCCGATGGAGCGCAGGAAAGAGCGAGCCGGGCTGCACGACGAAGGTGCCGTCCGTCATCTGCTCGATTCGGCGGGACACGCCCAGTCCGTGGAGCTCGCCCGTGGACAAGGCCTTCAGGATCAGCAGGTCGAGCGTGCCTTGCAGGAGAGTCGCTGAGTGTCGCGCCATGATCGCTCCCGTATAGAAGCTCTATACGAGGAGGATTGTCGGGAGGTTCCTATCGAATGTCAATAGGAATGGGATCAGGGGGAAGGGGGAAGGGGGAAGGGAGAAGGGGGAAGCCGGGTCCGCAGACGCGTGACCCGGCCTACCACCAACCGTTGAACCCGGAGCTCGACCAGCTACAAGCTACCGGCTACCAGCTACCAGCTACCAGCTAGTACCGGTAGTGGTCGGGCTTGTACGGCCCTTCGACCGGTACGCCGAGGTAGTCGGCCTGCTCTTTGGTGAGCGTGGTCAGCTTCACGCCGAGCTGACCGAGGTGCAGCCGCGCCACCTCCTCGTCCAGCTTCTTCGGCAGCATCGTCACCGTCTTGCCGTATTTCTCGGCATTGGCCTGGAGCTCGAGCTGCGCCAGCACCTGGTTGGTGAACGATGACGACATGACGAAGCTCGGATGACCCGTGGCGCAGCCAAGGTTCATCAGCCGGCCCTCGGCGAGGATCATCACGCTGTGTCCATCCGGGAAGACCCACTCGTCGTACTGCGGCTTGATGGTGATCCGCGTGATGCCCTTGACCTTCGCCAGGCCGGCCATGTCGATCTCGTTGTCGAAGTGGCCGATGTTGCCGACGATGGCCTTGTCCTTCATCTTCGACATGTGCTCGGCGGTGATGATGTTGAAGTTGCCGGTCGCCGTGATGAAGATGTCGGCGGTGCTGAGCACGTCCTCGAGCGTCTTCACCTCGTAGCCCTGCATCGCCGCCTGCAGCGCGCAGATCGGATCGATTTCGGTCACGACCACGCGGCAGCCCTGCCCGCGGAGCGCCTCGGCGCACCCCTTGCCCACCTCGCCAAAGCCGAACACCACCGCGACCTTGCCGCCGAGCATCACGTCGGTGGCGCGGTTCAATCCGTCGATGACCGAGTGGCGGCAGCCGTAGATGTTGTCGAACTTGCTCTTGGTCACCGAGTCGTTCACGTTGATGGCCGGAAACATCAGCGTGCCCTTCTTCTGCATCTCGTAGAGTCGGTGGACGCCCGTGGTCGTCTCCTCGCTCACGCCCCGAATGCCTTTGGCAATCGCCGTCCATCTACCCGGGCTCTTCGTCAACTCTTCGTTGAGCGTCTTCAGGATGACGCCCCACTCCTCCGGATCCTTGTCCGGATTGAACGCAGGGACCTTCCCGGCCTTCTCGAACTCGGCTGCCTTGTGCACCCAGAGCGTCGAGTCGCCCCCGTCGTCGACGATGAGCGACGGACCCTTGCCGTCCGGCCACACGAGCGCCTGCACCGTGCACCACCAGTACTCGTCGAGCGTCTCGCCCTTCCACGCGAACACCGGAATCCCCTTGGGGTTCTGCGCCGTGCCGCCCGTCTCCGGACGCCCGACGACCACCGCCGCGGCGGCGTGATCCTGCGTCGAGAAGATATTGCACGAGACCCAGCGCACATCCGCGCCGAGCAGGGACAGCGTCTCGATGAGCACGCCCGTCTGAATCGTCATGTGCAGGCTGCCCATGATGCGGGCGCCATCGAGAGGCTTCTTGCCCTCGTAGCGCTTGCGAATCGCCATCAGACCGGGCATCTCGCCTTCGGCGAGCCGGAGCTCCTTCCGGCCGAACTCCGCCAGTCCAAGGTCGGCGACCTTGTACGGGACGCGGCCCGACTGCTTTGCCACATCAAACGCGTGCACATCACTGACTGCTGTTGCCATTTCCATCTCTCCAACGCGGTGGCTGAAGCCACCGCTCTACGACGCCCTGTCAATTACCGCTCCTAATTCAAAATGCAAGATGCAAAATGCAAACAATGCACGCCGCCGACATGAACGGTTTGCATTTTGCATTTTGCATTCTGAATTTTGCATTTTGCATTTTGAATTTTGCATTACGCTTTCACACCCATGGCCGCAAACAACCCCGGCCCCTTCGCGTCCGGATCGACCGGCAGCATCCGCACGCGCACGTCGCCGAAGCCGGAGCCCGTCAGCAGGCGCGTGATCTGCCCTTCCGAAAACCCGAGCCACACATGGCCCATCTGCTGCTGGTATTCCTCCCGGTCGTGCGGCAGCATGTCGACCACCAGCACGCGCCCGCCTGTTCTGACCACACGCCCGACCTCCGACAGCGCACGTGGCGGCTCCGGCGAATAGTGCAGGACGAGCGACAGCATGGCCACGTCCAGCTCACCGGAGTTGATCGGCAGGCTTTCGAGCTCGCCTTTCCGCAGGTCCACGTTCGGCGCGTTGCTCAACCGTTGACGGGCCGCCTCCAGCATGTCCGGCGAGCCATCAACCGATATCACGCGGCGCACGTGCGGCGCCACCGTCTCGGTGAGCTGCCCCGTGCCGCAGCCCAGGTCGCCGACGGTGAGCGTCGGGTCGATCAGGCCCAGTACCGCCCACAGGTAGAACTCGTCGCCGAACAGTTCGCCTCGGAGTCGATCCCACCCGCCGGCGGCAGACGCAAAAAACTCCTGCGACTTGGCCCGGCGCCGTCTCAGCACGCCCTGAAGACGCCGCCCGTCCTGCTCAGCGCCCTTGCTCGACGTCACCTGCTCACGAATCAGCGGCCAGAGACGGGCCGCGCCGGAATCGAGGTCATCGACCGGCATGCTGTAAAAACGGCTCGTGCCGTCACGCCGCGAGGCCACCCAATCGTCGTCGGCCAGCGTCTTCAGGTGACGGCTGACGGTCGACTGCGGCATCTGGAGCACGGCGCACAGCTCGGAGACGGTCAATTCGTGTCGTTCCAGCATCAGGAGCATGCGGCACCTGGTGGGGTCCGACAACGCCGTCATGTGATCCAGGATGGGTTCGACCATCTATCCGTACATCCGGATTAAGGAATATATCAGTCGGGGCCCCGCCGCGTCAAATCGGCCTTCGGAACGATCCGAACGATCCGAACGGCCCGAACGATCCGAACGATCCCCTAAAACCGCAGCGTGTAGACCACCTTGGTCGCCAGGCGGCTGTCGAGCGTCTGAAGACGACGCTCGGTCGTGGTCCGAAGCTCCTGCCAGTTGTGGCTGTAGACCAGGAAGAGGTCGTTACCCGGGCGCTGGATCCAGCGGAAGCGCAACTGCCACCCGAGCAACCGGGTCACATCGTCGTACTGGACGTTGTTGACCAGTGACAACCACGGACTGAATTGCGTGCTGGTCACGACACGAAAAAGGTTCGTCGTGAAGCGCGCCCCGGCCAGGTCCACCGCGTTGTGCTGAGCCTCGAGATCCAGGGCAACACCGGGGCGTGGACGAACGCGCACTCTCGCCACGTATTCGGAACTGTCGCCCGAATAGAACCCGCCGAGGGCAATCTTCCCTTCGAGGGCGACCGGATAACGGTTGGCCATCTGCCCCGTGAACTCATGCCGCGTGAAGCGATACTGCTGCCCCGCTGGCAGAACGATGCCCCTCGAGATCTCGAAGTCCTCCTCGAGGCGTTCGTAGCTGGGATGCGCCTCGTATGCGAACTCGCTTCCCTCGCTGAAGCGGATGGTCAGCGGCTTGATGGCGACGACCTCGGTCAGCAGCCGGTTGTCGATGTCGTCGAGCCGCTGCCAGTCGATTTCGTGCTGGATCGACTGAAACCATCGATTGTTCCCGAATCGCCAGGTGTAGCCGACCTGCGGGTTGTAGCGGCGGAACCCCACGCGTTCGGCGTACCCGACAGCCGGGTCATAGTGGGGCTGCAGCTCCCGGTACGACATGTCGAAGTAGAACGGGTCGTTCGGGAACGACAGCCGCGATCCCCGGCCGATGTTCTGCCCCGTGTCGAGCGGGTTCGTGGTGTACAGAAACCAGCCGCTCCACTCCACGGTCTTGCGGCCCCGAAAGCGGGATGTGCGAAGCACTCCGTCGACACCGACTGTGTGCACGGCTGATGCTCCCTGTCCCGGCCTCTCCCGTCGTGTGAACAGCCCTCCCAGATACGACTCCTGGAAGAACCGGCGTTTGAGGCGTCCGATCGTGAAGTCCTCACCGGCCCGCTCCCCGGAATCCGCCGTTCGCACCTGCAGGAAGCCGATGTCGAATGCGCCGGCCTGCCCCGTCAGCTTCGCGCCGACGTCGATCGGCTGGGGCAGACCGGTGTCGTCGAGGCCGATTCGCCGGCTGAAGAACGGGGTGACGGAATTGCCGTTCTCGCGGCCGAAGTCGAAGTGGCTCAGGCCCTGCAGGAAGAATTCGCGCTTTTCTTCGAAGAACAACTCGAAGCGGGTCAGATTGACCTGACGCGCATCGACCTCGGTTTCTGCAAAGTCGGTATTGACGCTGAGGTTGGCCCGCAGAGCGGGCGTGACGTTGTAGAAGAGATCGAGACCCACGTCACCGGTGCCGAGGGCTCCCTGCCGGCCCAGCCCAGGCTCGCGCGACACATTGCCGATGATGTACGGCTTCACGTCGAGCCCGACACCCTGTGAGAGTCCGGACAGCCCTTCGAGGCGGCCGGCGCTAGCCATGTGCGCCACGCCCTCATTGCGCAGGTGCCCGCTCCAGACGTCCTCCTCGGCCTTCCGCCGCACGGTTCGCTGAAAGTTGATGCCCCAGGCGGCGAGATCGCGATCGAAGTTCAGCGTGGCAAACGGAATCTCCATCTCGACCGTCCACCCATCGGCGCCGCGCCCGACGCGAACGGTCCAGATCCCGTCCCACGACCGGTTGATGCCGCCGCCGAAGTTGCGCACCTGGTTGGCGTTGTCGGTCGCGGGCGTGACCAGCCCGTCCTGGAGCGACCCGAGCGGGTTGGTCTGAAACACGTAACCGGTCCGTCCGTCGAGAAACGAGTCGATCGTGACGATGAAGCGGTCATCGGCGCCAAAGCCTTCGTCCCGCTGCATCTGATTGGCGAGGATTCTGTCGGGCTCGCTGTCGAACAGCGTGGCGCCGACAATGAGCCGCTTCGCGTCGTACACCACACGCACCTCGGTCCGCTCGGAGGCCGGTGCGCCGCTGTCAGGTTCGCGTTGCAGGAAGTCGGTGGCCGCCTCGCCCGTGCGCCACACCGGCTCGTCCAGTTGGCCGTCTACGCGAACCGACTGTCCCTCGGTCAGGCGGATGGCACGAAGTGACCGAAATCCCTCCGAGGCGGCGCTGCCCTGCGCGCAAACCGGTGAGGCGGCAAGAGCCAGAACCAGCCAAGGGCTGCCGGCCCTGATAACCCTCAAACAGAGCCTTTGGCGGGTTGGCCAGCATCTCTTTGGCGCGCTCCGCGCGCCTCTGGCCAGCGACGCCAGGCCCGAAGGGTCAGAGACTCGGCGCACGGCGCAACGCAGTCTCGCGCGGGCTCAGGCCATTGATCTCCGCGTCCAGTTTCGTGACGAGCGTGTCGAGCTCGGCGGCCACAGCGCGAATCGTCTCGGCTCGACTCAGGTCGACACCGGCCGCGCGCAGCAGGTCCATCGGATAGCCGCTGCCACCCGCCCGCAGCAGGGCCAGGTATCGCTCGACGCCGGCAGCGATCGCTGCCGCATCGGGTGACCGGAGGTCCTGCATCAGTCTCGCGGTCGACGCGAAGCAGGTCGCGTACTGATACACGTAGTACGGCGTGCTGTAGAAGTGTGGAATACGCGCCCATGTGATCGAGGCGAGCGGCTCCTCGTCGAGGACATCGCCATAGTATTCGCGAAGCAGCGTACCGTAGATGTCGCTCAGGACTTCGGCGGTGACTGGCTGATCCTGTTCGACGAGCCGGTGCGCCTGGAGCTCGAAGTCCGCGAACATCACCTGCGTGTAGAACGTGCTGGCGATGCTGTCGATGGCATGCTGCAACAGCACCGCGCGCTGCTCGCCGCTCTCGGCTCGCCCGAGCATGTAATCCAGGAACAGCGCTTCGCTCAAGGTCGACGGAACTTCGGCCACGAAGATCGTGTACCCCGCGTACACAAAAGGCTGCGACCGATGCGCAAGGAGCGTGTGCATCGAGTGCCCCATCTCGTGGGCCAGCGTGAACACGGCGTCGAGCGTCCCGTTGTAGTTGAGCAGCATGTATGGGTGCGCGCCGTACACAGGTGCCGAATACGCGCCGCTCCGCTTCCCTGCGTTTTCGAAGACGTCGATCCAACGCTGGCTGAACGCTTCGCGCACCTGCTGCTGATACCGCCCCCCGAGAACCGCCACCGAGTCGACAATCCAAGGCGCGACGTCGTCATAGGCGTATCCGCCGTCGTGGTCTACCAGCGGAATGAACACGTCGGACAGTCGATAGCTGTCGAGCCCGAGCGCCCTGCGGCGCAGGCGATGGTAGCGCCGCAGCGGCTCGACGCCTTCTTTGGTCACCCGGATGAGCGTCTCGACGACAGACGAGGGGATGTCGTTGCCATGAAGCGCCGCCTCCAGCGTCGTCGCATAGCCGCGCGCCCTGGCGTGGAACCAGTCACGCTGCAGCACGCCGTTGTAGAGCGCCGCGTAGGTGTTGCGGTTGTCCGCGTAGGTCTGATGGAAGGCGCGATAGGCCACAGCGCGGTCGTCCTGATTGCGGTTGGTTTCGAGCAGCGCGCGGTACTGCCCATAGCTGAGCGTGACGCGCTCGCCGCTGCCGAGCGTCACCGCGGGGTGCTTCATGTCGGCGGTCGTCAGCGCGGCATAGCTGTCGTGCGGCACACTGCCGGATCGACTGGCATACGAGAGCAGCCGCTCTCCCCGCTCGTCGAGCACGTGCTCCTGTTCGTGGAACAGGCTCTCGATGGCGAACCGGTATAGCGCGAGGTCCGAATGTGTCGTCATCCAGCCTCGAATCGTCTCCAACGGGATCGCCAGCAGCTCGGGGTGGAACCAGGAGGCCGCCTGCTCCTGCCGGGCAAACAGGATCTGCACCTGCTGCCGCCGTGCGTTGATCTCGTTGTTGCGCTGGTCTTCGTCGTAACGGAGCGACGCGAAATACCACACGCGGTAGCTGAGCGCCCCCATATGGTCCATCGCGCGAAACGCCTCGATGAGCGCGCCGGGCCCGGTCGCGAGCGTCCCCTGACGGGCCTTGAAGGCCGCGACCGCGGCGTCGAGTTCCCGATAGCCCGCCGTCCACTCGTCCCAGCCGCGGCAGATGTCGCCGAGGTCCCACGTGTAGCGGACGGGTACCTCCGATCGGTTGGGCAGTTGCCCGGGTTCTGGGCGGTAGGTCATGGGCTCTGGACTCTCGGCTCTCGGCTCTTGGCTCCTGGCTTTGGGCTCTTGGCTCTTGGCTCTTGGCTCTTGGGTGGATTCCTTGGGAGTTGGGAGTTGGGAGTTCGGTGTTGGCTACGTCCTCAGGAACCGCTCGAGCGCTCCGTAGTCCGCCGGCATCGACACCGATTGCCGCGGCCGGGCCAGCGCGTCGGCGAGCGCGCGCGGCAGCTCCACGCGTGCACCGATGGCCGGTTCGACGATCTCCCGGAACTTGGCTGGATGGGCCGTGGCCAGGAATACGCCCGTGGCCCCCGGAAGCTGGGCCAGGCGGTCCTGCAGCGCCAACCAGGCAATCGCGCTATGAGGGTCGAGCACGCACTGGTGACGCCGGTAGACGCGGCTAATCTCCTCGATGACCTGGCCGTCTGTGTAGGCAAAGCCAACGACGTCTCGGCGAAGAGCATCGAGATCCCCCCCGTAGAGCGCCTGCACGCGCTCGAAATTGCTCGGCGCTCCGACATCCATCGCATTGGCCACGGTCCGAACCGCGGGACGCGGCTCGTAGCAGCCGGACCGGAGGTACACGGGAACCGCGTCGTTGACGTTGGTGGCGGCCACGAACTGGGCGACCGGCAGGCCTATGCGTTTGGCGATAAGGCCGGCCGTGAGGTTGCCGAAGTTGCCGCTGGGCACTGAAACAACCGGGCCGGACGACGGAGATCCGCCACCCGACGTCGTCAGATCCGCCAGAACGAAGTAGTAGAACACCTGCGGCAGGAGCCGGCCGAGATTGATGGAATTGGCGGGCGTCAACCAGACATGCTGGCGCAGGCGGTCGTCGGCGAACGCCTGCTTCACCAGGCGCTGACAGTCGTCGAACGTCCCATGGACGGCGAGCGCCGAGACGTTGTCGCCGAGCGACGCCATCTGGGCTTCCTGGACGTCGCTCACCTTGCCTTCGGGGTACAGCACCACCACGCGGGCGTCGGGCACGCGATGAAACGCCTGGGCCACGGCGCTTCCCGTGTCGCCGGAGGTGGCCACCAGGATCGTCAACGGGGTCCCATCGGTGAAGTGGTGAAGCAGGCGAGCCTGCACCCGCGCGCCGACGTCCTTGAACGCCATGGTTGGCCCGTGAAAGAGCTCGAGCACCCAGACACGGTCGGTGACCTGCACCAACGGGATCGGGAAGTCCAGAGCCTCCTTGATGAGCGGTGCGAGCGCCTCCCGGCTGATCTCGTCGCGCAGAAGGTGGGCGCCGATTGTGGTCGCTGTCTCGACGATCCCAGCCCCTCGAAGCGACTCGACCGTTCCGGGTGGCAGCGGGTCCAGCCGCTCCGGCATGTAGAGGCCGCCGTCGGGGGCCGTCCCGGCAAAGAGGGCATCGACAAAGGAAATGGGCGGAGATCCGCCCCGGGTACTGATCCACTTCATGGCAGGTGTGTGGATGGGGCCTGCGGTCGCACCGGCACCGGTCGGCCCTGGGCGTCAACGGCCACGAGCACCACTTCAGCCTCGGTTACCTTGACTCGCTCGCCGTGGCCAGTTGCCCCGGCCTCGAGCGGCGGATTCCCCCAGCGCTCCGCCTCCACGAGCACGCGCACGGTCACAGACGTCCGGCCGATCCGCACGGTTTCCGTGTAGAAGTCGACGATGTCGCCCACGTAGACCGGCTCATGGAACTCGACCTCGCGCATCGCCTTGGTCACGAACCGGTGCGCCGCGACCTTCCGAGCCTCGATCGCCGAGGCCAGGTCGATGTTGGACAGGATGACACCGCCGAAGATGGTCCCGTACGCGTTGGTGTCCTTCGGCAGCAACAGGACTCTGATGGCGGGCACACGCTCGGACATGCGACCTTTCATTGTCTCGTGACTGACGGTCTCCGGTCCACGGTCTCCACACGGTCTCCGGCCCTCGGTCTCCGGTCTGCGGTCGGCAGTGGCAGAAAAATTGTGCGGCAAGCCATGAAGAATCGAAGCCCGGAGACCGAAGACCGTTTATCATGATGCTGTCATGAGCACTCTGACGAATGGACGTCCGGCACCGCCGAGCGTCGTGACATCGACGACACGTGCTTGGAGCGTACACGACGCCAGCGAGCTCTATGAAGTGGCACGGTGGGGCAAGGGCTACTTCTCGGTCAACGACGCAGGGCACCTGCAGGCCCATCCCACAAAGGACCCCCTGCGCTCCATCGACTTGAAGGCGCTCGTCGATCGACTGCAGCTCCGTGGTATCGGCCTGCCGGTCCTGCTTCGCTTCAGCGACATCCTCAAGCACCGGCTGGGTGACATCCACGCGGCGTTTCAAGGCGCGATTGCCCAGCACCAGTATCAGGGCGGCTACAGCTGCGTCTACCCCATCAAGGTCAACCAGCAGCGACAGGTCGTCGAGGAAGTGCTGAACTTCGGCAAGCCGTTCAATTTCGGTCTCGAGGCGGGTTCCAAGCCCGAGCTGCTGGCCGTCGTGGCCCTGGCGGACAACACGACGCCCATCATCTGCAACGGGTTCAAGGACGCCGAGTTCATCGAAACCGCCATGCTCGGCCACCAGATCGGCCGCAATATCATCCCGGTCGTCGAGAAATATACCGAGCTCGGCTTGATCCTCGACGCCGCCGAAAAGCTCGACGTCCGGCCGCAGATCGGCATGCGGGTCAAGCTCGCCTCGCGTGGCAGCGGCCGCTGGCAGTCCTCCGGCGGGTTCCGGTCCAAGTTCGGCCTGACCGTGACCGAGATCATGCGCGGGCTCGAGGAGCTCAAGGCGCGGGGGATGCAGGACTGCCTCAAGCTGCTCCACTTCCACCTGGGGAGCCAGATCACCAACATCAGGATCGTCAAGGGGGCGCTCAACGAGGCGGCTCGCGTCTACACGGAACTGGCGAAGCTCGGGGGGGGGCTCCAGTACATCGACGTCGGCGGGGGCCTTGGCGTCGACTATGACGGCTCGCAGACGAACTTCGAGTCGAGCATGAACTACACGCTCGAGGAATACGCCAACGACGTCGTCTATCACATCCAGAGCGTGTGCGACGAGGCTGGCGTGGCGCACCCGACCATCATCTCGGAAAGCGGCCGGGCCGTCGTCGCCTACCACAGCGTGCTGGTGTTCAACGTCCTCGGCGTGTCGGCATTCGGGGACGAACAGATCCCGACGACGCCCAACCCGGAATGGGAGCAGCCGGTCGCGGACCTGATCGAGACCTACCACAACGTGTCCGAGCGCAACGCGCTCGAAGCCTTCCACGACGCGCAGCAGGCGCTCGACATGGCGCTGAGCCTGTTCAACACGGGCTACATGCCGCTCGTCCAGCGCAGCATCGCCGAGAATCTCTTCTGGGCGATCTGCACGAAGCTCCAGCGCATCACGCAGACGATGGCGGAGGTGCCGGAAGACCTCCAGAACCTCGACGAGCAGCTCTCGGACACCTACTTCTGCAATTTCTCGCTCTTTCAGTCGATCCCCGACAGCTGGGCCGTCAAGCAGCTCTTCCCGGTGATCCCGATCCACCGTCTGAACGAGAAGCCCACGAAATTCGCCGTGCTGGGCGACATCACGTGCGACTCGGACGGCAAGCTCGATCGGTTCGTCGATCGGCGCGACGTGAAGAAGACACTCCCGCTGCATCTCGTGAACGGGGACCCCTACTATCTGGGCGTGTTCCTGGTCGGCGCCTACCAGGAGATCCTGGGCGACCTGCACAACCTCTTCGGGGACACACACGCCGTGCACGTCAGCTTCGACGAGAAGGGCGCGGCCAGGCTCGACGCCCTCGTCAAGGGAGACACCGTCCGTGAGGTGCTCGACTACGTCGAGTTCGACCCCGAGGTGCTGCTGGGCAAGATGCGCACCGACGTGGAGACCGCGGTCAGGGAAGGTCGCATCGACAACGAAGCGGCGGGCCGCCTGATCCGCTTCTACGAAGACGGCCTGCACGGCTACACCTATCTGGAGGGGTGAATTCGGGATCCGGGATCCGGGATCCGGGACTCGGGATCCGGCTACTGGCGAGGGTTCCAGTTCACAATCAGCCGCAGCGGCTCCTGGTCGGTGTCGTCGGCTTCGACGTTGACCAGAAACCGGCCGTCCCGGGAGACGTCATATTGCCACTGGATGCCGACGGGGCTCGAGCCGCCAAACAGGATGCGGGGGCGAAAGAGCGACGTCGGCTTTCCAGGTTCGACCGACGTGCCGCTCATGGCGACCTGAACGGCCATGAGCGTTCCGTCGGGCGCGACGTAGTACAACTCCTTGCCGTCAACGCGCCATCGAGGCGCGACCCCTCCGTCCGCCGACACGAACAACTGGGGGCCTGCCGCCTGGAACGGGCGGACGTAGATCTCGAAGCGTCCCGATTCGTCCGACTGATACGCCACGAGGCGTCCGTCCGGTGAGAACTGGCCATTGCGTTCGGTAAAGCGGGAGTTGACGAACACGGTTGGCTTCCGCTCCCCACTCATCGGCAGTACCCAGAGGTCGCTCGACGTCTTCGGATTGATGCTGATGTACAGAAGGAAGCGCCCGTCTGGCGACCAGTCGTTCGGGGCCTGTGTGGCCGAGGCCTTCAGCAGCGGCGTCTCGGCTTCCGTGCCGCCGGCGCCCAACGACCGTATAAAGAAGTCGCGATTCGCACCTCCCCTGAACGCAATCTGCCGCCCGTCCCCGGACCAGTGCGGGTAGTCGTCGGGGCCAGGGCCGAACGTGAACTTGGAGCTCCGCAGATCGTCGTAGAGCCACACGTCGGCATTGCCTTGAACCGTGCGTTCCACCGCCACTCGTCGACCGTCAGGGGCGAGCTCCGGCCCTCGGTAGGTTGCATCCGGCGCCCCCATCGTGCCGAGCTCGGTGCCGGAACGGTCGAACCACGTAAGCTGTCTTTGAATCCCACCCGCGCGATAGACGAGCGATCCGTCAAGCGACACTGAAAATGCCCCGATGTTGTATGAGGGATCGACCGCAACGCGCTCGGCCACCGTGACCGGATTGCCAACGATCTCGCCTCGTCCGGCGTCGAACGGCCGCGCTTCGAGCGCTCCTTCGCGAACGGACAGGAGCCATCCCGGCGCGACAGAACTGTAGAGGCCCGCCGTGTCGGAAGCCGTAACGCGCGCGAATCCGGAGCTCTCGAGCGAACCGATGTAAATCCCCGCGACGTCGGCAGTCCCCTGGACGTAGAACAGAAAACGCCGGCCGCCTGGCAGGAACTGCGGAAACCGATGGCTGATCTGCCCTTCCCCGAGGGTCGTCACGGCGGTCGCCTCGCCACCAGACGAGGGTATCCGGGAGAGGCCCGTGTTTAGGCCTTGGGCGAACAGGATGACTCCGTCCGCGTTCCAGGCGCCGCCCCGTCCTATCGCGACCGTGGTCGTCAGCGCCGTTGCCGAACCGCCGGCGTCCCACCGCATGAGCCTCGTATTTGCGAAGAAGGCGATGGAACGGCTGTCGGGCGACCAGAACGGATACGCCGCACCGTCGGTCCCCGGCAAGGGCACCACCGTCCCGCTCACCAGCGACCTGAGCCAGAGCCTGGACTGTCCCCCCTCAGACGCCACGAACGCCACCTGCCGGCCGTCCGGTGAGATCGCCATCGAGAACGGATCGACGCCGGCAGGCGTGCGGACCTCGACGCGCATCTCCGGAGACCGCGGCGCAGCGCGCCACGGCGACCACAGCACCACGATGACGGCCAGACCAATCGCCAGCGTACCGGTCAGCGCCCACGGCACCGCACGCCGCCAAGGCCGCTCGGGGAGCTCTTGTCGCGTCGGCCCGGCGCCACCTTCGTCGATTTCAATCCGCGCAAGACCGATGTGCGGCAGACGCTTCTCTGGATCCTTCTGGAGACAACGCCGCAGCAGCGTCCGAACGTGCGTGGGAACATCTGCGGGCAGCGCGCTCCAGTCGGGGTCGGTCTTGAGAATCGCGGCCACCGCATCCGAGACCGTGTCGCCGGCGTCGAAGGTCCGCTTCCCCGTGAGCATCTCGAACAGCACGCAGCCGAACGCCCAGATGTCGGCTCGTCGATCGACCGCCTTGCCGCGCGCCTGCTCGGGGCTCATGTACGCGGCTGTGCCAAGGACCATCCCGGCGCCGGTCATCATCGCGGGGCTCGCCATCGTCGGCGACGCGGTCAGCTCGCGTTGAAGGGGGACACGATCTCCGCGTGCGTAGTGTCCGGTTTCCCCGGGCGCCAAAGCTGCGTCAGCAGCGAAGGCGGCAGCCGGACCCTGCGGGCCGTAGAACTTGGCCAGCCCGAAATCCAGCACCTTCACCGATCCGCTCGGGGTGACCTTGATGTTCGCCGGCTTCAGGTCGCGGTGGACGACGCCCTGCTCGTGGGCGGTCTCCAGAGCCTCGGCGATCTGCCTGCCGATGGACAACGCCTCGTCGAGCGGAACGGGTCCGTGCACGATGCGGTCGGCGAGCGTCTCACCCTCGACCAGCTCCAGGACGAGCGCATTGACGCCACCCGATTCTTCCAGTCCGTAGATCGCCGCGATGTGTGGATGGTTGAGCGAGGCGAGTACCTGCGCCTCGCGCTGGAACCTGGTGAGGCGTTCGGGATCCGATGCGAATGCGTCTGGCAGGATCTTCAGCGCGACGTCGCGGTTGAGCCGCCCGTCACGCGCGCGGTACACCTCGCCCATGCCCCCGGCACCCAGCATGCCGGTAACATCGTACGGGCCAAGTCGTACCCCGATCGGCAGGGACATGCGCGGCGATTATACCGGCGGCAACGGAACGATCCGAACGATTCGAACGATCCGAACGATCCGAACGATCCGAACGTTACTTGATCACCCCCCTGATGACGTCTCTCCTGTGGGGAATCAC
>Ga0209640_10000140_pt1 | contig 48622 bp, 40 predicted proteins | sample RifCSP10_1_FD_184018 | JGI IMG/M metagenome (GOLD analysis project Ga0209640, IMG submission 184018) | Soil microbial communities from Rifle, Colorado - Rifle CSP2_sed 10_1 (SPAdes) (version 2) | ecosystem: Environmental > Terrestrial > Deep subsurface > Rock core/Sediment | place: Rifle...
GCGCAGGTTCACCCGCCGAGTACACCTGAAAAGTCCGCGCGGATCAGGGCGTTGTGGGAGCCTTCGGTGGGATGCCGATGACCTTGACCCCACCTCCACGCGCCACGTCCATGGACCAGATGATCTCCTGGTACTTCACGTTCGGATCGCCCTTGACGAACAGGATCTTGTCCGGTCGGGGGTCGTAGATCTCCTTGAACCTCGCCGGCAGTCCTTCCTTCGACACGGGCGTCTTGTTGATCATGAACTGCGGCCCCGGAAGAACCTCGAGGACGATCTGGTCCGTCTTTGGCGGTGGCTGATTCTCTTCCGGCGGCTTCGGGTCCGGTAGCTGCAGGTCGATCGCGACCCGGGACATCGGGATCGTGATCATGAAGATGATCAGCAGCACCAGGAGAACGTCGATCATCGGAACGACATTTGGCTCGTTCCGAAGTCCGCCGGCCTTGCCTTCCATTCCTGCCATGTAAGTCGCTCTCCCGTTCTACGGTTTCTTCTTCGGTTCGTTCAGCAGGTCGCCTTCAACAGTGGACTTGGTACCGGGTTCCTGCTCCGAGACGGCTCCCACCACGCGGACGCCGTTCCTGGACGCGATATCCATGGCGTCGATCACCTTGGAATACGGCAGATTCTTGTCGGCCTTCACGTACAGCACGTAGTCGTCGCGGTTGGCGTAGATCGCCTTGAGGATGGGACCGATGGAGTCCAGCGGAATCGGCCGCTTGTTGATGTAGTAGTTGCCCTCCCGGTCGATACCGAGGACCTGGTCCGTGTCCTCTTCAGGATGCGATTTCAGGTTGATGCCCTGCGGCGGATTCGCGGTAAAGCCCGACGTCAGTGCCGGCAGCACCACCATGAAGATGATGAGCAGCACCAGCATCACGTCGATCATCGGAACGACGTTTGGCTCGCTCTTCACGCTGGAAGCGCCACTACCTACTTCCATGATTCGTCCTCCGAAAGGGATAGCGGCCGCTTACTGCGTGACCGGCTTGTTCCCGGCGACCTGCGTGTTGAACTCGCGCGTGAACCGCGACCGGCCGAACTCGCCCGACACGCCCTTGATGAGGTAGTCGATCATTTCCTTCGACGTGTACGTCATCTCGGCGGCAAGGTTGTCGATCTTGGTCGTGAAGTAGTTGTAGAACCACACCGCCGGGATGGCCACGATGAGGCCGAAGCCAGTCGCGATGAGCGCCTCGGCGATACCGGCCGAGATCGCGGCAATACCAGCGCCGCCGGACGTCGCCATTCCGACGAACGCGTTGATGATACCGAACACGGTGCCGAGCAATCCGACGAATGGCGCGGTCGCGCCGACCGTCGCCAGGACCGCGAGACCGCGCTTCAGGCTCACCATCTCCATCAGCATTTCGCGCTCAACCGCGCGCTCAGCCGTGTTGATGTCGGAAACCGTGACCGAACCGTCCATGATCAGCGGCTTCACTTCGGCCAGCGCCCCGCCGAGCACGCGGGCGACGTGTGACTTCTTGTAGCCCTCGGCCAGCTTGATGGCCTCGGCGAGGTTGTCCTCCTCGAGAAACTGCGAGAACTCAGGCGCGAACTTGATGGTCTCCTTCTGCGCCTTGCGCAGGTTCCACCACTTCCCGATGGACACGGAGAGCGACCACACCGACATGAACAGGAGGACGGCCCAGAGGAACTTGCCGAAGAACGGCGTGTTCGCCCAGATCTCAGCAAAATCGAGATTCATAACTCACTCCACCACAAGGTTGGGGAAATGGGGACTACTTGACGATCGCGAAGGAGAACGGCTGCTGAACCAGCTGGCGCACTTTCCTGTCGCCCACCTCGGCGGGAATGAAACGCATGCGAGGGAGGGCGTTCTTCACCGCGGTGGCGAAGAGTTCGTGCGTGGTGCGAATGACCTTGAATGAAGCGACGTCGGCGCGGCCGGTCGTGTCGACCACGAAGGACACCAGCGCCTCACCTTCGACGCCCGCCTGACGGAGGATGTCCGGATACTGCGGCGACGGGGAATTCGGCGCCTGCATCACCGGCCTCTCGACCTGGAACTCGAAGTACGTGTTGTCTTCCCGCACCGGTGCCTTCTCAGCGCCCGTGGAGAACCCGCCCGCCGCACCCTTTCCCGTGAAGTCGGCTTCATTCGTCACGCGGCGCGTGAGGTCGATGTCGGGAAGGACGTTGGGGATTTCGACCGGAGCCGTAAGCACCTGGAATCCCTTGGGCGGCGGCGGCGCGGCCACCAGCTCCGGTGGCGGCGGTTCTTTCGGCTTCGGCGCCTCTTCCTTCTTCACTTCGACGAAGGCGACCTTCTCCTGCTTCGGCCCGTCATCCTGCGTTGCCGCCTGGGCGGACGTGTAGATCACGAACAGGATGAGGCCATAGTGCGCGATGAACGAGAAGATCGTTCCTCCCGTTCTGCGCGACTTTTTCGGCTTCGACTCGACAAGATTGTTGAACATGGTCCTCGACCGTATCGGTAAGCGACGGGTTGCTGGACGCCGTGATTCTACGACGGGTGCTTAAAGCGGGAATGGTGGCAAGATTAAAGTTCGATGAAACCAGCCGGCCGCGTCCGGCAATCCCCTGCGTAGAGCTCCCTGCCCCAACGGGTTGCGGTGTTCTCGAGGGCGCTCAAACGCTACTTCACGATCGCGAACGAATAGGGCTGTTGCACGAGCTGGCGCACCTTGTTGCTTCCCACTTCCGCCGGAATAAACCGCATTCGAGGGAGCGCATGCTTCACGGCCGCGGCGAAGAGCTCATGCGAGGTGCGGATGACCTTGAACGAGACGATCTCGACGCGGCCCGTGGTGTCAACGACGAACGACACGAGGGCCTCGCCCTCGACGCCGGCCTGGCGAAGGATGTCCGGATAGGCAGGCGCGGCCGAATTGGGTGCCTGCATGACGGGTTTTTCGACCTCCAGCTCGCCGTAGGCCTCTCCGGCGCCGGGCTTCACTCCAGTCTCAACGCCTGCGGGGGCGGCAGCTGGAGCTCGCCGTCTGACGAAGGCATCCGGATCGGTAACGCCCTGCGTGAGGTCGATGTCGGGTAGCACGCTTGCGATCTCGACCGGCGCAACCAGCACCGCGAATTCCTTCACCGGCAGGGGCGCCACGACCTGTTCCGGCGCCGGTGGCTCCTTCCGCTCGGGCGGCTCGTCCTTCTTCGTCTCGACGAATTCGACTTTCTCCTCCCTCGGTCCGTTGTCCATCGTGGTTGCCTGCGCCGACGAGTAGATCGCGAACAGGATGAGTCCGTAGTGCGCGATGAACGAGGAGAGGGTTCCCGCGATCCGCCGCGTCTTCCGCGGCTTCGACTCGACCAGGTTCCTGAGCATGGCTCCTCCACAGCATCGTGAGACGTGAGCTGCACGCCGTCACGATACGAGGCCCTGTTAACCCGGGAGTGGAGCCGGGATTAGCCTTCCGTGAAAGGAGCGTTGCGGTCCGGTGATTCCTCAGCCGCAGCGCGATTACTCGTCAGGCGCCGGCGCCGCTCACGACCACATCGCACTGGTTCAGCCCACGGCAACGGATTGCGCCGGACGTCGTTCAACGGGGGCGGATGGATCGACCTTCACACCGCTCACCGGGAGCGACACGGTGAATGTGCTACCGCGATGGAGACGGGACTGGACCGTCAATGATCCGCCGTGCGCCTGGGCGATCCACTGGCTGATCGACAATCCGAGCCCGAAGCCGCCTCGCTCTGATTGCCTCGAGCGTACTCGATCGGCTCGGTAGAAGCGGTCGAAGATGTTGGGCAGGTCGATGGCGGCAATGCCGATGCCAGTGTCCCTCACACTGAAGGTCGCTTCCTGTTCCGTGGCAATGAGCTGCAGTTCCACCTCACCACCTCGCGGCGTGTACTTGATCGCGTTGGTGATCAGGTTGAGAAGGAGCTGGCGGAGCCGGGTGCGATCGCCGTCGACGATGCAGTTATCGGCACGCGGCATCGTGACCGTCAGCCCGGCATCCTCGCCAAGGATGAGCGCCGTTTCGAAGACATCCCGGGCCAGTGGCTCGAGGGCAACCGGTTCGCGCAGGAGGTCGAATCGCCCTTCGTCGGCTCTCGCCAGTGTCAGCAGGCTTTCGACCAGGTCGGCCATGCGTGTCGTTTCCTGAAGGGCTTCCTCGAGTGCTACCAGCTGCTCGGTGCCACCAGGGGGCGCATGCATCGCACGCTCCACGTCGGCGCGCAGGACCGCGAGCGGTGTTTTGAGCTCGTGGCTGGCATCGGCGGTAAACCGGCGCAGGGCAATAAACGACATCTCGAGCCGGCCGATCATCTCATTGAGTTGCGCGGTCAGGCGCGCGAGTTCGGCACTTCCCTCTTCCGGGTGCAGCCGGCGATGCAGGCTGCGACCGTCCGTGATCTCCACGACCTCCTTCGTGATGCGCTCCAGCGGTTCGGTAGCTCTGGCGGCGATGAGGAAGGCACCGCCGATGGAAAGGGCGAGGATCAGCGGCATGACCACAAGCGCCGTGCCGAGCAGTTCCCAAGGAGACAGTGTGACGTCAGCGAGCGGTACCGCCGCAACGACGCGCAGGAGCTGGCCGTTGGGAAGCGCTTCCTGTCGCTCGACCAGTGCCGCCGGGTTCTGCGCCCATGGCAACGGCATGCGACTGAGGGAGACTCTGCGGGACGGCGCCTGCGCTTGACGCAGCTCCCTGAGCCCTTCGTTCACGGCGACGACGGTGGCACTGTCGAGCGCGCGCGCCGGGGTCGAGGCGTAGAGGACCGTATCCCCGAACACATCTCCCAGCACCCAGATGTAGCCGGCGACAACGTTCAGCAGTTCGCGCACGGACGGTCCCAGCTGCACGCGCTGCTTCTCGAACGACGGCAGCGTGTCCGTGCGCCCGCGCACGATGATCGGCGCGCCCGCGTCCGCGGTCCGGCGGAGAATCAACTGGGCGAGTCGCGCGCGTTCCTGCGCGAGATTCGCCGCCTCGCCGTAGGCGCCTGCCTGGCGCGCCAGATAGATCGCGAGGACGAAAACCAGCATCGCCCCCAGCAGGAGCATCGAGAAACGGGCGGCGAGCCAGGCGCGAAGGGACATAGGGCGAAGCGATCAGCGACCAGCGACCAGCGGGTGTTGACTGCTGCAACGCTCGTCGATGGGGCTGATCCCTGATCGCTGGTCGCTGGTCGCTGTTCGCTGTTCGCTACTTGATGACATATCCGACTCCACGCACGGTCGAAATGAGCTTCCGTCCCCGTCCCGCATCGATCTTCTTGCGCAGGTGATTGATCACCACATCCACGATGTTGGTGCCGGGGTCAAAGTGGTACCCCCAGGCGTACTCGGTGATCAGGGTCCGGCTCATGACTCGCCCCGCGTGGCGCACGAGGTATTCGAGGACGGCGAACTCCTTCGGCGTCAGGTCGATCAGCGCGCCGTCGCGCCGCACCTCCCGCGTGTCGCGGTCAACCTCGAGATCGGCGACCTTGAGCAGCGGCGAGGCGAGCGCCTTGGGCCGGCGCGAGAGCGCTTCCACCCGCGCCAGGAGTTCCTCGAACGCGAATGGCTTGGTCACGTAGTCGTCGGCCCCGGCGCGGAAGGTGTGCACCTTGGCGTCCACGGCATCCTGCGCCGTGAGCACGAGGACGGGAGTCTGGAAGCCGCGCGCCCGGAGGGACTGGAGCACGTCCAGGCCCGACTTTCCCGGCAGGCGCATGTCCAGGATGATCACGTCCCAGGATTCCGACGCGGCGATCCGCTCCCCCTCCTCGCCATTGGGCACCAGGGACACGCGATACTGCTGCTCCTCGAGCCCGCGCCGGATGAAGCCGCCGACCGTGGGATCGTCCTCGATCACGAGCACGTTCATGCGATGTCCCCGGCCGGACGCGCCGACGCACTTGCGTTAGGCAGGATGATCCGGAACGTGCTCCCGGCGCCCACGGCGCTGTCGACCTCGATCCGACCGCCATGGGCGGCGATGATGGAATAGCAGACGGAGAGCCCGAGGCCGGTCCCCCGGCCAGACGGCTTCGTCGTGTAAAACGGCTCGAAGATCTTGCTCAGTTCGGGGCGCGCGATTCCCGCTCCATCGTCAATCACCTCGGCGATGGCCGCCTCGGAATCCGACCCGCCCCGGCGCGTGCGAATCGTGATCGACCCCTTCTCGTTCATCGCGTCCGCGGCATTGATGAGCAGCGCCATGATCACCTGGATCAACTGCTCGGCGTTCGCGGGAACCGGCGCCAGCCCGGAATCGAGCATCGTCTGCAGGCGCAACCGCTTGAAACCCGTGTGATGCTTCACCAGGAATAGCGCCTGCTCGATGACCGCGTTCAGGTCCGTGGGATGCGTCTCTACCGTCTTCGGCCGCGAGAACGTGAGCAGCGAATCGATGATGTGCTTGCAGCGCTGGACTTCCTGGTCGATGATCCTGGTGAACTCGTCCGTGTCCGCCGGCACGACGCAACCGGCGCGACGCAGGTCCTGCAGGCGCTGCGACAGACTCTCTCCACAGGCACCAACCGTCGCCAGGGGATTGTTGATCTCGTGCATGATGCCGGCGGCCAACTGTCCGATGGCGGCCAGTTTCTCCGACTGGGCCCACCGTTCCTGTGCCGTGTTCCACTCGGTGATGTCCTCGCCGATGGAGATCACGTGGGTAACTGCGCCGTCGTCGAGGCGCATCGGGATCTTGGTGATTCGGTAGGTGCGGAGCCTGCCTGACGCCTCGGAATCGATGTTGAACTGCTGCATTCGTCCGGTCTCGAACACTTCGTCGAAGTCGGCTCGAAGGGCTTCGGCCGGCTGTCGGTGCAACACCTCGAAGATCAGCTTCCCCATGGCCTGGTCTCTCGCGACGCCCTGGAATCCCATCTCGCGGTTGCTGTTCCAGGCCTGGACGCGATAGTCCCTGTCCACGACGTAGAGGCCGAGTGGCAGCGCGTCGATGATTCGCGCGGTGAGGCGTCGCTCCGCCTCCACCTGTTGCGCGCTGCGCGCGACTTCGCCCGTCAGGCGATGCATGTCTTCGGCGTGCGCCAGCTCAGGCGCCAGGAGATTCGCGACGATGGTGAGTACGTCATTCGCGTCGGCCGTCATTGCCGTCGCTCCACCTACCGCGAGCACACCAATCCCCTGTCCCATGGTTACGAGGCGCCGGGCGACGAATCCGGCCGCGGGCTCCACCCCATCCACCACCTTCAGCACGTCATCGACGGAGAGCGTTGGTGACCCCGCGACGGCCGACCGGCGGAGGCCGGTGCTCGCGTAGAGCCACAGGCTCACCTCGGCGGCACCAAGCGCACGCTGCAGGCGCTGAATCACGTCCCCGACGGTGGCCACGATTTCTCCACCTTCGGCGAGTCGCGACGCGATCTCGGAGAGGACCGCGAGGGGTCCCGGAGAACCGGTGGATCGGGGCGACGTCGCGGAGGGGGACATTGCGGGGGAAAGAGGAAACAGGAAACAGGAAAGGATTGAGGGTCCGAGCGTGCTCGGGCCCTCAATATGAACAATTACCGGAACCCCTGCTTCCTATTCGCCTGCTTCCTGTTTCCTGCTTCCTGTTTCCTTTTTCCTCTGTTCTCAATGGAGCGGACCGGGATCGAACCGGCGACCCCCTGGTTGCAAACCAGGTGCTCTCCCAGCTGAGCTACCGCCCCGAACGCGCCTCGCGACGCAACACAAAGCTAAGCGACCGCAGTTGTCAGATAAAAGCTGGAATCCGACCCGCCCCCTGCCATTCCTGGCGACGCCCTCGCTATTTCAGATTGGATGCAACCCGGAAGGCAGGGGATGACCGACGACACGAAGCGCCTTACGCTGCGCTGCCAATTCTGTGATACGTGGAACCGCATCGATGTCGCCCGCGCCGCCGATCGCCCGAAGTGCGGTAACTGCGGCCGCCCGATTCTCCTCGACCGCCCCTGGGTACTGACCGAAGAGTCGTTCGATCGGACGATCTCGGAAACGGACGTCCCTGTCCTGGTGGACTTCTACGCCGACTGGTGCGGCCCGTGCAAGATGATGGCGCCGTCAGTCGATCAACTGGCGGCGTCCAGGACGGGTCGAGCGCTCGTGGCAAAGCTCAACACGGACCTCGCACCGGCCACGTCGCAGCGATTCCAGGTTCGTGGAATCCCGACGACGATCGTGTTTCGCGAGGGGAAGGAGTCGGCGCGGGTGACGGGGGCGGTGCCGTATGCTGCACTGGAGAAGATGATTCCGTGACAGCGATCAGCGATGAGCGATCAGCACTCGCTCGCGATTCGAGCACACTCGGATTCCAGGGCTGTTCGCTGTTCGCTGTTCGCTGCTCGCTGCTCGCTGCTCGCTGCTCGCTGGTCTACTCGTGTGCCGGCAACGGTTCCATCGTCTTCGGATCGCACGGCACCTGGACTTCGTCGCGGTACTTCGACGTCATCAGGAAGACGCGCATGCGTGGGAAGGCGTCCATGAAGGACAGGTAGCAGTAGCCCCACGTTCCCAGGTAACCCAGGAAGATCCCGATTTCCCACAGTCCGATCGGCGGTGACGTCAGCGTCTGCTGGTAGATGATCGGATAGATCTCCAGGTACCGGTGCAGCCAGATGCCGATCATGCTGGTCACTGCGAAGAACGACATGGTCGGCGTGAAGATCTTCGGGAACTTGCCGAGGAGACCGAAGAACGGCAGCACGAACGTCAGGATTACGACCGCGACGGTGAGCGGCGTCCACGGCTCGATCAGGCGGGCCCTGAAGAAGTGGGTTTCTTCCGCGAAGTTGCCATACCAGATGACCAGCAACTGGCTGAAGGTGAGATAGCCCCAGAAGGCGGTGAAGGCGAACGCCAGCTTCCCGATGTCATGGAAATGCGACTCGTTGATCACCTCGTGGGCGCCCATCTGGTTCCGCCACACCCGTGTGAGCAACGCGAGCAGCATGATGGCCTCGAGCCAGCCCCCCATGAAGAATTGCCAGCCGTACATCGTGCTCTGGAAATGCGGATCGATCGACATCGACAGGTCCCACGACAGCACGACCCAGCCGAAACCGAACGCGAGCACGAGGAAGACCGCGAGCTTGCCCTGGAGCGAGTGCGTACTGTGCAATTCCCGACGTTCGTCTCCGAAACCCGCGCGCATCCGGGCACGAATCCCCTTGGCCCAGTTCGCGCCCCACTCGGGCAGCACGCCCACGTCGAGGCGGACGGCCGTGTGGACGAACCACAGACTCAGCGCCGTGATGATCCCGAACACCACGATGCCGCGAATCGTCCAGAACATCGGGTCGAGCCAGAGCGCCTTCTCGGGTTGCGTGGGAGGCTCGTGCACCCAGGGGAAGATGTGACCCTTCCCGATGAGGGTGATGAGGAGCATCACGAACGCCGCCGGCAGGAAGGCGACGTTGGCTTCCGCGATCCGGATCACGGCGCGCGACCATCGCGCCGTCGTTATGCGCTGCACCGCCGAAAGCACGACCCCGGCCGACGCAATGACGGTGAAGAAGAGCCAGTTCACGTGCCACGCCTGCCAGGCGCGATCCTGACCGGTGGCCGCACCAACGATGAAAACGACAATCCCCAGAATCGCCAGGAGCAGCGCGACCTGCTTGAGGCGCGGCCCCACCGGCTTCGAAATCAGCGCCGCGAGTTCCTCACGCGACGGCGTGTGAAGATCGTGATGACTCATTGACCGGCTCCCCCGCCAGGACGCGCGGCGCCGCCGGCCGGCGTGGGCCGGTACGGAATCGCCCGACCCGGACCGAGCGTGCTGGGACCGGGAACCTTGTCGCCAGTCACGCCCGGCAGCGCCAGGGGTCCGCGCTCGAACGGCACGTCGGTCACGCGCCCCTGCAGTGCGCGCAGGTAGTTGACCACGTCCCAGCGGTCGCGCTCCTCGATGCGATTGTACGGCGGCATCAGGCCACGGCCATTCCTGATCATGCCGAAGATGTATCCGTCGGTGCGGGCCCTGGCCGCTTCGATCTGGAGCGAGATGGCAGGGAAACCGAAGCGCGTGGCGTTCCCAATGCCATCGGCGTTGTCACCATGACACACGGCGCAGTTGATCTGGAAGTGCTTTCGGCCGGCAGCGAGCGACGCCTCCGTGACCGGAACGGGATTGTCGATGCCGGCCATCGAGTCGATCGTCGCAATCGCCGGCGAGTAGGAAACCACCCACGCCGCCATCGCGGTGCCGTCAATTGGCACGGACCCCTGCGGACTGCCGCGCACGCCGAGGCTGTCGGGACGCCACGATTCCCAGGTGACGACGTGAGGTTGGCGCTTGAAATCGGTAAACCACTCGCAGCCTGACGTGGCGACCAGCGCGGTGAACAGCGTCGCCCGGCCCAGGCGCGGTGCGAGAGCGACGGCGTCAGAGCGCAAAGCGCAAAGCGCAAAGCGTAAACCCCGAAGTCCTCTGCTCTCTGCGCTAACGCTCATTCTTGACCTCCACCGCCCCGGCCTCGCGCAACGTGGCCTCGGCTTCCTTCAGCCGCTCGGGCTCCGCCTCGACATAGATGCCGAAGGAGGCGCCCGTGAAGCGCGGATCGAAGCCGATGGTCTGCGTGATCTTCGGGACGCGTGAGAGGATGAACATGCCGTACACCGTGCTGAGCGCTCCCACCAGGACCATCACTTCAAAACCGATGATCGTGTAGGGAATCCAGCTCGCGATCGCCTTGCCGCCCACCACCAGCGGCCAGTAGTCCGAGGTCCAGATCGCGATCCAGTAGCCGAACGTCACGCCGCACAGGCCGCCGATGAGCGTGAACAACCGGATCTTGCTCGTCGGTGGCTTGAGCGCATGCTCGATCTCATGTCGCGGCGTTGGTGTGTAGACGGTGAACTTGCTGAACTTGCGTTGCTTGAGCGCTTCGATGGCGTCGACCAGCGCATCGAGTTCGCTATAGGCGGCAATGAGTCCCCGAGTCATTCGCGTTCCCCCGGGGTCTCGGGTGAGTAATCCACGTGATGACCGGTGACATCGATGTCGGCGACCGGCGCATGCGTCCGCAGTCGCGGCGGCACGATTTCCTTCACCTCGGCGATGGCGATCACTGGCAGGTTCTTGATGAAGAGCAGGAACCACATGAAGAACCAGCCGAAGCTGCCCGCGAGAATCGAGATGTCCACCCAGCTTGGCACATAGCCCGACCACTGCCACGGCTCGAACTCGTGAGAGAGCGACGGGACAATGATCACGAAACGCTCGAACCACATCCCGAGGTTGATCAGGATGGACAGGATGAACAACCACGTCGGATTCCGCCGCAGTCGCTGCGAGAAGAGCGACAGCGGGAAGATCATGTTGCAGCTGAGCATGATCCACGCCGCCCACCACCACTGACCGAAGACGCGGTTCCAGAAGTACGCCTGCTCGAACTCGTTGGCGCTGTACCAGGCCACCCAGAACTCGATGAGATACGCGCAGCCGACGATCAGGGACGTGGCGAGCGCCAGCTTGGCGGCCGCGTCCAGGTGGTTGATCGTGACGATGTGTTGCAGTCGGAAGAACTTCCGGATCGGGATGATGATCGTGAACACCATGCCGATGCCCGAAAAGATGGCGCCGGCGACAAAGTAGGGCGGGAAGATCGTCGTGTGCCACCCCGGTGCCAGCGCCATGGCGAAGTCGAACGACACCACCGAGTGGACGGAAAGCACGAGCGGCGTGGAGAAGGCGGCCAGGAACAGGTACATCCGCGCGAAGTGGCGCCACTCCGGTTCCGAGTTCCGCCATCCCAACGACAGCACCGCCAGGAGCCGCTTGCGGAGCGGGTTCGTTTCCCGGTCGCGCAAGACCGCGATGTCGGGAATCAAGCCCACGTAGAGGAACGTCGCCGACACGGTCAGGTACGTCGAGATGGCAAAGACGTCCCAGATCAGCGGGCTCTTGAAGTTCGGCCAGACAAGGCGCCAGTTGGGGTACGGCACCAGCCAGAAGAACTTCCACGGTCGGCCGATGTGAATGATCGGGAACAATCCAGCCGTCATGACGGCGAACACCGTCATCGCTTCCGCGCACCGGTAGATCGTCGTCCTGAATCCCGCGCGGAACAGGTACAGGATGGCGGAGATCAGCGTCCCTGCGTGCCCAATACCGATCCAGAAGACGAAGGTGATGATGTAGACGCCCCACATCACCGGCGGGTTGTACCCCGCATTGCCCAGTCCCCAATAGATCTGGTAGACCCAGGCACCGGCGCCCCAGAGGAAGAACAGGATCGAGATTCCGAGCAGCGCGAACCAACCCTTCGTGGGCGCCAGGGTGCCCGCGATCTCCCGGTCGACCTGCTCGTAACTCTCGACGCCGGGGAGCTGGATGTTGGCCGACGCGACGTTGGGACGTCCCGCGCCCGGGCGGATCGGCTCGGCGAGCGTCGCCATCAGCGCGTCCCCCCGGCGGGATGGTTCACCTTCTTCAGGTAGACCACTGCGGTGTAGGTGTTGAGTTCCTCGAACACGTGATAGCCACGCGCGTCTTCGACCTGCCTGGCCACCGACCAGTCCTCGCTCGCGGCATCGCCAAAGACGATCGCGCGCGACGGACATGCCTGCGCGCAGGCGGTCGTGAACTCGTCAGGCTGAACCTCGCGAGTCTCGGCCTTTGCCCGATGCTCGGCGTCGCGAATGCGCTGCACGCAGAAGGTGCATTTCTCCATGACGCCCTTGCCCCGGACGGTGACGTCGGGATTGAGCTGGAGGTTGAGCGGCTCGGGGAACGCATACTGGCGCCGCTCCACCTCGCCGTATCCGTGCCAGTTGAAATACCGGACCTTGTACGGGCAGCCGTTGGAGCAGTACCGCGTTCCCACGCACCGATTGTAGACCTGGATGTTGAGGCCGTCGGGTGCATGGTACGTCGCGAACACCGGGCAGACCGACTCGCACGGCGCATTGCCGCAGTGCTGGCACAGCATCGGCAGGAATCGCGTCTCGAAATCGGTTTCGCCGTCCTCGCCGCCCTCGAAGTACCGCTCGATGCGCAGCCAGGCCATCTCGCGACCCTTCAGGATGTTCGCGCCCGGCGTCGTGTCCCATCCCGATTCGGACGTATGGAACGGCCGCAGGGAACGGCCCTGCCAACGCGCGCCGACCGTCGGGATGTTGTTCTCCGCGTAGCAGGCCGTCACGCAGGCGGAACATCCGGTACAACGCGACAGGTCGATGGTCATCGCCCAGCGGCGCGACGCCATGCCGCTCCAGTGATCCGGCGCGTACATGCCCTTCGCGTTCGATGCGGGATCGCCCAGGTCGCCCTGGGCATCGTTCGCCACCGGCGCGCGGAGACCGGGCAGGAACTCATGCGAGGCGTCGCCGACGAACGCGTGGTGCTCGTCGGCGGTTTCACCCGAGGCCAGTTGCGCGGCGGTCAGCGCGCGGGCGATTCCACGGCCGTGCTGGCGGGCGGAGCCTTCCGTGCTGACCAGGCGCGAACGTCCGTCAGCCTTGGCGACGCTGGCCCTGGTCTGAGTCCAGGCGAGACGCCCGCCGCCGTCGAAGGTCGCGCCTAACGCGTCGACGGCGTTGACGCCGATGCCCTGCGCATAACGACCGTACGCGCTGTGCCCCTGCCCCAGCGCGACCGCGACCGCTTCCGGGTGGATGCCCAGGTAGATGTACGCGGGCGCGGTAACAGAACCGGCGGCGGTCGTCACGGTCAGGTGATCGCCCAGCTCGACACCGAGTCGAGCGGCCGTCGACGGGTGAATCTCGACCCACGACTGCCAGGCGATCTTGCTCACCGGATCGGGAAGCTCCTGGAGCCAGGGCTTGTTCGCGCCCGCGCCGACGCCGAGTGCCGGCGACGGGTGCACGACCAGGAAGAACTCGCCCTCGCCGGCAATCGTCTGCGCGGTCGTCGCCATCGTGCCGGTCGTGTCCCGCGCCAGCACGGATCCCTGCCCCAACCCCTTCGCCACCGCCTCCGTGAACGCGGCGCCGCCGGACGCATAGCGCGACCGCACGAAGTCGCGATAGTTCGCCCACGGGTAGCGGCCGGCCATGGCGTTGTCGGCGCGAGCCATCCCGATCAGGACGTCCGCGGCGGCGCGCGTGTTGAACAGCGGGTCCATTACCGGCTGCTGCAGGCCGAGCGTTCCGCGCACGGGCTCTGAATCGCCCCACGATTCGAGCGCATGGTGGTCGGGCAGCACCACGTCACACAGTTCGCTCGTCTCGTCGGGATAACTGGAGAAGGAGACCTTGAGCGGTACCTTGGCCAGGCCCTCGACGAATTGCGTCGATTGCGGGAGCGTGTGCACCGGGTTCGCGCCGCGGATGAACAGCACTCGCACGGCGCCGGCATTCATTTCTGTTGCCAGCGCGGCGAGCGCCTGGGCGCCCGCCGCGCCCCCGATGCCGCTCAGACCCTCGTCGGGCTTCACCGTGACGCCGACGTTGCCTGCTGCCTTGTTGATGCGCGCCGCCGCCTGCGCGACGAGATGCGCGTCAGGCGTGCTGACTCCGCCCAGCACGAGGCTCGGCTTCGCCGCGCGCAGCTCGTCAGCGAGTCGCTGCAGCGATGCTTCAGTGACTCCGCTGGCGGTGGCGGCGGCAGCGATCGTGCCGCTCCCGCTCCCGCTGACCGCGGTGAGCAACGCGTTGGCGATGGCCCGCTCGCTGCCCGGGCGGCAGGCGATCCATTCGTCCGCGTTGAGCCCCGTCAGCGAGCGCCGCGCGCCGATGTACACGAATCGCGGCGCATCGACCAGTTTCGCTCTCGCATCCGCGAACGAAAGCTGGTGCGCCACCGAAGCGCCCCATCCGTCCAGGAAGTCGGCGCCGATCGAGACGATGAGGCGCGCGGCACCGAAATCGAGCGCCGGCCACGCCGACCCATACTCGGCCTGATTCGCGGCTCGCGCCGCGAGGTCCGCCTCGGGATCGAACGCCAGGTGCGCGCCGAAGCCGCCGGCAGACATCCACTGGTCCACGAACGCGCTGAAGCTCCCGTTCTCGTGCTGGCTCACGAAGCGCACGCTTCGGGCGGCATTCTCGGCGCGCGCTTCGTCGATGCGCTGCCTGACGAGTGCGAGCGCCTCATCCCAGGTGGCGGGCGCCAACCGGGTGTCGCGGCGGATCATCGGCCCGCGATAACGATCCGGATTGTAGAGGCCCTGCAGCGCCGCCTGGCCGCGCGCGCATAACGCGCCATGGTTGACCGGGTGGTCGGGATTTCCTTCCAGCTTGATCGCGCGCCCGTCGCGCACTTCGGCGATGATCCCGCACGCCGCCGCACATTCACGACAGACGGAGGCGTAGTTGGTCGAGACACCCGGGACCGTATGGTCCGGCGATACCAGATAGGGAATGAGTTGCTCGACGCGCTCCTGACTGCACCCGATCGCCGTGGCGGCCGCACCCGTCGACCCCAGGACCTTCAGGAACTCGCGTCGCTTGACAACCGTGTTCGGAGGATGACTCACGCGTGTAGGGGCCTAGTAGTGGCAGACGGCGCAGTCGTACCGCGCCTTCTGCGGTTCCACGTTCGTGGCGGCACGCGCGCCGGCCGTATCGCCGGCCGCGAGCAGTCCGTCGGCGAGCTTGTAGCCCTTTACGTGACAGTTCACGCACCAACCCATGTTGAGCGACGCGTACTGATAGACGCGCTGCATTTCAGGCACCGGACCGTGACACGTCTGACAGGTGACGCCCGCGTTCACATGTCGCATGTGGGGGAAGTGCACGTACTCGGGAAGCTTGTGAACGCGAACCCAGGGAATCGGCTTCCACTGATCGGGCGTTCCCTTGGCGAACGACAGCAGCTGGTTGATCGCCGCCGTGTCCCGGTCAGCGACGCCCTGAATTGCCGGTCGGCGTCCCTGAATGATGGTGTGGCAACCCATGCACGTGCCGACTGCGGGCAACCCGGGATCAGGTGACCGGTTCGCCGAGAAGTGGCAGTAGAGGCAGTTCATCCCCAGCTGCTGCACGTGGCGGGGATGCGGGAAGTTGACCGGTTGAACCACGTCAATTCCCTGCGACGACGAGGCGCCACTGTACGCCGACAGACCTAACGCGGCGACCGCGATGGCGAAGAACCCGGAGGCAAGCGCCCACGACCGCCTTCGGCTCATCTATGGGAGATGTTCAGAGTGGATTCGAGGCCTTGTGAACTATTTCACAAAGATACCGGCAGGGAAAATGCGACGGGATCAGTGATCGCGCAAGAGACGGCGTGGACTTGAGTTGCCCATGCCGGGAGTGGTCCGTCAGTAAGGCTTCCACGCCGTCGGATCGGCCAGCCGGGCGCCAGAGAGGTCCGGTGGCAACAGGGTGAGGTTGGCGCGTGTCACCTGAGCGAGACGCGTTGGCCAGCCGGAGCCATAAACGAAACGGGCAGCGCCCATCGCGCGCAGCAGGTGAGCAAAGTCGTCTTCGGGCGGTCCCCAGATCCAACTCGTGTCATACCAGACGAGCTCACGTTCGCTCGGGGTCAGTCCCCAGTGGATTTCTTCGATCATGGCGCGGCTCGCGGCCACGACGACGATCCTCGCCTGCGTCCCCGCGCGGGCAACGCCGCGGACGGTCGCTGCAGGAAGGTCGCCGGCGACGTCGATCGCATGTCGTTGGCGTGAATCCTCGAACCGCACCGTGAAGAGCAGCGGCAGCCCGTTCTTCGAGCAGGCGCGTGCGAGATCGACAAGCGACGGATGCTCGGGTCCCAGTCCCCAATGAGCCGGGTACGCGCGAATCGCAGCCGCGCCCTCGTCCACCGCGCGAGCGAGTTCCTTCTCCCAGGACGGCCAGTCGGGCCGCACAGTTGGCGCGGGATCCAGCCGTGAGCGATGAGGCACAAGGTCGCGGTATAACGACTCGTTTCCCTTCCGCGGGTCGCGGTGAAACGCCGTTGGCAGGTGACCGACCCAGGCGCGAGGAATCTCCTCACGATCCAGAACACTGATGAGCGTGCCGGGATCGGGATGTGGCAACTCACGAAAGGGATACGGACCGATCAGCGCGGAAACGTCGACTGTCGCGTGACTCATGCGGAAAGCCCGGGGAATGAGCCGGGCGGGAACAGGCTGGCGGCGTTCCGCCATCGGACGCGCTCGCGATCCGCTGGCGTCACGCCGATCACATCCAGCGCCCACAGCTTGGCCAGGCCAGTTTCCAGCGTCAGGTCAGCGCCCCAGACGAGGCGCGCGGCTCCAACCGCGTCGAGCGCCTGGTCGAGCATGCCACGATCGGCGCCGCTGCCGGAGAGATCGAGATAGACGTTAGGCACGTCGCGGACCGCCGCCAGCGTGTGACTCCAGTCCCCTCCCCCGCCAATGTGCGCCAGCACGATCGCCACCTGTGGGTGGCGGCCGGCCAGATGGCAGAGATCGAGCGCGTCCGAGGGATCCTGTCCGGCGGCGGCCGCTGGGCGGCGCTGCCAGGCGTGATGCAGCACGGGCAGGTGGTGTTCGCCCGCGTACTGCATCAACGGATCGAGCAACGCATCGGTGGCCCGCCGGGCCGCAGCGAGCTTGATGCCGATGGCGCCGCGACGGCGGCATCGTTCCAGTTCCCGCAGCGCGAAATCGGTGTCGTTAGGGTTGACCGCGGCCCAGGCGCGAACCCGGCTCCGCTCCGATTCCTGCACCTTCAGCATCGCGTCATTGCCCGACACGGTGTCGTCGGGCGACTGGAAATACGTGGGTGAAGTGGCGCCCCAGCTTCCCAGGATGGATCCCACGTGCCATGAAATGCCGATCCGGTCGCCGGCGGCCAGCCTGGATGCGTTCAGCTCACGCCACGACGCGCGACCCGATCCCTGCTGGTAGAAATGCGCGTGCACATCGATCAGCGGGCCGGGGCCGGCCAAGGGCGTCGCGAGCCCGTCCTTCACTCGTCGCCGGCGTTGACGATCGCGACCAGCGCCGAACTCGCCGCCCGTTCGATCTCCACGATCGTTTCTTCCTCATCGTGCGCGAGCGACGCGTAGTTGTACGCTCCCCGCTTGAACAGCACGCCCTCCCGCACCGCCTCCTCGAGGAAGCGCCGCTCCACGGTCGCATCCGCAAAGCGCATGAACCACATCGGATCGAGTCCCCCGACGATGACGCCGTCGATGCCGCTCGCCGTCACGGCGGAATCCACGCCCGACCGCATCGCGCCACCCACCCGGGCCAACGTCGCGCAGACGTCTTCGTCACCCTCATAGACGTCCAGGACCGCCAGCGCCGCCGCGATCGACATTGATTCTCCGGCGAGCGTACTCGAAATCCACGTTCTCGACGTCGCTTCCATGACCTCGCGCTTCCCAACCACTGCGGCGAGCGGGAATCCATTGGCCATCGCCTTTCCAAACGCGGCAAGATCAGGCTTCACTCCGGCGAGCTCCTGGTAGCCACCACGAGCCAGACGAAACCCGGTCTTGAGCTCATCGAACACCAGGACCGCGCCGAGTTCATCGCACAGGCGCCGCGCCGCGGCGATCCAGTCGTCCGAGGGAAGGCGTTCGATGACCGGCTCGATCACGACGGCTGCGAGATCATTCCCTGCTCTCCGACATGCCCCCTCCAACGCGGGCACGTCATCGAACGGAACGGCATGAAAGGAGCCACGTACGCCATCAGGAATCCCCTCACCCGTGCTGCTCCAGTCGTGCCAACCGAAGTAGCCGCAGCCAACAACGCCCGACCGTCCCGTCGCCGTGCGCGCGATGCGGACCGCCGCCGAGACGGCATCCGCCCCGCTCTTCAGGAAGCGCACCTGCTCCGCACATGGAATCAGGTCACACAGGCGCTCGGCGAGCTCCACTTCGGCCGTGTGGGGGAGGCCCGCCACGTTTCCAGTCGCGGCCGCGGCGACGGCGGCGCGCAACACGCGCTCATCGCCGTAACCGAGCGCGACAGAGCCGAGCGCCATGGTGCAGTCGATGAGCGTAATCTCACCCGGCGTGGTCAGATGGCAGCCGGCGGCGCGAACGAAGTGGCTGGGACCGGACTCGTTCCCTTCGCCGTAGAGCGCCTCGGGACGCTTGCTGCCGGTGGAACTTCCGCCTGGCAGGATGTCGCGGGCTCGCGCTCGCCACGAACGCTCAACGTCCTCGCCGGTGGCGTCCCACTCCGGCGGGACGTCTGGTTCGTCACCGCCTTCCTCTTCGACCGCGGTCTCGTCGGTCAGCGCGTCGTCAGGTTCACGTTCTGGCGCGGGCTGTTGAGACCTTCCGCGGAAAAGGCGTCCGAAGGGCATGGGGAATAATAGAGGGCAGCGGGCAGCGGGCAGAGGGCAGCGGGCAGCCGATCACGATTCAGTCGTCGAGGACCTCACCGGCTTCGGGCGCCGGCGCGTCGGGATTTGCCAGGCCTCGCCGGACTCTCTCCAGGTTCTTCACCACCTCGATGGCGATGGCGCGCATGAGCGAGAGTTCACGCGCGTTCGGGTCGGCGCGCGCCACCAGCGAGCGAACGGCGCGCAGCACGTGCTCCGGATACCGTGTCTTGAAGAAGTCGATCGCCCTGAGCGCCGCTTCCGCATCGGCGTGAAACCGCTCCAGTTCGACCAATTCGGGTGGTGGCGCGTCCTTCCGGGGCGGTTTTCGCGCACGCGTGGCGTCACCCGCCGCCAGGTGCAGTTCATACAGCGCCACCATGACAGACTGCGCCAGGTTCAACGACGCGTACCGCGTGGTCGGGATGGTCACGTGGACCTGGGCGCGATCCAGCGCTTCGTTAGGCAGCCCGCGATCCTCGCGGCCGAACAACAGGGCGACGGGGCCATCGGCGGCGGCGGCGAGCAGCCGACCCGTGATCTCGTGCGGGGTGGACACCGCCCAGCGCGCCGCGCGATGCCGCGCCGTGAAGGCCGCCACGAGAACGCAGTCCGCGATCGCCTCGTCCAGCGTCGCGTGCTCGCGGGCCTTTTCCAGCACGTCACCCGTGTCGTGGGCAATCCCCTGGATGCGCCAGGCGTCGAGCGGCACGGCGTTCACCAGGCGGAGGTCACTGATGCCCATGTTCTTCATCGCGCGCACGACGGCGGCGACGTTCACCAGGTCCTGCGTTTCGAAGAGCACGACGCGGATGCGGTCGAGGCGCGATTCAGACACGCGCTATTACCATCGGAATCAGTCGATCCGCGTCCTGGCGGTCGCCGCGCAGGTATGCCCAGCCACCTCCACCGCTGAGCACGAGCTGGCCGCGGCGTCGTTCGCGCCAGGGCGGTATCTCGTTCACGATCACGTCGAGGCCGATCGGCGATTCGGTCGGTCCGAGTGTCTCACGATCGATTCGCGCGAGGAGCTGCCATCCCGTCGTGGTGCGCCGCCATGAAGCGCGCAGTGCAATATCGGAAGCGTCATCGCGGCCGGTGGTGCGCACCCGCGTCGTCCCTGGGTCCGGAACGAGGAGCCACGATGCCGCGAGCCGCGCTCCGCCACTCGCGTCGCGGATTACATGAAGCTGCACGCCATCGCTGTTGGTGTCGGGATGTTCATTGTCGAGTGGGTTGTCCGACTGTTCGGCAACGAAGTTAGGCTCCGGCGCGACGACGGACACCTCGATCAGGAGCTCGGACTCTGTCGCTCCGACGACCACGGTGGCCTTCGGCGAACCGGCATCCTTCCAGGTGGCTTCCGTTCGCCGATAATGGGCTTCGCCAAGCTCAACCCTCAGTCCACCACCTGATGAGGTCAGGTCGCCGATGGAGAGGTCCTGGCGACGCACGACGGGGATCACCTCACCCACACGGGCCAGTGCCGCGCTGCCGGCCTCACTCGGGCGCGGATGCGCTTGACGACCGCGCAGGACCGCGTCGACACCGTCCGGCCCGTGCACTCGCCACGAGTCTTCCGAACGCCGATGCGTGAATCGCTGGCCGCCCACCGCTACGTCCAGCGAATCTTTCCCCGATAACCGCAGTTCGACGCCTCCACTCCACGACCAGGCAGACGTCAAGCATCCGTACTGTCCAACCGCCCGGACCAGCAGGAATCGTCGCGGTGGCTGGCCGGGAGCGCCTGGTGCTCGAGCGCGCCACCATGCATGGGGAGCGTCAACGTTCACGGAACCTGAAATTTCTTGTGCATTGATGACGTAAGGCCTCTGGAGCGAATCCGTGGTGTCGGACTCCGTCACGAAGGCAAAGCCGTCCTCGAGGCCCGATCCGCCGCTCAACGAACCAGCTGTCCACCGTGCGCCCGCGATGTCTCCGTCAATATGCATCGGCAGATCCAGCGTCACGCTGCGATTCGCGCGCCACTCCAGACGATCCACGAGATGGCCGTTCGCCACCACGAGCGTGCGCCTGACGAGTACGCCGTCCGCGATCGACGCCTGCGCGTCGACCCATGCGCAACCGTCGCGCTCATCCCAGGCACGGAGCGTCCCCTCCGCAACGTCCTGTGACCTACCGTCGATCAGCGGCGCATTGTGCGCGAGCGTGCTCCGGTACCAGTGCAGCGTGCGTTCCACGTACGAACCCGTGCCAACATCCTCGAACACACGTCGATCGCCGACGACCAGCCACAGGTTCAGTCGGTCAGGATGTCCGTGGCTCCCACCGCCGTGACCATAATCCAGCGCCGCGTACACGCGCCCGTTCTCCCTCCGAATCACCGCGAAGCCCTGCCCCGCCATCAGCGCCGAACCGGGAGGCGTGGGTGACCTGTCGGGTATCCGCGGCAGCGCAAAGAGCAACGACTTCCAGCCCAGGTCGGCTCTCGTCAGGCGCACACCGGGGACATTGCGCTCGGCTTCCGCGGTCGATCGCCATCGCGCGGTGTCGCCGGGCGGGGCATCGCCATACAGCATGCCCAGTCCGCCGGCCAGGTCGGTCGACGAGGGTGCCCTGGCCAGTCCGAGCTCGATTGACTCCGCAATGCGCCACTGCCGCAGCGAGGCCCGGTATTGTGAATCGCGCCGTGACGGAAAGGTGAAGTCGGGAAGCGCCGTCTTGAGTGGCGCGACAAATCCGGCTTCAAAGCGCGCCAGGGACTCGGCGGACAACCTCGCACCCCGTTGCGCCGCGAGCATCACCAGGTACCACAGCCCGCGATGCGCGAAGAGGTGATAGTTCTCACCTTCGTACCAGGTCCCGTCCTCGAGCATTCCGGACCTCAGGAACTGTTCGAGGCCGCCTGCGCCGAACAGCGCCCGGTCGATCAGCGCCGGTCGGTCGAGCAACACGCCGGCTGCGCCGAGCGCGGCGCTGTTCCAGACCTGGCGGTTGGAGAGGCCCTCGTCGAACGAACTCACCAGGTCACTCGATGGCGAAAGCACCCGATCACGGACCAGGCCCCCCACCGAAGTGCTGCCATCGCGCTCGAGCAGTGAAACCGCGACGGCAAGCTGCAGCGCCCAGATGGATTCGAGATACGTGCTGAAGAAGACGCGCGTGGGACCGAGCACATTGTCCTCGTTAGGGTACGCGGGGTACTGATCCGCGACCTTCGACAGAATCGCTTCGGCCAGCTTCTGGTATCGAGTCGCGTTACCAACGCGCCAGAGGGCGGCGGCATGGACGGCGCGTTCCGCCAGCCAGAGCTGGTATCCCATGATCCACCAGCGATAGTGATCCTCGCCCTCGTAGACCGTGCCGCAGACAGGACACCGGTGACGGCGGGGGCTCGTCGGATCGAACTCCAGCAGAGCGCCGTCGCGATGGCAGCGACCTCCGTGCCGGGTCATCCTCGCCTTCTCGGATGGGACGAAGACATCCTCGTCAGGCAGGAGTCGATCCAGCTCCGCGGCCAGCGACGTGGCCAGCGGCGCCAACGCCTCCGCCGCCAGTGCTGATCGCCGGTCGATCGTCAGGCTGCTCGCCAGCATCATGAACCCGCTCGGGGCGACTCGAGTCGCCACTCCACGAGCGTCGCCATCTCGCCCCGCAGGTCCATGCGCACCGCCTGCAGGCGACGCGACAGCCCCTGCACGCCGCGCGCATGGTAGACCCACGACACCGGGACATCACGCGACAGCTCGGACTGGACGGATCGCCACGCATTCGCGAGGTCCGCATCGGTTCCCGCGCGCGCGATCAGCGCAAAGAGTGAGTCGAGCGGCGCGGTGTGGTAGCCCGCATAGTCGAGCGCGCCGCCAGCCAGCCTGCTGTCGAACATCGACGCAAGATGCGAGAGCGAGAGGTCGCCGCCGATCCCGGTGAACAGCGCGTCGAATTGCTTTGGGGTCTGACGCGCGAGCGCGAGGAACGCGCCCAACTCCAGCTGGCGGATCTCGACGGCGACGCCGTGGCGTCGGAGATCCGCCTGAATGAGCTGTTCGATGGCGTTGTCGCCGCTACCAACCGAAAGCAGGGTGAACCCAAGTCGCTCCGCTCCTCTTCGCCGTGTGCCGTCGGGCGACGATTTCCAGCCGGCGTCGTCGAGCAGCGAATCGGCCTGCGTTGGCGTTGGACGATTCGTCGCCTGGAACCAGGGATGTGAGGCGCTGACGGGGCCATCGGCAGGCGCACCGTATCCGGCCAGGGCCACGTCGATCACGCGCTGGCGATTGATGAACGCGTCGACGGCGCGCCGTACACGAACATCGTCGAACGGCGGATCGGCACTGTTGAACACGATCGCGGTCGCAAACGAGACGGGGTAGTCGAGCACGCGTAGCGCCGGGTCACGAGCCACAAGGCTGGCCATCGTGGGAGCGATTCCCGCCACCTGGAGATCACCGCTGGTGAGTCCGGCGAACTTCGTGGTCGCTTCATCGACCACGGCAATCACGAGGCGGCGCACACGAGCGGGTCCACCCAGCGTATCGGGGAAGTCATCGATCCGCTCGAAGATCCACCGCCGGCCGGGATCGCGCCTGACGAATCGGAACGGACCATTGCCCACGGGAGCGGTCGCGAAGGCGTGGCGGCGAAACGATCCTCGCGGAACATCCTTGAGCAGATGCTCGGGAACGATCGGCAACTCACCGAGGATGGGAGGGAGGCCGGGAGGCGGCGATCGGAACGTCATGGCGACCGTCGAGTCATCGTCGGCGATCACCGACTCCAACACCGAGAGATCGGCCGCCCGCGGGAATCCCGTCGCGGGATCGCGCGCCGCGTCGATGGTGAAGGCGACGTCGCGAGCCGTGGTCGGGGCGCCGTCATGCCATCGCAGGGACGGAAACAGGTGCATCGTCAGGCGGCGGCGATCGTTCGACCACTCCCATCGTCTGGCAAGGTACGGTTGCGGAACGAGGTTCGAGTCCAGCCGGGTGAGCGTGACGAACAACGCGTGGCGCTGCACCTGTCGCGCGAGTGGATGGATTGTCACCAGCGGGTTCGCGGATTCGAGATCGGCGCCTGACGCGAAGACGACGGTATCGCCGTTGATTCCGGCCGTGCACCCCGCGGACACCGCGGACGACAACAGCGCAAGAGCGATCCGGGCCAGCGACACTCTGAAGCGTTCCCCCTGTGTTGATTCGGGCCGTCGCGCCATTATCACCCCGTGACCTACCTCGCTCGCCGCGCCGCCGCCGCGCTGGGACTCATCTGGCTGGTCCTCACGCTGACGTTCGTCCTGTTGCACGCCGCGCCCGGAGACGCGGCCGACCTGCTCGTCGCACCGGACGCGTCGCCGGAAGTCGCTGCGCAATTGCGCCAGGAACTCGGGCTCGACCGTTCGCTGCCGCATCAATATGGAAGGTGGCTGGGCAGCCTGCTGAGGGGCGACCTGGGTGAGAGCTTCCGACGCCACGAACCGGTCCGCCGTATGCTGGCCGACGCTCTGCCCATCTCGATCTGGCTGGGTTCGATGTCCCTGCTGCTGACATTCGTGGTCGGCGTCGCCGTGGGCGCGCTGCAGGCGGCGCGGCGTGATCGCTGGATCGACCGGCTCCTTACCGGACTGACGACGGCGGTGTACGCGGCGCCGAGTTACTGGCTCGCGCTGACCGCGGTCGCGCTGTTCACGTACGGGCTGTCGAGGCTGGGCGCGCCGTTGTGGATGCGCCTGCCCGCGTTCGGCCTGACGAGTCCCGCGTCTGAAGCCGTCGGCCTCAGCGTCCTGCCCGATCTTCTCCGCCACTCGATACTGCCCATCGCCGTGCTGGCCGCGGTGGGCGCCGCCGGCATTGCCCGTTATGCCCGAACCGCGGTGCTCGACCTGTCGCGCAGCGACTGGGTACGCACGGCCCGGTCCAAGGGATTGGGGCCGGGGCGCGTGCTGTTCCGCCATCTGCTGGCGAACGCATTACCGCCGCTCGTGGTGCTGCTCATGCTGGCATTGCCCGGCGTCGTGGCTGGGTCGGTGTTCGTCGAGTCGATCTTCGCCTGGCCCGGAATGGGTCGGGTCATGCTGGAGGCGATCAACGCCCGCGACTATCCGGTGGTGATGGGCGCAACCGTTGTCTACGCCGGCATTGTGATCCTGTCGAACGCGGCATCTGACCTGCTGCTTCACGCCGTTGACCCGCGCCGCCGCGTATGACGCGCACCGAGCGATGGGCAGGCGGACTGTTGGCTCTGCTGGTGATCGGCGCCGTGCTCGTGCCGGCGGTGGCTCACCAGGATCCACTCGCGATCGACGACGTGCTGAGTGCCCGCCTGGTCGGACCGCTGTCGAGCGACGCGGCGGGACGCTTTCATCTCCTCGGGACTGATCGCTTCGGTCGCGACCTGTTCGTGCGCATGATGCTGGCGGGGCGGCTGTCACTCGCGATTGGCGTGGTGGGGTCTGCCGTCGCGGGCCTCATTGGAGTGGCGATTGGCGCCGCGGCCGGCTGGTGGCGGGGTGCGCTCGACCGAGCCGCCATGGCGCTTTCTGACGGGATGCTGGCGATTCCGCGACTCATCCTGCTGCTCCTCGGCGCGGCGCTCTGGCGTCCCGGTACCACGACGGTGGTGGTGGTGCTGGCCGCGACCGGCTGGATGGGCGTCGCGCGCCTGGTCCGGGCGGAGGTGATGGGGGCGCGGACCCAACCGTGGACCGACGCCGCGCAGGCCGTCGGCAGCGGGCCGCTGCGCGTGCTGTTGCGGCATGTGCTGCCTAACGCGCTCGGTCCGGCGATCGTGGCCACGACCCTCGGCGTCGGCAACGCGATCCTGCTGGAGAGCGGCCTGGCGTTCCTCGGCCTGGGTGTCCAGCCGCCACAGCCGAGCTGGGGTAACATGATCGCCGGCGGGCGCGACCTCATCGTGACGGCGCCCTGGGTGGCGATTGCCCCGGGCGTGGCGCTCATCCTCACCGTCCTGGGCTGGACGCTGCTCGGCGATGCCTGGCGCGACCGCCTCGCCGGCGAGGTTCCGTCGACGCTGGCCGACCGCGCCTAACGGGCGAGTATCGTGACCACGGCGCGCGGCGGTGCGTTGAATGCGATTCGATCGTTCTCGACCGCCAGCGGTTCAACGGGAGTCTCGTCCAGCCGCGCCCGCGTGGCTTCACGGAGCCCGGTCATGTGCCACGAACCGTGCACGTAGTGGTCGAGGAGATTGACGCAGCGGAGCACCAGCCATTCGCCGTCTTCGCAGTCCTTGATGGCACTGAACGACAGTCCCTCGCCGTTCAGGGCCACACCCTCGACGACCGCCAGCGGCCTGATGGCCGTTCGCCAGGTGTCCCCCCGCAGCGGGAACAGCACATCCTCGGCGAGACGATCGACGAATGCGGTCACCTCATCGGATCGCGGTCCGTGCGGGGAGAAGGCCAGCATGGCTTCGAACGGTCCAATCGATTGTGCCGCTGGCGTCGCCACCGGATATCCGGCGTGGCCGGGTCGCTCAGGCAGGCCATGCCGAGACAGTTCGCCGACGGCGCGCAGCAGCGTTACCCACGACGTGCCATCGGGCTCGACTTCGTATTCAGCCAGGCCATCGGAGAGCAGGGTGGCGCCTCGGGATTCGGAAAAGACCGAGACGTAGCGGTGGAGCGGCGCCGTCGGCGGGGGGAACTCTTTCACGCGACCCGACGGGTCCGCCTCGATCGGTACGCGGCTGGCGGGACCGAAGGCGGCGTCCGCCACCACCCGTGGCGACGCGACCGCCGATCGGACGCCAACGCGGAGGCGCACGTCGGACGCAACGTTGTTGCCCGTCACGTGAAGCCGGACGAAAGGCGCGCCGGCGTCGAGCTGGATGACCGTTCGAATGTCCTGGCGCACGGCCGGTGCGCGTCGCGGTGTGCCAGCCGCGCTCGTCAGGCGGCGTTCGCCGATCGTGATTCTCCAGTCGCACGTGAGTTCAGCGCGGAGCGGGCCTCGCGCCGTGACCTTCGAGCGAATCAGTCTGGCGAGGGAGCGCGACCCGGGGATTGCCGAGCGTGTGTAGAGGTCGCCGCGTTCGCCCTCGACTTCGATCGCGATCCAGTCGTCGATCCGGAGATCGCCAGGACCGGTGAAACGCAGGCCACCGGCGTGCGCCTCGATTCGCGTGCCATTGCCGACGATTGCCTGACGCTCGGCTGACACGGGTTCAGGCGGCGCCACGGCGCGCCTTCTCTTTTCCTCCATCGGAAGGGTGATCAGCCCGAAGCCGGGAACATCGGTGACCCACGCGAGGGCGCGGCGGCGCTCGACCATGCGGTTCCACGGATAGTGTCGTGAGGCTTCCTCGCGCACGAACACGCGCTCGCGCGATACTTCCTGCAACGGGACGGAGGGGTCGCCGATCGAGAGCGATCCCGTCTTTCGAACTCGCGGTTCGATGCCCGCCGATGCGGCTCCGACCGGCGCGTCGTCCAGCACGAGGTCAACGTCGATTTCCGCCACGCCGCTCCTCACGCGCGCCGCGGCGTTGCGCACGAGGACAACCGGCGTCCAATCGGCCGGGCGCCGGCGCGCGTCATTGCTGTCGTGCCTGACGAGCGCCATGACCGATGCCTCGCGAATCTCTTCGGCCGCTGCCGTCGCGTCATCCAACCGCGCCGCCATGGCTGTCGCCACCTCGTCGACGCTGCATCCACAGAGCGTGTCGTGAGGCTGACACTGGAGTACCGGCTTCCACGCCGCCCGGGCCAGCGCCCGACGGTCAGCGCCGTCGCCGCGAACACGCGCCAGCGCGGCCCACGGCTCCACGTCCCGCAACAGAAGCGACTCGGCCAGGGCGTAGCGCCGCTTGAGACCGGCCCGGGAACCAAGGGTTCCCTGCAGCGTCCACGCGTATCCGTAGGAGTCGCGCAGTTCACCCCTCACCGTCGGCAGGGTCGAATGAGTGGCTCGCGCAACCAGGTCGTGGCCGAACCGCGCGAGCGATGATCGCTCGATGTTGTCCGGCGGTGAGACGCTCTTCAGTGCGTCAATCGCCTGCCCGAGGTTGGCCTGGGGAGCGTGATGATCCGCGCCAACCGTGAGCAGAACCAGCCCCGTCGTTGCGCGCGCGGCAATGACCTCGCGCATCGACCGCCATCGCTCAAGCGCGGCGTCACTTTCCGGTGGCAGGTGCGAGCCGAAGTCGTAGCCGTCGGGCGGCAGGTGATACAGGACAACGCTCGACTCGTCAGGCGCGAACCAGCGAGCGGTATCGCCGACCGGATGCAACCTTCCTCCGTAGCCCCGCCAGAGAATGACCGACTCGAAGCCGAATCCCGATGCGATCGCGGGGAGTGTGGCTGGGTGGCCGAACGAGTCGGGACAGTACAGCACGTCAGGCGGCACGGCCCGAAGGGATCGCAGCACCCGCCGTCCGGCGAGGAGGTTTCTGACCAGACCCTCGCCGGACGGAATCAGCGAATCGGCCAGGACGTACCACGGACCGGCTTCGATCGCGCCCTGGCGAAGGGCACTCGAGATATCGGCCGTGCGTTCGGGCCTCAGGTCGAGGTAGTCCTCGAGAACCACGGCCTGTCCGTCGAGCAGGAACGGGGTGCCAGAGCTGCCGTCGAGCACTTCGTCCATGAGCGATACCAGGCGCGCGCGGAACTGGGCGAAGGGCCGGTACCACTCCCGATCCCAGTGCGTATGCACCAGGAGCCGGACGTCGAGGTGCTCTTCCGGCTGCCGGATCGTCATACTGCGGAGTTTGCGGGCGTTGCGGCGCGGCGGCAAGCGGCGATACCCTGCGCCCTGCCATCTTCCCATTGCCCTCCGCCCCGCATTGAATGCCGAGCTTCTCCGAGCTGTTCGAACTCCTGAAGGACCTGCCGGCGCTGGTCCAATGGGCCGGGTACATCGGCATTATCGCCATCATCTTCGTCGAGACCGGCTTCTTCTTCGGCTTTTTCCTTCCCGGCGATTCCCTTCTCGTCACGACGGGGCTGCTGATTTCCACCGGGCTGGACATGGACCTCTACATGCTGGGGTTCATGCTGAACGTGGCGGCGGTGGCCGGCGACGCGCTCAACTACTGGGTCGGCCGCATTACCGGACCCAGGATTTTTGTCCGTGACGAGTCGTTCTTCTTCAAGCGAAAGCACGTCGAGCGCGCGCACGAGTTCTACGTCAGGTACGGCGCGAAGACGATCTTCCTCGCGCGGTTCATGCCGATCATCCGCACATTCGCGCCGCTCGTGGCCGGGGTCGCCGGCATGGACTACCGCACCTTCGCGGTCTACAACGTCCTGGGTGGCACGGCGTGGATCTGGAGCATGCTCTTCACGGGATACTTCCTCGGTCGCTACGTTCCGGGGATCGACAGATACATCGAACTCGTTATCATCGTCGTGATCTTCCTGTCGATCCTGCCCGGCATCATCGGGTGGTGGAGGGAGCGTCGGCGACAGCAGCCGGTACCGAGTCGCGTCGGCGACGCTCCGGACGAGGTGACTTAATCCCGGAGCTGACTCATGCCGCACGCACTGCCCGCCCTGCCGTATGCCTTCGATGCGCTCGAGCCGCACATCGACACGGCCACCATGCAGATCCATCACGGCAAGCACCATCAAGCCTACGTCAACAACCTGAACGCGGCCCTCGACAAACACGCGTCCCTCCATGAGAAGTCGCTGGAGGCGCTGCTCGCGAATCTGGCGGGCGTTCCGGAGGATGTGCGCACCGCGGTGCGAAACAACGGTGGCGGCCACTGGAACCACTCGTTGTTCTGGACCCTGATGGCGCCAGGCGGCGGCGGCGATCCCACAGGCGCCCTCGGCACCGCGATCACGGCGACCTTCGGCAGTGCCGCCAAGTTCAAGGAGCAGTTCGCGGCCGCGGGCGTGTCGCGATTCGGCTCGGGCTGGGCGTGGCTGATTCGCAAGGGAAGCGCGCTGTCCATCACGTCCACGCCAAACCAGGACAACCCGCTCATGGACGGCGTGGCGTCGCGCGATATCCTGCTTGGGCTCGACGTCTGGGAACACGCCTACTACCTGAAGTACCAGAACCGGCGCCCGGACTACATCGGGGCGTGGTGGAACGTGGTGGACTGGAAAGCAGTGTCCGAGAGATACGCCGGCTAGCGATCAGCGATCAGCGATCAGCGATCAGAGTACCACTTGCTGGTCGCTTGTCGCTTGTCGCTGACTTACCTCGCTGCCTCCCCTTCCAGGTACGTATAGCCTTCCAGCCCGGCGACGTACTCGGCGATGAAGGTGTTCGACTCCGGCCTCGTCAGGTTCGACGCGGCCGCGACCTTCCTTCTGAACGTCGCCAGGAGATCGCCGGCCCGGAACTGTACGTAGTTCAGCACCTCCGTCACCGTATCACCGTGCACCAGATCGGTGATTTCATAGCCCGTGTCCGAAAGCCGGATGTGCACGGCGTTCGTATCGCCGAACAGGTTGTGCAGGTCTCCGAGGATCTCCTGATAGGCGCCGGTCAGGAAGACACCAAGCAGGTACTGCTCGTCGTCGCGGAACTCATGGAGCGGAAGGCTCGGTTGCCCTGACTTCCCGCCGATGAATCTCTCGATCTTGCCGTCGGAATCGCACGTGATGTCCTGCAGCGTGCCGCGACGGGTGGGCTTCTCGAGATGCCGGTGCACGGGCATGATCGGGAAGAGCTGATCGATGGCCCACGAGTCCGGCAGCGACTGGAACAGCGAGAAGTTCAGGAAGTACCGGTCCACCTGCGTGGACCGGAGGTCGTTCATGATGTCGTCGTAGCCATTGGGCGACTCGTCGACCAGTTGGGCCACCCGGTTGACCGTCGCGAAGTAGATCGTTTCGGCGGTGGCACGATCGCGGAGCGTGATGACGCCCGCGGTGAAGAGCTGCTGGGCGCGCTCCTTGTCGAACGATGCGTCATGGAAGATTTCGATGACCTTCCGCTTGGGCAGGCGCTTCCGGCCGAGTGCCTTGTAGTCCTCCACCATCTCCAGCAGGAGTGGCGGCGCGTTTTCGTCGAGGTCCGGCACCACATGCTCCGCCTGCGACTCGACGTCGATGACCTTCAGCAGCAGCAGTGCGTGATGCGCGGTCAACGCGCGCCCCGATTCGCTGATGATGTGCGGCATCGGGATATCCTGATCGCGGCACACCTCGGCAATCGTGTAGACGACGTCGTTCGCATACTCCTGCAGCGTGTAGTTCACGCTGGCGTGGCTCGTGGAACTCGTCCCGTCGTAATCGACGCCGAGCCCGCCCCCGACATCCACGTGCGTGATATCCACGCCCAGCGCTCGAAGCTCCACGTAGAACCGCGTGATCTCGCCCAGCGCGGTCTTGATGTAACGAATGTCGGTGATCTGGCTGCCGAGGTGGAAGTGAATGAGCTTGAGCACCTCGAGCTGACCGCGTTCGCGGAGGCGATCGACGAGCTTCACCAGCTCCGCGGCGCTGAGCCCGAACTTCGATTTCTCTCCGCCGCTCTGCGCCCACCGCCCGGAGCCCTCGGTCGCCAACTTGATCCGGACGCCGGCCATTGGGGCCACGCCGAGGTCCGCGGCGGCATCCAGCAGCACATCGAGTTCACTGAGCTGCTCCAGCACGATGAAGACCCGGTGGCCCAGGCGCTGCCCCATGAGGGCGAGTCGCATGAACTCCTCGTCCTTGTAGCCATTGCAGACGATCAGGTGCTCGGTGGACTCGGTGAGCCCGAGGACCGCCTGGAGCTCCGGCTTTGACCCGCATTCGAGTCCAACCTGGTGGCGGCGGCCGAACTCGAAGATCTCCTCGACCACGTGCCGCTGCTGATTGACCTTGATCGGATAGACCGTTGTGTAACCGCCCGAGTACTCGAACTCGCGGATCGCGGATCCGAACCGCTCGCTCAGTTGCTCGATGCGGCTCTGCAGGATGTCGGAGAAGCGCAACAGTACAGGCAGCGCGACGCCCTGCTCCTCGAGGTCCATCGCCAGTTCGTGCAGATCGAGCGTCCGCTCCGGCCGATTGGGGTCGGGCCGGACGACGACGTGGCCCAGCGTGTTGATGTCGATGAACCCGGCGCCCCAACCATCAACATTGTACAGCGCCTTCGCGTCTTCAATCGTCCACTCCGGCGGTCCCGGCGTCGCCGGCGCGGGAGCGGTTGGCGTCTGCGGAGCCCGAGTACTCGTCATGGCGCGAACTATATGGGTTTCCGGACCCTGGCGGTATCCTGAGCGACTGACACCAGCGCCGCGTCAGGCGAACCCGCAGCGGCCGCGGTCAGCGCACGAAAATGACTTGCGGTTGTCCGTCCCATGAGACAGATCATTGTCCCGGCCGTATCGAAGCCTTCGCCGGCGCTCACCCAATCCCGATTTCACGCATGAAAACACTCGGAAAAATCCTGGGCGGCATAGTTCTCGTCTGCCTCATGATACTTGCGACGATCTTCGTCTTCTCGACGCAGACCCTGAACAAGAAGATCGAGTACAGCGACGCGTCCCCGCCCATTCCGAAGGACTCGGCGTCGATCGCGCGTGGTCGCCACCTGTCGCGCGCCATTTCCAAGTGTGTGGACTGCCACGGCGACGACTTCGGTGGCCAGGTGGTCTTCGACGCCCTGCCGATGGCGCGGGTGGTTGCGCCGAACCTCACGACGGGTCGCGGCGGCATAGCCGGGGACCGCACCGACGACGACCTCCTCCGCGCCATCCGTCATGGCATCGGCGTCGGTGGTCGGGCACTGGTTCTCATGCCGGTCCGTGACTACTGGCATATGGGAGATGCGGATGTGGGCTCGCTGATCGCCTACCTGCGTACCCTGCCGGCGGTCGATCGGGAGCTGCCAGCCACGTCGTTCGGGCTGGTCGGCCGGGTCCTGCTCCTGAAGGGCGATCTCGCCGGGATGTTCGACGCAAAGCAGCTCGACCACTTGGCGCGCAGGAGCGCGCCTCCCGCAGCCGACACGACAGCCGATTACGGCCGTTACCTCGCGGAGATTGGCGGCTGCACCGGGTGCCACGGACCCACCCTTTCCGGTGGCGCGATTCCAGGTATGCCGCCAGAGGCAAGGCCGGCCAGGAACATCACTCCGGAAGGAATCGGAAGCTGGACCGAGCAGGACTTCTTCAAGGCGCTGCGCGAGGGCATTCGGCCCGACGGCACCCCTCTCGATTCCATGCAGATGCCGGTCCGGTTGACGCGTGAGATGACCGACGCCGAGACGAGGGCGATCTACCTGTTCCTGCGGACCGTTCCACCGAAGGCGACCGGGGGTCGGTAGATCCTCACCTTTCGCGCCCCTGTCCGGTCATGCCGGGCAGGGGCGTTTCCTACCCAAAAGCCCGCATGTCGCGGCAAGGCGGCACGTTTGCGGCGCAAGAGGTGGCAACGGCTGCCGCGACTGAGGTAGGTTTGTGTCGGATGCCATATTTCTCAGTTCAGCAATTTGAGGCCAGTTCGTGCTCCTGAAGCGCTTCTTCCATGAGGGGCTCGCCCAGGCGAGTTACCTCGTTGGCTGCCAGCAGACGGGCGAAGCGCTCATTGTCGACGCGAACAGGGACATAGCCCAGTACGTCGCAGCGGCGCGGGCCGCCGGGCTGCGGATCACGCACGTGACCGAGACGCACATCCACGCCGACTACGTGTCGGGCTCGCGCGAACTCGCCGCGGCCACGGGAGCGACCCTGTTCCTGTCCGCGGAGGGCGGCCAGGACTGGCAATACAGGTTTGCGCGAGAAGTTGGGGCGACGTTTCTGCGCGACGGCGACACCTTTGCCGTCGGCAACGTTCGCATCGAGGCGATGCACACGCCCGGACACACACCGGAGCATCTCACGTTCCTCGTCGCGGACACGCTGGCGTCCACGCAGCCCATCGGCGCCCTGACCGGCGACTTCATCTTCGTGAGCGATGTCGGGCGCCCGGACCTGCTCGAGCGTGTTGCCGGTGTCGAAGGCAGCATGCGCGGTGGTGCCAAGCTGTTGTTCGAATCCCTGCGTCGCTTCACCGAGCGGTGCCCGGACTGGCTCCAGCTCTGGCCGGGGCACGGAGCGGGATCGGCCTGCGGCAAGTCACTCGGCGCCATGCCGCAGACCACGTTAGGCTACGAGAAGCTGACCAACTGGGCCTTCCAGATCGATCGTGAGGAAGCGTTCGTGGAAGCCGTCCTCGAGGGGCAGCCCGAGGCTCCGATCTATTTCGCGACGATGAAGCGGATGAATCGGGACGGTCCGCCGCCGCTCGGCTACACCGGCCCGCGCCAACTCGCGCCGGAGACGTTCGAATCCGTCGTATCGCGAGAGGAACTGGTCATTGACCTGCGGCGCGCCGATGAATTCGCCAGCAGTCACGTCCCGGGAACGATCAGCATCCCGCTCACCCGTGCCTTCGCCGGATACGCCGGCTGGGTACTTCCCTACGATCGGGACCTGTACCTGCTGTCCGGCGGCACCGACGAAGAATTGGTGCAACACGCGACCAGGGAACTCGCGATGATCGGCCTCGACCGCGTGGTCGGGTGGTTCGGCTTCGATGCGGTTGCCGCATGGACGGCAAGCGGGGGGGTGACGGTTGCTACGCAACGGGTCGCACCAACGGACGTCGCCAGACGACTCGCGGAAGGGGCCCTGGTGGTCGACGTCCGCTCCACCACGGAATGGAGATCAGGGCATGTGGCTGGTTCGCTCCATGTGCCGCTCGGACGCCTCGTCTCGCAAATGGCGGAAAAGCCGCGCTCACAACCGGTGGTGCTGATCTGTGAGACCGGCAGTCGATCGGCAATTGGCGCGAGCCTCCTGACCGCGGCCGGATTCACCGACGTTACCAACGTCACTGGTGGGCTTGCCGACTGGCGACGAGAGGGGCTGCCGCTCGAAGTCGACACGGTCGTCTTCGCGTCCGCGACCTGATGACCCGGCGAATCGTCGCGTACTTCTTCCGGGGGCTCGTCCTCCTCGCGCCGCTCGCCGTCACCATCTATGTCTGCGTCCAGCTGTTCCAGGCGGTAGACGGGTGGCTGGGGATCTCGATCCCGGGCGTGGGCTTCGTCGCCACGCTCCTCCTCATCACCCTCGTCGGGTTTCTCGGATCGAACCTGCTGACCCGCGGCGCGGTTTCCGTCTTCGACAGCCTCCTCAACAAGCTCCCTTTCGTCAGCCTGGTCTACGGCTCCACGCGAGACCTGGTCAAGGCGTTCGTGGGCGAGAAGAGACGCTTCGACAAGCCGGTACTGGTCGAACTCTACCCAGGTGGTCACGCGCACGTACTTGGCTTCGTCACGCAGGAGTCGCTGATCCGGCTTGGGCGGGAGAAGCTGGTGTCCGTCTACGTGCCGCAATCATACCACTGGGCGGGACAGGTCTACGTCTTTCCGGCAACGGTCATCCAGCGATTAGACGCGTCAAGCTCAGCCGTCATGGCGTTCATCGTGTCGGGTGGCGTGACGGAGATTCCACAAAGCGGGACCGAAGGCGCGGGGGTTGGTCACCCGGCCGAGGCAAGAGGCGCGTGATGCGCTTCGGCCGGTTGCCGCAGCTGGCCTTCCTCGCCGCGGTGCTCGGCGCTGCCCAGGCCGCCGGTGCCCAGCAGTCGGCCACGGCACCGTCGCCCCCGGTTCTGTTGCGACCGGCGCGCGTTTTCGACGGCGTTGGACCAGGCCTTGGCGAAGGCGTGGTGGTACTGGTGCGCGGTGATCGCATCGAGGCCGTGGGACCAGCGGCGCAGGTGGCTGTTCCGCGCGACGCCCAGGTGATCGACCTGCCGGGCCTGACGCTCCTGCCAGGACTCATCGACGCGCATTCGCATGTACTCCTCCACCCGTACAACGAGACACCGTGGGACGAGCAGGTGCTCCGCGAGTCGTTAGGTGAGCGGGTCGCCCGGGCCACCGTGCATCTGGCTCGCACGCTGGAAGCGGGCTTCACCACGCTGCGCGATCTCGGGACGGAAGGTGCAGCCTACGCCGACGTCGGGTTGAAGCAGGCCGTCGACAAGGGAATCATCCCGGGTCCGCGGTTGATCGTGACCACGCGGGCGATCGTGATGAAGGGCAGCTACGCGCCCAGGGGATTCGCCACGGAATGGGACATTCCGCAGGGCGCCGAGGAGGCGTCGGGCCTCGAGGACCTGTCCCGGATCGTGCGCGATCAGATCCGGCACGGCGCGGATTGGATCAAGGTCTACGCCGACTATCGCTGGGGCCCCGCCGGCGAGGCGAGACCGGCGTTCACGGAAGAGGAGTTGCGGCGAGTAGTGGACATCGCCTCCAGCAGTGGCCGGCCGGTCGTGGCTCACGCCTCCACGGCGGAGGGGATGCGCCGTGCAGCCGCCGCGGGCGTAACAACGATCGAGCATGGCGATAATGGGACCCCCGAAGTCTTCAGGCTGATGGCGGAGCGCGGCGTTGCGTTCTGCCCTACCCTGGCCGCCGGCGATGCGACGGCACAGTACGCCGGATGGCGAAAGGGCGTCGAACCCGAACCGGCGCGATTCTCGCAGAAACGCGGCAGCTTCAAGGCCGCTCTCGCCGCGGGTGTCACCATCTGCAACGGAAGCGACGTTGGGGTGTTCTCTCACGGCGACAACGCGCGCGAACTCGAGCTTCTGGTCGATTACGGGATGTCACCGCTGGATGCCTTGCGGACCGCGACTTCGGTGACCGCAAAGGTCCTCCGACTCGACAACAGGCTTGGGCAGGTAAAGGCTGGCTTGCTGGCGGACCTGGTGGCCGTCGAGGGAGACCCGACCGCGTCAATTTCTGCCGTTCGAGCCGTCCGGTTCGTCATGAAAGGTGGGAAGGTGAGCTACACAAAGGGAACCACATCGAGGTGAGGTAGCGGCATGAACGAGAAGCAGATCAGGGCGCTGGCCAAGCGGAACGCGGCGAAAGCGGCGAAGGTGAAGCCGCCGTCGCAACGGGCGTACGACGAGACCGTGGAGAAGACCCGGCCGCCCGAGCGCGATGACACGGACGCGAATCGCATCTTCAAGGAGATGAAGAAGCGCGAGTTCTGATTACATCGATACGATCCGGTAGGGCGAACACGGATTTGGCAGATAACGGCCGATAAGAGCGGATCGGTCAACGGATTTGGGGAACTACCGCCTCGTCGCGGAGAACTCTGCCCCGAGGCTCTGCCGAACGGTTGACGCAGCAGCCCCGGGCTGCGCACCTTCCGGTCATGACAGCCCACACCCGGATTCTGGCTGCTGCCTCCCTTGGCAGCGCGCTCGCCTGCTCGCAGACCGAGGCGCCACGACTGCCGCTCGAGACCATCGCGGCGATCGACGCTCCCGCGGGTCTCAACAGCGGCGAGCCCAACCTCGCCGTCGACGGAGCAGGTCGAGTCCACCTCTCCTGGCTGGAGCGAAACGGCGATTCCACGGTCGCGCTCCGACTCGCCGTGAGGGAAGACGGCCAGTGGTCGACGCCAGTCTCGGTCACGTCGCGTTCGGATCTCTTCGTCAACTGGGCGGACTTTCCTTCCGTCTTCGTCGCGCCATCCGGCCGCGTGGTAATGCACTGGCTGCAGAAGCAGGCCGGAGGGAAGTACTCCTACGATGTCCTCACCAGGCAGAGCACGGACGGCGGCGCCACGTGGTCGGAGCCACGCAAGCTTCACGATGACGACGTCGCCGCCGAGCACGGATTCGTTTCGTTCTTCGCCACCGAAGGTGATTCGGTGGAGGCGGTGTGGCTCGACGGCCGCGCCACGGCTGGAAGGCACAATGAGCATAGGGGCTCGATGCAACTGGGAAACACACGCATCGGGGCCGACGGTGGCGTTGCAGCCACCGCGTTGCTCGACAGCCGTATCTGCGACTGCTGCCAGACGTCAGCGGCCATGACCGCACGGGGACCGGTGGTCGTCTACCGGGACCGGTCGCCTGACGAGATCCGCGACATCGGGCTCCTGCGCCGCGTCAACGGAAAGTGGACCGAGCCGGCGCTGGTGCACGCCGACGACTGGCACATCGAGGGCTGTCCGGTGAACGGCCCATCAGTGGTCGCCGCTGGTGACGAAGTGGCCGTCGCGTGGTTCACCGGTGCGCGCGACACGGCGCGGGTGAACGTGGCCTTCTCCCATGATGCGGGCGCGACGTTTGGCGCTCCGGTCCGGGTGGATGATGGCAACCCGGCCGGCCGCGTGGACGTCGAGTTCGACGCCAGCGGGCGCGCCCTGGTGACGTGGCTGGAGCGAGTGGGAGACGACGGAGCCGAGGTGCGGATCAGGGCGGTAGCGAAAGATGGATCGGGTTCGCCGGCCATGGTGGTCGCCAACTCCGCCGCCGCGAGGTCCAGCGGATTCCCCCGGATGGTGCGCAGCGGCAACGAGATCATCTTTGCCTGGACGCAGCCGGGAGACACCGCGCGCGTACGCATGGCGTCGGCACGCCTGGCGGGCGCGGAGCGTTAGGCATGCGCCGTCTGCTGGCCCTGGCGTTCGTGGTGGGCTGCGCCGGAAGCAGTGAACCGCCGAGTCGCGTGGAGATCGGCGTCGAGGCGCCGTCCTATGCCGCCCGCAACCTCGGCGGCGATAGCGTGTCCCTCGCGCTGCTGCGCGGAAAGCCGGTGCTGCTGAACGTGTGGGCGACGTGGTGCCTCCCCTGCAAGGAAGAAATTCCGTACCTGGAGACGCTGCACGGCAAGCACGCGGCGCAGGGGCTGCAGATCGTCGGCGTGAGCGTGGACGCGCGGGGTGACGAATCGAAGATCACCGAGTTCGCGCAGGATTTCCGGATGACCTACCCGATCTGGCGGGATCCGGACGAGCGAGTGAACTCACGCTTCCTCGCCATCGGCGTGCCGTCGACCTATCTCATCGACCGTGACGGCATTCTGCGCTGGAAGCACCTCGGTACGCTGCGATCGACGACGCCGGGATTCGCTGAGGCGCTGGAGGAGGTCCTGAAGGAGAAGAGCGCGAACTAGTCGCCCAGGATCGGAGGCGCGACGTTTCGCGCGGCTGCAAGAGTCTTTCGTCCCTATCCACCCTGCACCGCTTGGGCTATCGCACCGCCATCGTGATCTTTGACGAAGTCGAGGTACTCGACTTCGCCGGTCCCTTCGAGGTCTTCTCGGTCACGGGTCGCCGCCGCAAGCTCGAACTGTTCGACGTCTACACGGTGGCCGAGCGGCTCGCACCCGTGGCGGCGCGGAATGGCCTCAGCATCAATCCGCGCTACTCGTTCGCTGGCTGCCCGCCGCCAGAGATCCTTGTTGTGCCGGGTGGCTACGGGACGCGCCGTGAAATGAAGAATCCCATGATGCTCGAATGGATCGCGCGCACTGGCCCGGCGTGCGAACTGGTCCTCAGTGTCTGCACGGGCGCCCTCATACTCGGTGCCGCCGGATTGCTGGACGATCGCGAAGCCACGACGCACTTCATGGCCTTCGATGAACTGCGGGCCGTGGCCCCGCACGCACACGTGCGCGAAGACCGTCGCATCGTCGACAATGGCAACGTCATCCTTTCGGCCGGAGTCAGCGCCGGGATCGACATGTCTTTGCACGTCGTGGCTCGCCTGCTCGGCACCGAAGTCGCGCGTGAAACGGCCCGGTACATGGAGTACGAGGGGAACTGGGAGGCAGCAGTCTCCCAATCCCCCTCGTCACCGCGTACGCCGAATCGCACCCCCAGGTAGACGATCCACGCGGCCAGCTCTGGAACGAGAACCGGCAGCTCAGTTCGCAAAGACTGAATTCGCCAGTTCGTCAGGGACCGCCAGGGACCGCCCGTGCGAGCGGTGAGGAATGCCCATCACTCGCGCGCGTTCGCGAGTTCGCGCGTCACGAGCATGGCCGCGGCGCCGCTCGAGCTGACGGGATGAGAACCAGTGCCGCAGAGCCAGAAGCCGGCCACCGGCGTGGCGTAGCGGCTGGATACCGGAGTCGGACGCATGAACAGGAACTGGTCGAGGGCCAGCTCCCCGTGCGACAGGTTGCCCTCGGTGCACGCGTAACGTGACTCGAGGTCCGCGGGCGTGAGCACCCAGCGATGCAACGTCCGCTCGCGAAGGTCGGGCGCTACCGCCGCTACCATCGACGTCACCTGGTCGCCCAGCAACTCGGCGGCGCTCCTGTCCCAGCCGCCGCGGCGCGCGAACGGCACGTGATGCACGGTCACGGAAAGGACGTGCCGTCGATCCGGCGCCAGCGACGGATCGATGAGGGTCGGAATGGCCAGGCTCAGTGCCGGCGACTGAGGCACCTCGCCGAACTTGGCCGCATCGTACGCGCGTTCTACCGAGGCGATCGACGGCGCGAGGACCATCGTTCCGCCTAACGCATCGCGCGGTACCTCGAGGCCGCCGGACTGGAAGCGAGGCAACGCCTCGAGCGCATAGTGAACGCGCGCCGTCGAGCCGCGCATCCGGATGTTGTCCACCGCCCGCAGCAGCTCCGGATCGAGCCACACGGGGTCGATCCACGCGAAGGACCGCTTCGGGTCGGCGCTCGAAATGACGTGCGATGCCCCGAGTTCCTCGCCCGTGGTCAGGCGCACACCCGCGACGCGCGCGCCGGCAACCATGACCTCGCTCACGTCCGCGCCGAGCCGGATCTCGACACCCACTTCGCGCGCCGCGCCGGCGAATGCCGACGCCAGCGCTCCGGTGCCGCCGCGCGGTACCCGACGCACGCCGATCGACCCGGCCGGCTGACCAACCTGCTGATGCAGGAAGACGAGCGCGGTACCGCCCGACATCGGGCCGTGCATGACGTCCCGCGTCCCCGCCACCGCCAGCAGTGCACGCAGCGAATCGAGCGAGAACCACTCTTCGCCCAGATCCGCGACCGGCATCGGCACGACCCGCAGCACCTCCATCATGTCGCGCTTGCCCAGTCGCCGCAGCCGTTGACCCAGTCCAGCCAGCGCCATGAGATCGCCCAGCGCCCGTGACTGCACCCTTGGCGCGCGCACGGAATACGCGGCCTGGAGAAAACCCGCGGCGCGATCCACGAAACCGGTGAAGGCCGCCCACCGGCCCGCATCAGCCGCGGACGACGCCTTGAGTCCATCGACCGTGCGGCCGATGTCGGGGTAGGTGGCCAGCGGCGGCCCATCGGCGGTCAGCGACACGAGCCCCGCCGTCACCGGCAACCAATGCAGTCCGTGCCGGGCGAGTTGCAGCCGCCTGACGAGTGCGTCGGGAACCCAGCCGGCGTCGTCGCGGCAGGCACTGGCGCGATAGCCCGGATGGAATTCTTCGGTCGCGTTGGTGCCACCGGCGACGTCGCGGCGCTCCAGGACCAGGATCCGCCTGCCCTTCTTCGCCAGCAGCGCCGCCGTGGCGAGGCCGTTCGCTCCCGCTCCGATCACGATCGCGTCGTAGCGATTCACGACGCGGCTCCGAGAATCTCCAGCGCGGCAAGGCGTCCGCCGGCGCCCATGATCCCGCCTCCCGGGTGCGTCCCCGAGCCGCATTGCCAGAGGCCGCGCACCGGCGTGCGATACTGCGCCCAACCGGGTGACGGGCGGAGGAAGAAGAGCTGATGCAGCGCCAGCTCGCCCTGGAAGATGTTCCCTTCCGTGAGCCCCGTTATGCGCTCGATGTCGGCGGGCGTGAGGACCTGCTTCTCGATGATGATGTCGCGGATGTTCGGCGCGAACTGCGCGATGGCGTCGATCACCGCGTTACCGAACGCGTCGCGCTTGAGATTGTCCCAGCCCCCCGTGATCGTCGATGGCGCGTACTGCACGAACACCGACATGACGTGCTTTCCCGGAGGCGCCATGCCCGGATCGATCATCGACGGCAGGATGATGTCCATGTACGGACGTGTCGAGAACGCGCCGTACTTCGCGTCGTCGTAGGCCCGCTCGACGTATTCCAGCGATGGCGAGATCGAGATGGCCCCGCGGAGGTGCCGGCCCACGCCGGGCAGGCACGTCAGGTCGGGCAACCCGGACAGCGCGAGGTTCACCTTGCCTGACGAGCCGCGGATCTTGAATCGCCTGACGTCGCCGACAAAATCGGCGGGCAGGTCCGATTCGCTCACGAGCGTCAGGAACGTTCGCTTCGGATCCAGCGACGAAACGACAACGGGCGCCTCGAGTTCGTCGCCATTCGCCAGGACGACCCCCGTGGCGCGCCCGTCCTTCGTGCGCACTTGCGAGACTTCCGCTTCCAGCCGCACTTCGGCTCCGAACGATCTCGCGGCACGGCCGATCGATTCCGAGATCGCGCCGGTGCCACCCCGGGCAAAGCCCCACGCACGGAACGCCCCGTCGATCTCGCCCATGTAGTGATGCAGCAACACGTACGCCGATCCAGGCGTACGTGGTCCCATGAATGTCCCGATGATACCACTCGCCGATTTGGTCGCCTTGAGCACGTCCGTCTCAAACCACTCATCGAGAAAGTCGGCCGAGCTCATCGTCATGAGCTTGTACAGCAGGTGGAAGTGCTTCGCGCTCAACGACTGGAAGTGGGCGCCCACCTTGAGCAATCCACGCAGGTCGCGCGGCGACAGCGAAGTCGGATCAGGCGGGATCATGCTGATGATCGGCTTCACGGCCATCGCCATCAGCCCCATCAACCGGCTGTACTCCTCGTAGGCTTCCGCGTCTTTCAGGGAATGCCGTGCCACTTCACGCCTCGTCTCATCGGCGTCCGGCCACGCGGCGAGATAGTCGCCGTCGAACATCGGCGTGACCGTGCTTTCGAGCGGCAGGATCTCCAGGCCGTGCGACGGCAGCGACAGGTCCCTGATGATCTCCGGACGCAACAGGCTGACGACATATGAGAAGACCGAGAACTTGAAGCCGGGGATGATCTCTTCGGTCACCGCCGCACCCCCCACGAGGTGACGCCGTTCGAGGACCACGACGCGCTTGCCTGCGCGCGCGAGATAGGCCGCCGTTACGAGGCCGTTATGCCCTCCGCCGATGATGATCGCGTCGTAACGGCCGTTCGATCGCGTCATGCGCGCTTCCGCTCCGGATTGAAGAACGGCGTCGGCCGCACATGCGCCCGGGCGCGTTTGCGACGGTGTTCGACGGTGATTTCCATGTCCAGCTCCGCGCCGGATTCGGCGGAGGCGGCCTCGAGGTGAGCCAGCGTCAGGTACCGCTTGAGCAGCGGCGACCAGCAGCCGCTGGTGGCGTAGCCAACCTGTCGATCCGAGTCAGGCGCGAACAGAGGAACGCTCGTGCGCCACGCAGTGGTCGGCAACCGCGGGGCGAGCCCGACCTCGGCGTACAGCGCCTCGAGCGGCTCCCACATGACTTCGACGCCGACGAATCGCCATTCCGGCGGGCGCGCCCGTTCCGCGACCAACGCCTCATGACCAACGAACGACGGCTTGTCGAATCCGATGGTCCATTCGAGACCGAGTTCCAGCGGCGAGGATTTCTGTTGCTCGATCAGCGCTTTCCGCGCCGGCACGTAGTCGACATCGAGCAGCAGGAGGCCGGCCTCGATGCGCGCCACGTCCAGCGCGAGAATGCCGGCCGGAGTGATGCCGTGTGGCGCGCCGGCAGCCATGAGCGCATCCCAGACCGGGAGCGCGTGCTGGGCCTCCACCCAGATCTCGTAACCCAGATCGCCGGTGTAGCCGGTCCGCGTGATGGTGGCCGGCACACCGCGGATGAGCGCATTCGTCAGGCGGAAGAAGCGGAGGCTGGACAGGTCGGTGCCGGTCGCATCCTGCAGGATAGTCCGGGCATTCGGGCCCTGCAGCGCCAACGCGGCCACGGAATCGCTGGCATCTTCGATGGAGACCTTGAGCCCGCGCGCGTTTTCACCCAGCCACCGATAGTTCGGCTCCGCTGACGTCAGGCGCAGGAAGTCGGGCGACATGACCGATATGGTACCGTCGTCGAGCACTTTTCCGGCTGCATCGCACCACGGCGTGTAGAGCACCTGCCCGACTTTGGCCCCGGCGACGTCGCGGGTGACGACGCGATCGAGCAGTCGCACGGCGTCCGGCCCGCGCACGTGGTACTTGAACAGCGGCGACACATCGAACAGCGCCGCGCTGCTGCGGATGGCGTGGTACTCGCGGTCGTGATGCAGCTCGTAGGAGCTGGCGACGACATACCCTGCCCACCGTCGCCACGTCTGCCCCTCGACGAGGGGCGCCGTGCGTGGATGGAAGGGCGTCCCCGGCAGCCCGCGGCTCAAAGGGTACCCGCGTGTTGTCCGCCGGTGTTTCCGTCACCGCTTTGCGCTTTGCGCTTTGCGCTCATCGGGGCAATCGCTCGGGCATATCCGCCAACACGTATGCCATCACCGCCATCGTCGCCACACAGAGCGCGACGTCACGCTGGTCCAGCTTGTCCACGGTGTCGGCGTCGGTGTGGTGGTACCAGAAGTACCTGGTGCCGTCGACGTTGAGCCCGAGGCCGGGAACGCCCAGCGCCATGATCGGACCGATATCCGCACCGCCGCCGCCGCGAGCGATGTCGCCCGATCCGGCGCCGGCGAGGAGCGCGCCGATCTGCTTTACGATCGCAAACGCGGAATCCGATCCCGTGAATCCGAATCCGAGCGGCTTGAGGACGCCGCCGTCACTTTCGATCGCGGCGATGTGCTTGTCGAGTTCGGCACGGTGCGCGTCGCGGTACCCATTCCCACCGCGAGTGCCGTTCTCTTCGTTCGTCCAGCCGACGACGCGAATGGTCCGGCGCGGGCGGAGCCCGAGTTCCTTGAGGATCCGGATCGCCTCCCACGCGACCACGACGCCACCTGCGTCATCCATGGCGCCGCGCCCGACGTCCCACGAGTCGATGTGCCCGCCCATCACGACGACCTCGTCGGGCGCCGTCGTTCCGCGCAGTTCGGCGACGATGTTCCGCGACGGCGCATCGGGCATCATCCGCGCCGACATCGTCAGCTTCACCGTGACGCGCTGCCCGCGATGGATCATGCGCGCGATCATGTCCGCGTCCTCGGGCGTGATGGCGGCGTGCGGGATCTTCGGCACGCTGTCGTTGTAGGCCATTCCGCCGGTGTGCGGCGTACGCTGCGAGTACGGCGTGACCGAGCGGATGATCGACGCCACGGCTCCAACACGCGCCGCCGCGACCGCACCGCCGCCGCGGTATTGAACCGTCTGCCCGTACGAGGTGAAGGGCACGTTGTAGAGGACAACCTTCCCGCGCGCTTCCGCCGCCCGCGCCTTCAAGTCGTCATAACTCGTCACCACCATCACGTCTCCCGTGATGCCCTGGGGAGGAGTAGCGATGCTTCCGCCCAGTCCCAGCGTGGGCAGCACCTGCCGGCGCGGCGACACGAGCTCAATCGATTCCGCACCTCGCACCCAGCGCGGCACCATGACGGGCTCCCCGCGGACGCCGTCAAGCGCGTCTTTCTTCATCCCCGCCAGCGTCCAGTCGATCGCCCGCTCGAGTGACTCCGATCCCGAGAATCGATGGCCAAATGTCTCGGTGAGCTCGGCAATCCGGTTCCACGCCGCGCTGTCCTTCGTTGCCCGCGCGATGATCCGGGACGCCGCGTCACGATAGCGATCAGCGAGCGGCTGGGCCTCGCTGCGGCGGGGGGTGAGGCACGAAACTGCGACCAGGCCCGTGGCCAGGAGCCAGCGTTTCATGGGTCGGTGGTTTGAGGAGCGGGAAAGATACGGTGTCGGTCGTTGCCGCTCCACTCACCTGACCTCAGGTACTTTTCATCACCAGGCGGCTTTCCCGTGCGCTCCTGCAACGCGAACTTGATGCAGCCTTGGAATCCGCGATCCCTTTGCGCTTTGCGCTCTGCTCTGCCCTCTGCCCTCTGCCCCCTGCCCTATGTCCCGGCGCCTTGCCTTCACGCTCAGCTTCCTCCTCACCGTCCCCGCCTGGAGCCAGTCCCCCATCGCGCCGGCCGACTATGGCAAATGGGAGTCGCCAGGAGCGGCCACGCTCTCACCGAATGGCCGCTGGCTGGCGTACGGTGTCACCCGGGTGAATGAGGAGAACGAGCTCCGCGTTCGACCATTGGACCGTGACACCGCGTTCGTCGTGCCTAACGGCAGCGGCGCGACGTTCAGCGCCGACTCGCGTTGGGTCGCGTACCAGATCGGCGTTTCGCCAGCCACCCGCGAGCGGCTCGAACGTGAGCGGAAACCAATCCGGACAGCGCTCGGGATCCGTGAGCTGGCGACCGGACGCACCGACAGCATCGCCGAGATCGCATCGTTCCGCTTCAGCGCCGATGGCCGTTTCATCGCGATACGGCGCTATCCAGCCGAGGGAAAGAGGGTGGCCGAGCTCATCGTGCAGAGCCTGGCCACCGGTGCGCGAATGACGTTTGGTAGCGTGGGTGACTTTGCCTGGACCGATCGCCGCCCGGTGCTGGCCCTGACGATCGAGACCGACGGCGGAACGGGAAATGCCGTTCAGGTCTATGACGCGATGACGCAGATCGTGCGCGTCGTCGAGTCGTCAGGCTCGATCTATCGAGGCCTCGCCTGGCGCAAGAAGAGCGAAGACCTGGCGGTGCTCAGGACGGTCGCCGACAAGGGGTTTCGCGACACGACGCATGTGGTGCTGGCCTGGTTGAACGCGTCAAGCGCCGCACCGACGAAGCGCGAGATGGATCCCTCGAACGCCACGGGCTTCACGGCCGGCATGCGCGTCGCGGACGCACGGCGCCCCGAGTGGACGGATGACGGCTCGACGGTGTTCTTCGGACTTCGGCCCCGCGAGGTGGTGGACAGCACGGCGCGGGGGCGGTCGGGCGACGCGGCGCCAAAGGTCTCCGACGTCCAGGTCTGGCACTCGCAGGATGTGCGCATCATGCCAATGCAGAAGGTGCAGGAGTCCCAGGACCTGCAACGCACGCTGCTCGCGGCGTGGCACAGCGCGGACGGAAGGGTCGTGCCGATCTCACGAAACCTCATGGAGACAACACGCGTGCTGCCCGGCGGAAGGCACGCCACGGAAGTCGACCGTGCTGCCTATGCGTGGGGCACAATGTTCGGGCGTCCCTACCAGGATATCTGGATTATCGACGTGCGCACGGGACAACGGACCAGGGCACTGGAGAAGGTGCGGTACTTCTATGGTCCGAGCCCGAGCGGCAAGCGCCTCGCCTGGTACGACGGCACCAACTACTGGAGCCTCGACGTCGCGACTGGAGCGCGCACCAATCTCAGCGCCGCCGCCAAGTCGTCGTTCGCCGACATCGACTGGGATTATCCCGGCGACATGAGGCCGCCGGAAGGCAACGGTGGCTGGACGAAGGACGAGCGCGCCTTCCTCGCGTACGACACGTACGATGTGTGGATGCTGGCCGCTGACGGAGGCACCGCCACTCGGCTGACTTCCGGAGCGTCCGACGGCACCGTTCACCGGATCGTTCGACTCGGACCGACGGGCGAAGGCGTTGACCTGGCCAATCCGGTCTACCTGTCGCTCAACGGAAGGTTGACGAAGAAGGCCGGTTATGCCCGCCTGACGAGCGGGAAGACGCTCGAACGACTCGTCTACGATGATGCGCGCATCCTGCGTCTGATGCGAGCGGACAGCGCGGACGTGCTGGCGTTCACGCGCGAACGATTCAATGACGCGCCAGACTGGTTCGTCGGTGGCCCGCTGCTGCGCGATCCGCGTCAGGTCACCGCCTTCAACGCGTTCCAGTCCAGCTATGCGTGGGGACGTTCGGAGCTCGTCGATTTCACCAGTGCCACCGAGCGGCCCTTGCAGGCGGCCCTGTATTACCCCGCCAACTACGATCCATCGCGCAAGTATCCGATGATCGTGTATACGTACGAACTGCTCTCCCAGAATGTGCATCAGTACCCGGTGCCATCCGAGCGCGGTTACTACAACACGGCCGTGTGGACGGCCAATGGCTATTTCGTGCTGCAACCCGACATCGTGTTCCGCGGTCGGGATCCCGGCGTCTCAGTGCTGGATGCGGTGGTGCCGGCGGTGAAGGCGATCATCGCGCGCGGTCTGGTCGACTCGGCCCGGGTGGGGCACGTCGGCCATTCATGGGGCGGATACGAGGCAACGTTCCTTCCGACACGCACGCACATCTTCGCGGCCACGGTCGCTGGCGCGCCGATCACGAACTTCCTGAGCTTCGCCGGCGCCATTCACTGGACGCCGGGCATCGCCGAGTTCGACCACTGGGAAACCGGTCAGGCCCGGATGGACGTTCCCTACTGGGAGGACCTCGACGCGTATCTCAGAAACTCACCCGCGGCGAAGGTGAACGAACTCCGCACGCCGATCCTGATGGAGGTGGGTGATGCCGATGGCACGGTCGATTGGCATCAGGGCATCGAGTTCTACAACTTCGCGCGCCGCGCCGGCCGCAAGGACTTCATCCTGCTGGTGTACCCTGGTGAGGACCACGGCCTGAGGAAGAAGGAGAACCAGATCGACTATCACCGCCGGATCAACGAGTGGTTCGGGTATTACCTGAAGGGCGAGCCCGCGCCGAAGTGGATGAAGGAAGGCGTTACCTGGCTCGAGCGGAAGTCGGTGCTGGACGCGAACAAGTAACCAGCAGCGATCAGCGATCAGCGACTAGCGATCAGCGACTAGCGATCAGCGACTAGCGATCAGCGACTAGCGATCAGCGACTAGCGATCAGCGACTAGCGATCAGCGACTA
>Ga0209640_10000141_pt1 | contig 48570 bp, 54 predicted proteins | sample RifCSP10_1_FD_184018 | JGI IMG/M metagenome (GOLD analysis project Ga0209640, IMG submission 184018) | Soil microbial communities from Rifle, Colorado - Rifle CSP2_sed 10_1 (SPAdes) (version 2) | ecosystem: Environmental > Terrestrial > Deep subsurface > Rock core/Sediment | place: Rifle...
ACCGCCGGCAACGCGGGCGGCGCCGCGGCCGCCTATGCCGCACAGGCTGGCCTCGCGTGCGTGATCGCGATGCCGTCGGACACGCCCTCCGCCAATGTCATCGAGTCGCGCGCCTTTGGCGCCGACGTTCGCCTCATCGACGGCCTGATTTCGGACTGCGGGAGATTCATCGCCGATCACGCCCCACGCCACGACTGGTTCGAGGTCTCCACTTTGAAGGAGCCGTACCGCATCGAAGGCAAGAAAACGATGGGATACGAGCTGTGGGAGGATTTCGGGGGCGTGCTGCCAGGTGTGATCGTCTATCCCACGGGCGGCGGTGTTGGCCTGATCGGGATGTGGAAGGCGTTCGAGGAGCTCGAGGCGATGGGTCTCGTCGGCCCCGACCGTCCCCGCATGATCTCAGCCCAGGCGGAAGGCTGTGCCCCCATCGTCAGGGCATTCGCGCTGCATGCGGCCGCCTCGGAACATTGGGATCAGGCAGCGACGGTCGCCTCGGGCTTGCGCGTGCCGAAGCCGCTCGGTGATTTCCTGATCCTGTCCGATCTCTACGCCAGCCATGGCGAGGCGATCGCGGCAAGCGATGAAGCACTGATGTCGGCGTGCCGTGACATGGCTCGATTCGAAGGCGTGTTTGCGGCGCCTGAAGGCGGCGCGGGGCTTGTGGCCATCCAGAAGTTGGTCGGCGAGGGAAAGATCCGGTACGACGAGTCCGTCGTGCTCTTCAACACGGGCAGCGGGTACAAGTATCTCGAGGCCTGGCAGGCCGCGTTGGCTCCCTGATGGCGGAACGCAACCACAGGACGCTCCATACGCTCGCCGGACCAGCCGTCTTTCTGCTGCTGGTTCTGATTCCGCTCCCGTCAGTGCCGTATCCGGTTCGCGCCAGCCTTGGTCTGCTGTTGTGGATGTCGTGGTGGTGGATCGCCCAGCCCGTGCACCTGGCTGTGACGGGTTTTCTTCCGCTGGTCGTGCTCGCCGTCTTTGGCTTCCTACCAGTCAGCACCATCCTCCCGGCCTACGCCGAGCCGTTGGTGTTTCTGTTGCTCGGCGCGAACATTCTGGCTACGTTGTGGCGCCGCTGGGGGCTCGACCGGCGCATCGCGCTGGTATCGCTGCTCGGCATCGGAACGGGCACGCGGCAGCAGATCCTGGCGTGGTTCATCGTGGCGACGATTCTGAGCGCATTTCTGCCGAACGCCGTGGTGGCCGCGTCCATGATGCCGATCGTGATCGCCATGCTTCGGTTCGCTGGCATCGAAGACATCGGCAAGAGCGCGTTCGGCTCGGCCCTGCTCATCGCGGTGGCGTGGGGGACGAGCGTAGGCGGATCCGGTAGTCCGATGGGGGGCGCGCCAAACCTGCTGACGATTCAGTTTCTCGAGCAGCGGCTCATCGACCACGAGTTCCTGTTCACGACGTGGCTCACACACGTGCTGCCGTTGACCGTCCTCGTCGCGGCCGCGTCGATTGTGTTCATGAGGTTTTCGTTCAAGCCGGAGATGGAACACGTTGACGGCTCGCGCGCCTACTTCGCGCAGGAGCTCCGAGCGCTTGGAGCCATGTCGGTGCCCGAGCGGTGGGGGCTCGTGCTCTTTGGCACGGCCACGCTGCTCGCCTTCGGGCGGCAGTTCTACGCGCCATGGCTGCCCGGGCTCACGCCCGCGTTCGCCTTCCTCGCCTTCGGCGTCCTGAGCTTCGCCGTTCGGCACAAGGGTGAGCCGCTGCTGCAATGGGAGTACGCGCAGACGCACATGGTCTGGGGACTCATCTATCTGTTTGCCGGCGGGTCGGCACTCGGCCAAGTCCTCAGCGAGACCGGCACGGCGCAGTTTCTGGCCGACCGCCTCGTTCCACTCGCCGGGGGCGGTGGGTTCCTCGCCGTCGTCGTCTTTTCGTTTCTGACGACCCTGGTCACGCAGATGACGAGCAACACGGCGACGATCGCGATTGTCGTCCCGATTACGATCGCCACCTTCGAAGGCCTCGGACTGAACCCGATTCCCTTCGTCTACATTGTTGCGGCGGCGGGAAACTACGGCATCATGCTCCCGTCCTCATCCGCCGGCCCCGCGATTGCGGCGGGGTACGGGGTGAACCTCAAAGCGATGTTCACGTGGGGCGCGTGGCTGACGGCGCTCATCTGGGTCGTCCTGACGGGAGCCGGATACCTGCTCGCACGCCTCTGGCCGGGGTTTGGGGTCGCGTAGGCGCTAATTCACGTAGGCGCTAATTCATTGACCCGCCGAGAGTTCTGTTCGATAATCTGAGCTGCGCGACGCGTGATGTCGCGTCTTTCCTGGATGTCAGAGCCGCTGCGCACTGAACCTGCCGACCTGGGGCCGCGAAGCGAGGCTGAACGTGCCGCGCGCATCGAGCAGTTATTGCTCTCTGGCCTCGATCATTACTTTGGCGGCGACTACGAACAGGCGATCGATGTCTGGAGCCGCGTCGCCTTCCTCGAACGGGGACATGGGCGCGCCCGCGCTTACATCGAACGCGCACGCGGCGCGCTCGCGGAGCGTCAGCGCGAATCCGAGGAACTGCTGCACAGCGGCGTGGCTGCGTATCAAGCCGGCGATCTTCAGCGGGCGCGCGAGTTGCTCAGTCGCGCGGTCGAGCAGGGGGACGCCAACGAAACCGCGCTGGTGTTTCTGCAGCGGCTCAGCCGACTCGACGCGGCCGCAGAGCTGTCGGGGAACAGATCAGATCCGGCCCGATTGCCCGTCTCTCACGGTCCGCGGGTGAAGGGTTCGGGCAGGCCCACGAGTTGGGTGTCGACGGTTGTGGCCAGCGTTGCAGTCGCGTCAATCGTTTCTGTCGCTGCCCTGGGCACGGCGTCGTGGGTCAGGGAGTGGCCGGTCACTGCGGCGCCAGGAGAGCCGTTGCGGGTCGAGCCCTTGCCCGTGGTTCGAGTGTCGGAAACTCGTGTCAGCCGTGCGCGCGAACTGCACGCGGCGGGTCGGTCCCGCGAGGCCCTTGGCGTGCTGGACGAGGTCGATATCGGGGACCCGCTTCGAGTTGAGGCAGACAGGTTACGGTCTGAGATTCAGCAATCACTGCTCTCCAGTGCGGTACGAGGTTCGGCCGGAGTGGCCGGGGAGTTCGCGAAATGAAGTGCCCGAAGTGCGACTACCTTGGATTCGAGACCGGAGACCGCTGCAAGCACTGTGGCTATGACTTCTCCCTGCTCCCCCTTGCACCATCCTCGCGATCGCCATCGGAGGACGAGATCAGCTTGAGGCCGCCGCCAGGTGAAGCCTCTTCGGTGTCGGACGCGTGGCTCAAGGGCGCTGCAGACGAAATAGGAGCAGGGCCTCTGGCCTCAGCAGCTGGCCGGGTCGAACGGTCGTTTCCATTGTTTCCCCCGGCGCACGAGGGCGATAACGCGCCGCTCGTCAAGTTGCCTGCCGAGCCCCGGGCGCCGCTTGCCGTGCGTCGGACGCCGGACCTGCGCCGATTCCGCTCGGCGCCCAAGGCGAAGCGTCGAGACGACGAGCGATTGGCGTTGGAGTTTGCGCCGGAAGCACCGGTCGTTGCTCCTGACCCTCCCCTAGTTTCTGAGCGCCCGGTGCGTTCCGCGTCCGCCAGGGCACCACGCGCAGAGAGTGCGCCGGTGGTTGCCAGCCTTCACCGGCGCGCGATCGCAGCGCTGACCGACCACGCCATCCTGTTCGGCGTCGACCTCGCCGTCGTGTATTGCACGCTCCGGATGGCGTCGCTCGCCATGAGCGACTGGCGGGTCGTGCCGCTTGTGCCCCTGTTGACGTTTCTCGGTCTGTTGAAGCTCACCTACTTCGCTGCCTTCACGGCGCTCGGAGGTCAGACGATTGGCAAGATGGTTGCCGGTATCCGAGTGGTGGCGGACGATCACTTGAGGCTGGACGCTGGTCGAGCCATCGGGCGCACGCTTGCTGAAGTCGTCTCACTGGCGCCACTGGGACTTGGCCTCGTCCCGGCGCTTCTGGGCCCCGATCGGCGCGCGCTTCACGACCGCGTGGCGCACACTCGCGTGGTCGATCGACCGTCCGCCTGATTGGTCGGGTCGACCTCCCTCTACCGTTCTCCACCTGATGATGCGACGTCTGGGCGTGTTTGTCGCTACGTGCGGTTACATCGGGTACGCTCCGGTGGCGCCAGGCACGTTCGGGTCGGCTGCGGGGCTGGCGCTATTCGCCGTGCTGCGAACGTCGGGTTCGGTCGGCGTCGAGCTCGCGGCGATTGTGGTCCTGCTTGTCGCGGGCGTCTGGAGCGGTGGAGTCGCCGAAGAGCACTTCGGCCGCGTCGACCCGGGTCCCATCGTCCTCGATGAAGTCGCCGGTATGCTGATCACGCTGGCGCTCGTCCCAGTGACCATCTACGGTGCCATTGCCGGGTTCTTCGTCTTTCGCCTGTTCGACGTCATCAAGCCGTGGCCGGCGGGTCGCCTCGAGGGACTGCCGGGAGGCCTGGGCGTGATGGCCGACGATGCGATGGCGGCGGTGTACGCCAATCTGCTGCTTAGGCTCCTCGTTGTGGTCACGCCGGCCGGATGGTTGGCGTGAAACCGATCTCCCGCGCGGCGATCATCGCGGTTGGCAGTGAACTGCTGACCCCGTCGAAGGTCGATACCAACTCCCTGTTCGTCACCGAGCAACTCAATCTGCTCGGCATCGAGATTGTGGCCAAAGCCGTGGTGGGCGACGACCGCGCGGAGTTGGGGCACGTGTTCCGGGCGATGCTCGACCGCGTGGATCTGGTGGCCTTTAGCGGCGGACTTGGCCCGACCGACGACGACGTGACTCGAGAGGTCGTGGCGTCGGTCCTGCAGAGGCCTCTGGCCGAGGACGAAGCCATCACTGCGCAGATCCGCGCGCGATTTGCGGCGCGGGGCCTACCGCTGCCGATGCCCGAGATCAACCGGCGACAGGCGATGGTGCCTGCCGGTGCGCGCGTCGTTGCCAACGAGCGGGGGAGTGCGCCAGGGCTGTGGATCGATCATGGCGACCGCGTGGTGTTGCTTCTGCCGGGACCTCCAAGGGAGCTGCGACCGATGCTCACGGGCCTGGTCGCCGGCGGGCTCAGAGAACGGGCTCCGGGTCTGTCGATGGTCCGGCGGGTGGTTCGGATCGTGGGGCGGATCGAGTCGCACGTGGATGAAGCCCTGCAGCCGCTCTATCGCGAATGGGAGCGCGCTTCGACACCGGTCGCTGCCACGATCCTGGCGGCGTTCGGTTCGATCGAGCTGCACCTGTCGGCCCGGGCTGGTTCCGCGGAAACGGCCGGTCTGGCCCTCGACGCTGCGGTCGAACGAGCCGTTTCGACGTTGGGGCCGGACGTTTACAGCACCGACGGCCGGACGCTGGAACGTGTCGTGGGTGACCGCCTCGTACAGCGCGGTCTGCGAATCGGGGTGGGCGAGTCTTGCACTGGGGGACTCCTCGCGTCCCGCCTGACCGACGTGCCCGGCAGCTCACGCTACTTGGACCAGGCCGTCGTGGCCTACGCCAACGAGGCCAAGACGGCGCTGCTAGGCGTGCCGGCCGACCTGATTCGTGAGCACGGCGCAGTCAGCGAGCCGGTGGCCGTGGCGATGGCCCGCGGCATCAGGTCGCGTGCCGGTGCGGATATCGGAGTTGGCGTGACGGGGATTGCTGGCCCAGGCGGGGGAACCGCCGAGAAGCCGGTGGGCACAGTCGCGATCGCTGTGGTGACGGCCAGCGAAGAGCGCGTACGGGTATTTCGGTTTCCCGGAGAGCGCGATCAGGTCAAGTTCCAGGCGTCGCAGTCGGCACTGGACATGGTGCGGCGGATGTTGGAGGCAGCGAGCAGTAGGCAGTAGGCAGTAGGCAGGTGGGAAGTGAGGTTGTTTGTTGCCGTCGAAGTGGGCCCTGATGTGCAGCGTGCGGCGGCGCGCGTGGTTGACGAACTCAAACGGCGCGTGGAGCGATCTGCGCCGCATGCGCGTGTGACATGGGTCCAGCCGGATCGGCTGCATCTCACGGTCCGCTTCATTGGCGAGGCGAACGAGGCGCTGTCCCATAGCATTTGCGCCGCGCTGGAGTCGCCACTGGCGACGAACCCGTTCGACCTCACGATCGCCGGGATAGGGAGCTTCCCCCCTGGTCGGCCGCCGCGCGTGCTCTGGGCCGGGCTCACCGCCGGGCTGGGGCAGCTCCGGGCGGTTGAGCGGGAGGTGCAGGCCCGTCTCGAGGCGGTGGGGGTGCTGCCCGAGGACCGTGACCACCAGCCGCACCTGACCCTTGCTCGCGTCAGACATGCCTCTGGCCTCAGGCCGGTCGTCCTGCTCGAAGGCCTCGAAAACACCGTGCTCGGCACGCGACGTGTCGAGGCGGTTACACTGTTCGAGAGCCGGTTGTCACCGACAGCGCCCACCTATGTGGCCCTTCACCGAATGCCGCTCGGTGGGGCTTAAGGGGCGGTATGGGTCTCGACGGCCCGCCTGGTCATGAACGCAGTGCTCGCCGTTGCGCTGGCATACATCGTGGGGTCTGTTCCGTTTGCCCTTCTGGTGGCCGGGCGGCAGGGCATCGATCTGCGCGAGACAGGCAGCGGCAATATCGGGGCTGCCAATGTGCTGCGGACGACCGGCGCGCGAGCGGCGGTGCTGGCCTTGGTGCTCGACGGCGTGAAGGGGGTTGCCGCGGTGCTCGTCGCGCAGTGGCTTTCGCCGGGCCCGGTGGTTCCGGTTGTGGCCGGTTGCGCATCGGTCGTAGGGCACGTCTACCCGGTGTGGCTGCGGTTCCGGGGCGGCAAGGGCGTTGCCACGGCCGCGGGCGCTTTCGCGGTGCTGGCGCCTGTGGCTCTGGTTGTGGCGGTGGCTGCGTTCGGGCTGGCGGTCGCCCGCAGCCGCTTTGTCTCGGCAGGATCGATTGCGGGTGCCGTGACGCTCGTGGTCATGACCCTCGTCACGGGTGCCCCGGGAGTTGTGACGGCCGGCGCGGTGGCGGCGGCCCTGATCGTCCTCTATCGCCACCAGGACAATGTGGCGCGCCTGATGGCCGGGACCGAACAACGTATCGGTCATCGCGCGGTGAAGCAGAAAGTCCGATAGGAGTTCCTATTCGTCACGTATCGATTCTCGGGGCAGGTGGATGGGGCACGGCGCTCGCTGTCCATCTCTCACGAGCCGGCCACGACACGCGCCTCTGGGCACGGGACGCGGCGCTCGTGGCAGACATGCGCGCCCGTGGTGTGAACGCCCCGTATCTGCCCGACATTCCGTTTCCGCCGAGCCTCCGAGTGACCGGCGATCTTGCTGAAGCGCTTGCCGGGAGCGAATTCATCGTGGCGGCGGTCCCCTCGCACGGCACGCGGGACATCCTCCGGCGCGCGGCTCCCCACATTCCCGGCGGGTCGATTGTCGTCAGCGCCACCAAGGGGCTGGAACAGGGCACCCTGTTCCGGGTGTCGGAGATCATCGAACAGGAGCTCGGTGAACACGTTCAGGTCGCCGTGCTCTCCGGCCCAAGTTTCGGGGCCGAGCTGGCGCGAGAGCTGCCGACAGCGGTGTCGATCGCGTCGCGGCATGCCGATGCGGTCGCTCGCGTGCAGGCCGAGTTCAAGACCGCGTACTTCCGCCTTTACGGAACTGACGATGTGGTGGGCGTGGAGATCGGGGGTGCGCTCAAGAACGTGATTGCGATCGCCACTGGCGTCGTCGAAGGGGCGGGCCTGGGCCACAACGCGGTTGCGGGTCTCGTCACGCGAGGCCTGGCCGAGATGTCCAGATTGGCGTGCGCCGCCGGCGCGCGGCGTGAGACGCTGGCTGGCCTGAGCGGCCTTGGCGACCTCGTGCTGACGTGCACAGGCGCGCTCAGTCGGAATCGGCGCGTCGGTGTCGAGTTGGCCCGTGGACGCGCGGTTGCCGACGTGCTGGCCGGGACGAAGATGGTTGCCGAGGGCATTCGGACGACCGAGGCGGCTCTCGCACTCGCGGCGCGCTATGGCGTGGAGCTCCCGATCGCGGCGCAGGTCGGGGAGTTGCTCGCTGGCCGGACTGATCCGAACACCGCGCTGTGCGATCTGATGCTGCGCCCACAGCGCGCGGAGAATGGATAGAAAGAGTTTGGATTGGTGATTACTGATTGGCGATTAGTTGGTGATTCGTGATCGGTGATTGGTGATTCGTGATTGGGTTCGAGGAAGCGAGCTTTGTCGAAGCCGTGGCGTTGGGAGTTGCGGGTTGGGCGTTGGAAGTTGGGAGCGTCAATAGTTGGGTGTCCTAGATCGACTGCGTGAAGGTCTGTCGCGGACGAAGCAGCACATCGTCAGCCGCTTCGACGAGATCGTTCAGCGCGCCGACACCGACGAGCAACGCACGCGTCCCATCGACGTCGACACGATTGAAGCGCTCGAGGCAGTGCTCATCTCGGCTGACGTGGGCATTCCGGCGACTGAGCGCATTGTCACGGCAGTCGCGTCCCGGGCGCGGCGTGGCGAAAGCCTCCGGGATCTTGTCAAGGGTGAGATCCGTAAGATCTTCGACGCGGTCGAGCGTCCGGATCCCGACGGTCACCACCCGCACGTCACGCTCGTCGTGGGCGTCAACGGCACTGGCAAGACGACGACGGTGGGGAAGCTGGCCAATCTCTTGAAGGCGGAGGGCAAGGCGCCACTGGTGTGCGCGGCGGACACGTTTCGTGCAGCGGCGGTCGAACAACTCGAGATCTGGGCCGAGCGAGCTGGCGTGGACATCGTGCGCGCGCCCGAGGGGTCTGATCCCGCTTCGGTCGTGTTCGACGCGATTCAGTCTGGCAAGGCCCGCGGACGCGATCCCATCCTCGTCGACACAGCCGGTCGCCTGCACACTCGCGTGAACCTGATGAACGAGCTGGACAAGATCCGGCGTGTGGCGGCTCGAGCAGCCGAGGGCGCGCCGCACGAAGTGCTCCTGGTCCTCGATGCCACGGTCGGACAGAACGGCCTGCAGCAGGCTCGGGAGTTCACGAGCGTGGCGGGTGTGACGGGTATCGTGTTGACGAAGCTTGACGGCACGGCGAAAGGTGGAGTGGCTGTGTCGATCGCGCACGATCTGAAACTTCCCATCAAGTACGTCGGCGTCGGCGAGGGCATCGACGACTTGATCCCGTTTTCGCCGCGGGACTACGTGGATGCGCTGTTTGTGGACAAGTGGTGAACGACGAACGATGGATGCGTCGAGCCCTCGAGCAGGCGCGCCGAGGCCTTGGGCGGACGACACCGAATCCCGTCGTCGGTGCGTGTATCGTGTCCGACGAGGGCGTGGTGCTCGGGCAGGGTGCGCACGAGCGAGCGGGCGAACCCCATGCCGAGGTGAATGCCCTCGAGGAAGCGGGCAGCAGCGCCCGCGGCGCGACGCTCTATTGCACGCTCGAGCCCTGCGTCCACACGGGAAAGACGGGACCGTGCACCGAGCGGATCATCGCCGCGGGAATTCGTCGCGTGGTCGCGGCGATGGAAGACCCGTTTCCCCTCGTGGGAGGGCGGGGATTCGCCTCGCTTCGCGCGCAGGGGATCGAGGTTGAATCTGGCGTGGGCTACGAGGCGGCCGTTCGATTGAATCAGCCGTTTCTCACCACCATGCGCAAGGGTCGGCCATTCGTCATCCTGAAAGCCGCCACGAGCCTGGACGGACGCATCGCCGCGCGGCCGGGTGAGCGCACCCAGCTGACGTCGGGACCAGCAGCGACTCACACGCAGTACGAGAGAGCTGAAGTGGACGCCCTCGCTGTCGGGTCGGAAACGATCCTCGTGGACGATCCCCTGCTCACGGCGCGCGACGTGTATCGCGAAAGACCGCTCACGCGGGTCGTCTTCGACCGGCGGCTGCGGACACCGGTCGGCGCGCAGCTGCTGTCGACCCTCCAGGCGGGACCGGTCATAATACTGACGAGGCCGGATGCCGCTCAATCAGGGCACGCCGATGCGCTGAGGCGACGGGGCGCTGACGTCGTGGCTGTGGCCTCGCCGAGCATGACGGCAGCGCTCTCCATCTTGCCGTCGTTTGACGTGCAGAGCCTGGTGCTCGAGGGCGGCGCGCGCGTGCACCAGGCGGCCTGGGACGAACACGCCGTGGACTACGTCAGGTTGTATATCGCGCCGGTGTGGCTCGGCGATGAGGGCGTGGGGCTGCTGGCCGGGTGTCCGTTTTCGCCCAGGGCGCTCATCGAGCCGAAGATCGTGCAGCTTGGACCGGACGTCCTGATCGAAGGCTATGTTCACCGGCCTCATTGAAGCGGTGGGCGAGGTCTCCGAGCTGACGTCAGGGGCCGCTGGGTTCAGGCTTCGTGTTCGGACGCCGCTCGCCGGCCAGCTGCACCCGGGCGACAGCGTGGCCGTGAACGGCGTGTGCCTGACGGTGACGACGTCCGACGCCGCCACGATCGGGGCCGACATCGGACCCGAGACCGCGCGCGTGACGACGCTCGGAGGCCTGCGGCGTGGCGTGAGTGTGAACCTGGAGCGTTCGATGAGCGCGGACGGACGGTTTGGTGGTCACTTCGTGCTCGGCCACGTGGACGGCACGGGACGTGTGGCCCTGATTCGACAGGATGGAGAGTCTCGATGGCTGACGGTCAGCATTCCCTCAGCCCTCGAACCGCTTCTGATTCTCAAGGGTTCGGTCGCCGTTGACGGCGTGAGTCTGACGGTGGCGCGACTGGGCGAAGGCACCTTCGAGGTGATGATCATTCCGTTCACCTGGGGGCACACCAGTCTGGCGTCGCTGCGCGTGGGAGACCCGGTGAATCTCGAGTGCGACATGATTGGCAAGTACGTTGTTCGGTCGATGGACCTGGCGGCGCGGGGCAGGCAGGCAACATGACACCAAGAGATCCGAAGCTCAGAATCGCCAAGGGGTCCCGGCGGCGCGGACCGTTTGCGTCCATCGATGAGGCCATCGGGGCGATTCGCGCTGGACGCATGGTGATCGTGGTCGACGACGAGGGGCGCGAGAACGAGGGTGACTTGACCATGGCGGCCTCGGAGGTGACGCCGGAGGCCATCAATTTCATGGCCCGTCGGGGTCGTGGCCTGATCTGCCTGGCGATGGTGCCCGAACGCCTCGACGAGCTCGACATTCCCCTCGAGGTGAATGACAACTCGTCGCGCCGTGACACGGCGATGTGCGTGTCAATTGATGCCCGCGACGGCACGACGACGGGCATCTCGGCTGCCGATCGCGCGGAAACGGTCCGCGTGGCCATTGTGCCTGGTACCCGGCCGCGGGATCTGTCGAGGCCCGGTCACGTATTTCCGCTGCGGGCCCGAAAGGGCGGCGTGCTCGTCCGCGCCGGCCACACCGAGGCGGCGGTCGATTTGGCGGGTATCGCCGGCCTTGCGCCGGCCGGCGTCATCTGCGAAATCATGAACGACGACGGCACGATGGCGCGGGTGCCTCATCTCACGAAGTTCGCCAAGAAGCACGGCCTGCTGATGATCACCATCGCGGACCTGATTCAGTACCGCATGCGGACCGAACGGCTCGTGAGGCGCGCGGCGTCGGCGGATCTGCCAACCGTGCACGGGGCGTTCCGGATCTATGCGTATGAAAGCCAGCTCGACAACCAGACGCACGTCGCCCTCGTGCGCGGGGAGATCGGCGAAGGCAAAGACGTCCTGGTTCGCGTGCACTCGAAGTGCCTGACCGGCGATGTCTTTCACTCCGCCCGCTGCGACTGCGGCCCGCAACTCGACACAGCCATGCAGCGCGTGGCGAAGGAGGGGCGCGGGGTGCTCTTGTATTTGAATCAGGAAGGGCGCGGCATTGGCCTGGTGAACAAGATTCGCGCCTACGAGTTGCAGGACCAGGGGCTCGACACCGTCGAGGCGAACGAGCGCCTCGGGTTCAAGGCGGATCAGCGCGACTACGGCATCGGTGCGCAGATCCTCAGCGACCTGGGCGTCAAGACGATGCGGCTCCTCACAAACAACCCTCGAAAATTCGTCGGACTCCAGGGCTATGGGTTAGCCGTGTCCGAGGCCGTCCCGCTCGAGATTCCTGCCAGCGACTACACCCGTCGCTATCTCAAGACAAAGAAGGACAAGCTGGGGCATAAGCTGTCGGGAGTGTAAGTAGGGAGGTTCGAAGGTCGAAGTGGGGAAGTAAGTTTGAACTTACTTATCCACTTTGACCTTCGCACTTCCAACTTTCAAGTGGGCAGCCGGTGCTCGGTGATGAGCAAGTCCTGGACAAGCCGCCCGCCAATCAGATGCTCCTGGACGATCCGCTCGAGTGCGGGCGGATCGCACTCACCATACCAGGCGCCTTCCGGGTAGACCACCGCGATCGGCCCGCCTTCGCAGATGCGGAGACAGTTGGCCTTGGTGCGCAAGATCCCGCCCTGCTCAGACAGGCCCAGTTCCTTCAACCGGCGCTTCAGAAACTCCCACGCGGCGACGCCTCGTTCCATGTCGCAGCACTTGGGCTTGGTCTGCTCGGCGCAGAGCAAGATATGGCGACGTGCCACGGGTATGCCAATCGTCGCCGCGACCTGTTGTTGTGCGTCGGACATGGGGCTCTCGGCTTTTGGTACTGACTGACCTTACGGTCTGTCCTTCCCGTCCGGGATGCGCAGGGGGCTCGAATTGGGGGGAATCCACATCTTGATGCGGCCTTCCCACATCCCGCGGTTGTTCTCTTCGCACGAGTACTCGAGGAGGTCCCCACCAGACAACGTCAGGACTCGCTCGTTGGTCCAGGGTTCCGTGTAGTACACCGGGTCGTCGATGGTGACCGTGTAGGCCACGTGGCCGGCGTCGATGTGCTTGAACGTCTGGATGAGGTGCAGTGTGTCGCTGTGCGGGTGGCCGAGCGTGTCGAGCCTCGTGTACCCGTTGAACCCAATCGTGTCGATGACGAGCGTGTCGCCGTCCCACCTCGCGATCGAGTGACCGAACCATGTCGGGTCCGGATCGAGCGGGTGTTCGTTGCGAAAGGGTACGACGTGGAACCACGTGCTGACCTCGAACAGGAACGCCACGTACTTGTCGTTCTGCATCACCTGGATCGGGTATGGAGCGTTCATCGATCGGGCCAGGCCGTAGGGCATGCACATGCCGGTGTAGTCGCCGTCTCGTGCCGGGTTGTAGTTCGTGAAGTTCTCGAGACCAGCCGCCGAGAACGGAAGCCTCGCTGGGCCTTTCTGCAGGGCCGGGTTTCGCTGGTTGGTGACGGTCATGTCCGGCACGTACTGGTGGTCCCATACACCACTGAAGTCGGGCCTCCCGCTCGGCAGGCGGAGCGCCGGCCCGGTGGGCGGTGTCCAGGCGCCCTGCTTCACGGCAGCGCCGGTCCCAGGCGGGACCTGGGCAGATTGAGGCTGGGCCGCAGCGCCCGAGGTCAGCAGGTACAGGGCGGCCACTACGGCAACGGCGACAAACTGGCGTAATGCGGTCACGAGGCAATTATAAGACGAGTTCTGCCTTGCGACCTTCGCTCAAGGTGCCATAAGATAAGGGTTTGTTCGAATCGCTCAGCACCAGGATACAGAACGCGTTCACCTCGTTGCGGGGTGAAGTTCGGCTCAGCCAGGAGCACGTCGAATCCGCGTTGCGCGAGCTGCGGCTGGCGCTGCTCGAGGCGGACGTCAACTTCCAAGTCGTCAAGGCATTCATCGACCGGGTTCGCGACAAGGCCACGAACCAGGTTGTCCTGAAGAGCCTGACGCCGGTTCAGCAGGTCGTCAAGATCGTGCGGGACGAGCTGCTGGCGCTCGTCGGCGAGGCCGAAGGCGGGCTGAGGAAGGACGCGCCGACGCCCCGCGTCGTGCTCTTGCTCGGACTCCAGGGTTCGGGCAAGACGACAACGTGCGGAAAGTTGGGTCACTGGCTGAGGCGCCAAGGCCGTCACCCGCTGATGGTGTCGACCGACGTGCGGCGCCCCGCGGCGATTCAGCAGCTGACCGTCGTTGGTGAGAAGGCCGACGTCAGGGTGTTTGCCCCAGAGACGCTGGACCCTGTGGCTCGCGCCTCTGGCGCGCTGGCCGAAGCGAAGGCCAAGGGCTTCGATACGGTCATCGTCGACACAGCGGGTCGTCTGCATATCGACGACGAGTTGATGGAGGAACTGCAGGCGATCAAGGAGGCCGTTCGGCCCTCGGACTTGCTCTACGTCGCCGACGCGATGACGGGGCAGGATGCGATCAAGAGCGCCGGCGAGTTCAATCGTCGCGTCGGTGTGACGGGCGTCGTGCTGACCAAGCTCGACGGCGATGCGCGCGGGGGAGCGGCGCTCTCGGTTGTTTCGGTGGTTGGCGTGCCCGTCGCGTTCATCGGGAGCGGCGAGCGCGTCGAAGACCTGGAGCTGTTTCACCCCGACCGGATCGTGTCGCGGATACTCGGGATGGGCGACGTGCTGTCGCTCATCGAGAAGGCCGAGCAGGCGATCGGACAGGAGGAAGCGGAGCAGCTCGAGGAAAAGCTCCGAAAGAATCAGTTCACGTTGGACGACTTCCGGACGCAGCTGCGGACGCTCAAGCGGATGGGCCCGCTCGAGTCAGTCCTGGGGATGATTCCGGGCCTTGGCAACCTGAAGCAGCTTGCCGAGAACAAGCCGGACGAGAAGCAGCTTGGGCGAGTGGAGGCGATCATCTCTTCGATGACGCCCAGTGAGCGGCGCAACGAGCAGGTCATCAACGGGAGCCGTCGGAAGCGGATTGCAGCGGGCAGCGGGACGTCGGTCGAGGATGTGAATCGGCTCCTCACGCAGTTTGTCGAGATGAAGAAGGTGCTCCAGCTGATCGGACGCGGCGCCCCGGCGGCGATGAGAGGCGGTAGGAGCCTGCCGCAGCACGCGCGCGGCGGGTTCGTGCCGGGAATGAAGAAGCGGAAGAAGGGTGGGCCCTGGGGGCTCATGAAGTCGCGGTAGGAGGTCGGGGCCAGGGAACAGGGATCAGGGAACAGGGATCAGGGATTAGGGACGGAGAATTAGCATGTTATCGATTCGTATGAAGCGGGTGGGGTCCAAGAAGAAACCCTACTTCCGCGTGGTTGTAACCGAAGGGAAGTCGTCGCTCGTCGGCGGCTTCGTCGAGAACGTGGGCACCTACAACCCGCGCTCGAAGCCGGCGGTGGTGGAGTTGAACAAGGCGCGCGTGCAGCACTGGCTCAAGCAGGGAGCCAGACCGTCGGATTCGGTGCGCACGCTGCTGGCCAAGCACCTGTCGCGCGATCTGTCGGCGCCCGTCGAGGTACCGGTGCAGTGATGACCGGCGAGGAAGGCCAGGGCCAGGCACACGCCAGTCCTCTTCGCGCCGTCGTCGAGGTTGCGGTGAAGGCGCTCGTCGATCAACCTGACGCCGTCAGGGTGACCGAGACGGTCCGGCGTGGGATGACCGTTGTCGAGCTGACGACAGCGCCGGGTGATATGGGCAAGATCATCGGACGTCAGGGGCGAACGGCTGCGGCGCTTCGGACGCTTCTGGCCGTCACCGCGGAGCACAACGGGGCGCGCGCTCAGCTCGAGATTCGGGACTAGAGGTGGCTGGGACTCTGGACCCGGGACTCGGGACTCGGCCCTCCGGATCCCGGGTCCCGGATCCCGAGTCGCGGTGGGATGACATGGTGCTCGTCGGTCGCATCGCGCGGCCACACGGAATCCGTGGCCAGGTGATCGTGACACCCGAGACCGACTTCGTCGAGGACCGGTTTCGTGTTGGCGCAACGTTGTGGACGCGGTCAGAGCGCGGCGAAGAAGCACTGACGGTCAGTGACGCGCGGATACAGAATGGCCGCCCGGTCATTGGGATCGAGGGCTTCCCGAGCATCGAGGCTGTGGAGCGATTGGCCGGTCTCGAGCTCAGGGTGCCGGAGGAGGCGCTGCGGCCGCTCGCGGAAGGATCGTATTACCACCACGAGCTTGTCGGCTGTGCCGTGGAAACGAGGAGCGGCGAGCGCGTCGGCGAAGTGCGGCGCGTGGAAGGCGGCGTGGGGGCGAGCCTGCTGCACGTCGTCAGTCCGCGTGGCGAGGTGCTGATCCCGCTCGCCGCCGAGATCTGCGTCGAGGTGGACGTCGCCGGTCGGCTGATTCGCATCGAGCCGCCTGAGGGGTTGCTGGATTTGAATGTGACCAAGTAGGCAGTGGGCTGAACATGAAGTTCGACATCGTCACGATCTTCCCTTCTATGATCGAGGCGGGCCTGAGTGAGGGTGTCGTGAGTCGCGGTATCGAACGGGGGCTGCTGGACATTGCGGTGCACGACCTGCGCCGCTGGACGACCGACCGGCATCGCAGTGTGGACGATGTGCCGTATGGCGGCGGACCCGGGATGGTGATGAAGGCCGAGCCCCTGATGCGTGCGGTCGACGAGGTCAGGACGACGCGGGGGGCTCCGGACGCGGTGGTCCTGCTGTCGCCGCAGGGACGAACGTTCACGCAGGCCGAGGCTGGTCGATTTGCCCGGCTTGGGCACATCGTGTTGTTGTGCGGTCGGTACGAGGGCATGGACGAGAGGGTTCGCGATCTCGTGGCGACCGAAGAGGTGTCGATCGGGGACTACGTGTTGAGCGGCGGTGAACTGGCGGCGCTGGTCGTTGTCGATGCGGTCAGCAGGCTGGTGCCGGGGGTGGTCGGCGACGAACAGTCGGTGGCGGAGGATTCCTTCTCGCGCGGCTTGCTCGACCACCCGCACTACACGCGTCCCGCGGAGATCGCCGGATACCGCGTTCCCGACGTGTTGTTGTCCGGTCACCACGGGGACGTGCGGCGGTGGCGGCGGAAAGCGGCCCTTGCGCGAACACTGGATCGCCGCCCCGAGCTGATTGCCGAGGCGGCCCTGGACGACGAGGAACGGGCGCTGCTGGATGAGATTCGCCGGGAACGGGCCCGGCGTGAGAGTGCGTAGCGCGCGTGTGTAGAGCGCGGGTTCCGGCTCGCGGGCGGATGGTGGCGCGGCACGAAGGTACGTAGAGCGCGGGCTTCAGCCCGCGCGGTCAACAGGAGAGAGCCATGAGTGCGATTGAGCTGGTCGAGAAGTCCCAGTTGCGGGAACGGCCTGACATGAAGTCTGGGGACACCGTGCGCGTGCACGTGAAGATTCGCGAGGGCGACAAGGAACGCATCCAGATCTTCGAGGGTATCGTCATCGGGATGCATCGTGGCGGCGCGCGCGCCTCCTTCACCGTGCGCAAGGTGTCGTTCGGTCAGGGCGTGGAACGGATTTTTCCGCTGCACTCGCCGACCATTGCGAAACTGGACGTTGTCCGTTCCGCTCGAGTGCGTCGCGCCAAGCTGTACTTCCTGCGAGATCTCAAGGGGAAGGCCGCGCGCATGAAGGAAACAAAGCGAACCTGAACCATGGTCAGGGCACGCGCCTCGAGGACCCTCGAAAACGCTTTCCGGCGCTGGGGGTTCTACCGGGTGGCGGGCTGCGACGAGGTCGGCCGAGGCTGTCTCGCCGGCCCCGTGGTTGCTGGTGCGGTGATCCTGGACCCTGACTGCCACATTCCAGGCCTCGCCGACTCGAAGCTCGTCGCCCCGGCCGAGCGCGAGCGCCTCTACGACGAGATTACCCACGGGGCGCTCGGCTGGTCGGTGGCGGCAGTCGAGCCCGTTGAGATCGACGCCCTGAACATCCACCGTGCGTCGCTTGAAGCGATGCGGCGAGCCGTGCTCGCCTTGGCCCCTTTGCCGGACGCCGTGCTCGTTGATGCGTTCCGGATCCCCGATCTGCACATGGCGCAGCGAGGGGTCGTGCACGGCGACCGCCGGTGCGCGGCGATTGCCGCGGCCTCGATTGTGGCCAAGGTGACGCGCGACCGGCGGATGATGCAGCACCACGCCATCGATCCGCGATACGGGTACGATCGGCACAAAGGGTACGCCACTGCCGACCACCGGGCGGCCGTCGAACGGTTCGGATACTCACCCTTTCATCGTCGCTCCTTCAGGGCGCAGGCGAGCCTGTTTGATAGGATCGAGTGAGTGTCCATTCTCCTCACCGCCCTCTTCGTTGAGAGCGGCGTGGTGTTGCTGCTCGCCCCCTGGTCCCCCCTCTGGGACCGGAACGCGTTGGCCCAGAGCCTGCCGCCGGTTGCCCAGGCGCTCATGGTCAACAACTTCGTCCGGGGCGCGGTGTCCGGTCTGGGGCTCGTGAACATGGCTGCGGCGATCGGTGAACTGCACGCGATGATGACCGCCCGACGGACTGCGCGTGAGGTCCTGTCGATCGCCGGCCGCCCGGTGACTGAAGAGTAGCTACCGTGCGCCCGGTCATGTGCCTGATCACGGACCGCCATCGGTACGACGAGCCCGCCGAGGAGGTCATGCTCCGGCGCGTCGGGATGGCTGCCAAGGCGGGGGTGCAGCTGGTCCAGGTCCGAGAACGCGACATGAGCGACGGGGCGTTGTTGCGGCTCGTCGCGCGGGCGGTCGAGGTGACACACGCCACCGCGACACGGGTTCTGGTGAACGACCGGTTGGACGTGGCGCTGGCTGCGGGCGCACACGGGGTCCATCTGCGCGCCGACTCGATGCCGGCGCACCGTGTGAGGGCGGTCGTGCCCGCTGGCTTCGTGATCGGCCGGTCGGTGCACTCGCCGGAGGAGGCGGCCATGGCCGCTCACGAGGGCGGTGTGGACTATCTTCTGTTCGGGACCGTCTATTCCTCAAAGTCGAAACCGGGGCGCGTGCCGACTGGTGTCGCAATGCTGAGCGAGGCCGTCGCCTCAGCGCACCCGGTGCCGGTGCTGGCCGTAGGCGGTGTGGGACTCGACGGGGTGGGGAGCGTAGCTCGTTCTGGGTGCGCCGGCTTTGCGGCCATTGGACTGTTTGCCGAGGGACCTGGAGAAGAAGTGGACCGGACTGTGACCGAGGCGGTTCGGCGGTGGCTCGAGAGGTGGTAGACGTGGACGCTGGTTACAGGACGCCGCTACTCGATCTGTTCAAGGGCGGCGACGTGGCAGCCGATGTGCGCCTGCTCGCGGCGCAGGGGGCCTTGGCGCCACGCGCCCACGAGCAGCTCGCCCTTCTCGTCTTGCTCGTGACCGACCCGGATCCCCAGATCGCAACGACCGCCGAGGCGACGCTGGGAATGATTCCCAAGGAAGCGCTGTCCGGATTCCTGGCCCGGCCTGACGTATCCAGCGACCTTGTGGAGTTCTTCGGAAAGCGGGGCATCGAGCCGGCCGAGGTGGCGGTGGAGAGCGACGACGTGTTCGTGCTGACGAAGGGCGACGAGCCGGAAGCTGCTGACGACAAAGATGATGAGCGGTCAGCGCTTGCGCGCCTGGCGATGATGAACGTCCCTCAACGAGTCGCTCGCGCAACCAAGGGTACGCGGGAGGAGCGGGCGATTCTGATCCGCGATCCGAACAAGATGGTGGCCATGGCCGTGTTGAGTAGCCCCAAGTTGAGCGATACCGAAGTGGAAGGCATTGCGCGGATGGCCAACGTCTCTCAGGAGGTCCTGCGGGTCGTGTCTTCGACACGTCAGTGGATGAAGAACTACGGTGTCGTGTCTGCCCTGATCAAGAACCCGAAGACCCCTGTGGCGGTGTCGATGAACCTCCTGCCGCGGCTCACCGACAAGGATCTCAAGATGCTGTCCACGAACCGCAACGTGCCGGACGTGCTTCGAACCACGGCGAGGAAGAAGATCGTCATCGACAAGTAGTCTCCACGCTCACTGTGGGCGTCGAGCCTTTCGCCGGGGCGCGGCGTGTGCGGCCCAGTCCTTGCGCATCTCCGCGAGTCCCTCCATGTAGACCGTCGCCTTCTCCCGTTCTTCCTCGCTGGGCAGGCTTTTCAATAGCTCGATCGCGTGTAGAAAATCGTGTTCGATGGTCTGCCGCGTGGTCTTGAAATAGATACGCCGAATCTGCTCGACCGAGGCGCGGGAGGGGGACGTCCCCTGTTTCAGCGCCTTGAGCGGAACGAAGCCGCCCGGTTCTTTCGCCACCTCAATTCCTCCGGTTGCGCCGTAGGTTGGCGCGACAGATCTTGAAGACGTTCTCGCCCTTGATTTCGAGGAGATCGGCGATCTCGGCGAGAACCTGCGCGACCTGCTGGTTATCCACGGACGAGCCCGTGCCGCTCGAAGCTGAAATTGAGCACTCGGGCGCCGCCCGAGACGAGCGCCTCGCGGATGGCATCGCGGGCCTGCGGCGGCCCGTAGCAGAACAGACACCCTCCGCCTCCGGCCCCACACACCTTGGCGGCCGTGGCCCCGGCGCGAGCGGCCCGAGCGATCAGGGCGTCAATGGCGGCGGTCGTGACGCCGGGAGCCAGTCGCTTGCGGTTCTCCCACTCGTCGGCGATGGCGCGCCCGACGCCGTCCCAATCGCCGCCGGTCAGCGCGTCGCGCATGACCGCGGCCGTGTCGCGGATACGCTCGAAGCAGTCGAAGATGTGCTGGTCCCCGTCGATGTGCCTTCTCGTGATGTCCCAGTTGTTGGTGCCGGAGTTGCGCGGTTCCCCGGTGTAACAGAGGACGATCCGCTGCTGGAGTTCGGTGAGATCGACGTCGAGGGGTACGCGCCCGACCCCGTCGACACCGAGCTCGATCGCAGCAATCCCTCCGTAGAGGGCCGGCCGATAGTCCTGGAGGCCCGTTGGTACGGCGATCGCTCGAGCCTCGACGTTCATGGCGATCTGCAGGAGGGCTTCCGGTTCGTAGTGCGTGCGCTTCCACTCGGCGAGCGCCGCGCACACGGCGACGTTGAGTGCGGAGGAGCCGGCGATGCCGGCGCCAGCAGGAGACGCAGACGAAGTGGTCAGGGTGAGTCCCTGCGCCTCGAAGAAGTGGACGAGCAGCGCGAGCAGCCGGAGGTCCCGAGACGAGCGGAGCTCGCGCCAATGGTCGGCTTCGACGGTGACGCCGGTGTCAGTCGAGCAGATGACGATCCGGGTATCGTTGCGGGCGTCGATTCGGGCGGTCGCGCGAAGACTGATGGCGGCGTTGAGCGTTTGCGCGCCTGTATGAAACAGGTACAGAGGCCAGATGTCGATCGTGCCGCCGGCGAGATCGATGCGGGTGGGCGCGGAGGTCATAATCGCCACGGGGGAATTATAGGACGCCTATAATGTTCCGGTGCCGAGCGCGATCCGACGCGAGATAGGTCAGCTCCTCATCGGCAGCCTTCCCGGCACGACGATCACGCCCGAGATCCGGTCGCTTGCGCGGGAGTTCTCGCTCGGTGGTGTGATCCTGTTTGCGCGCAATATCGAGGCGCCGGAACAGGTGGCGGAACTGGCGCACGATGTCCAAGCGCTGGCGTCCGATCTGCCGCTGTGGGTGAGCGTCGATCAGGAGGGCGGCCGGGTCGCTCGACTGAAAGCGCCTTTCACGGAGTGGCCGCCGATGGCGGTGCTCGGGCGGAGCGGTGACGTGGCGCTCGCCGCCCGGTTCGGCGCTGCACTGGCGGCGGAGTTGCGGGCGGTCGGCATCACGCTCGATTACGCGCCGGTGCTCGACATCGACACCAATCCGGCAAATCCGGTGATTGGCGACCGCGCCCTCGGACAAGATGCGGAGCGTGTCGCGCGCCTTGGCGCAGCCATTGTTGACGCGCTGCAGCGCCAGGGCGTCGCGGCCTGCGGGAAGCACTTCCCTGGGCATGGTGACACCTCGGTCGATTCGCATATCGAGCTTCCTCTCGTCGAGCACCCGCCGGATCGGATCCGTCGTGTGGAGTGCGTGCCGTTTCGCGCGGCGATTCGCGCCGGCGTGGCCTTCATCATGACGGCGCATGTGCTCGTCCCGAGCTTCGACGAGGAACGGCCGGCGACGCTCTCGCCCCGCATCGTTCAGGGCCTGCTTCGCGATGAACTGGGGTTTGAGGGCGTCATTTTGAGCGATGACCTCGAGATGAAGGCGATCGCCACGCTGCACGCCGTTCCCGACGCGGCGGTGGACGCCGTCGCGGCTGGGTGTGACGGGCTGCTGATTTGCAGTGGTGACGTCGACCTTCAGGCGACCGCGCTCGAGACGCTCGTGTACGCGGTGGAGCAAGAGCGCCTTCCGTACAGTCGTCTCGAAGATGCGCTCGCCAGGCTCCGACGGGCCAAGGAGCGATTCCTGGCGGTGCCGGTGACGCCAGGGCGCGTCACGCGACTAGGCCAGATCCTTGGCTGCGACGCACACCAGCAGATTGTCGAAGAGATGGCCCGGTACCTCTGAGCGGATCCCAAGACGCCGTGCGTAAACCCAAGCCCCTGAAGCCTGGCGACCGAATCGCGATCGTGGCCCCGGCCAGTCCGTTCTCGCGCGACGAGTTCGACCGTGGCGTGGCGGAACTGGAACGGCTCGGCTTCCTGGTCACCTTCGATGAGAGCGTGTTTGCCAGGGAGTCGGGCTATTTGGCCGGCACGGCGGCGGCGCGCGCCGGTTCCTTCATGAAGCACTGGACCGACCCGGGTGTGGCGGCGCTGGTTGCGGCACGAGGGGGATTCGGGAGCGTGCATCTGCTGCCATTGCTCGACCGGGCCGCGATTGTGGCGAGGCCAAAACTGTTCGTGGGCTACAGCGACAACACGTCCCTGCTGTCGTGGCTCACATGCGGATGTGGCGTCACCGCCCTTCACGGGCCGATGCTGGAGCGACGGCTGGCCGGTGGCGCGGGATACGACCGACGCTCGTTCCTCGAGCTGGCCGGCGGCGGGCGCGGGTTGGTGCTCGCGCCCGAGGGCATGACCGTCCTCCGCGAGGGGGAGGCCAGCGGGCCGCTGTTTGGGGGCACCATCACCCAACTCGTGGCGTCGCTTGGCACGCCCTTCGCCTTCGACCCGCCTGCCGGGTGCGTGCTCTTTCTGGAAGATGTGAACGAGCGCCCCTACCGTCTCGACCGCATGCTGACCCAGCTCGATCTGAGCGGTGTACTGGCGCGCGCGCGAGCGCTGGTGTTTGGTGAGATGCGCGGGTGCGACGAGGCGGGCGGTGAACCGAGCGCGCTCGATGTGATCGCGCGCCTGACCGGTGGTTTTCAAGGGCCCGTGGTGGCCGGCTTTCCATCCGGACACACGGCGGGCCCGACGTGGACCCTGCCGCTCGGCGTGAGCGTGCGGCTTGCGACCAAGCCCGGTCCGTCGATTCTCATTGAGGATGCTCCGGTTGAGTAACCTGCTGCGGATCCACCTGATTGGCATCTGCGGCACGGCCATGGCAACGCTGGCAGCGCTGCTCAAGAGCCGGGGCCACCATGTGGGTGGATCGGACGAGAACGTGTATCCACCGATGGACGAGTTTCTGGTGCAACAGGGGATCCCGGCCTTCGCCGGGTACTCAGCCGAGCACGTCACAGGTGATATCGACCTTGTGGTGATAGGGAACGCAGTCTCGCGGGGAAATCCGGAAGTCGAGACGGTGCTCGAGCGCAAGATTCGGTACTGCTCGCTGCCCGAAGCGCTGCGCGACCACTTTCTCTGGGGCGCGCGTTCGATTGTGCTCAGCGGCACCCACGGCAAGACAACGACCACCGCGCTCACGAGTTGGCTGCTGACGAGCGGCAATCTCGATCCGTCGATGTGCGTTGGTGGCATTGCCCTCAACTTTGGGGACCACGGATCGAGTTACCGGGTCGGCGCCGGCCGCGAGTTCGTCATCGAAGGCGACGAGTACGACAGCGCGTTCTTCGACAAGTCGGCCAAGTTCCTGAAATACCTGCCCGACGTCGCCGTCATTGGCAATGTCGAGTTCGATCACGCAGATATCTACCCGGACCTTGAGGCCGTGCTCCTGGCGTTTCGGAGGTTCGTCACTCTGGTCCCGCGAAACGGGCTGCTTCTGCTCGGGGCCGACAGTCCGCACGCCTACGCACTCCGCGGCGCTGCGGTGAGCCCGGTCGAAACCTTCGGCCTGGGGGCCGAGGCGACGTGGCGGGCGGACGACATTGACCATCACGACGGGACGACCCGCTTCACCGTGCGGCGAAAGGGCGCGTCGTTCGGCCGGTTCGACTCCCCGTTGCTTGGGCTCCACAACGTGCGAAACGCGCTGGCAGCCATCGCGGTTGGTGCGTGGCTCGGTCTAGGCGCGGCGGGACTGGCCAACGGTTTGCGGCAGTTCAAAGGCATCAAGCGTCGGCTCGAGACGGTTGGCGTGGCGCGCGGTGTGACCGTCCTGGATGATTTTGCTCATCACCCGACGGCGGTGCACGAAACGCTGTCCGCTCTTCGTGCGGGATACCCAGGACGACGCGTGTGGGCGGTGTTCGAGCCACGGTCGGCATCGTCATGCCGTCGAGTATTCCAGCAGGATTTCGCGCAGGCCTTCGGTGCGGCCGACGAGGTTGTCATCGCAGCGGTGTACCGCTCCACACTGCCTGATGCGGAACGACTGGATGCCGCTCAGCTGGTTGACGATTTGCGGGCCCGCGGTCAGCGCGCGCGGTACATCCCGGATACCGATGAGATCGTCCAGACCATCGTCTGCGAACATCGCCCCGGGGATGTCGTGGCGTTGATGTCCAATGGCGGCTTCGGGGGCATTCACCGCCGGCTGCTGCAGGCGCTTGGCAGGTGAGCACGCCGCGCATTCGCGAAGCAGGCGATTCCGCCCTGCTCGTTGAGTTCGACCCTCTCATCGACGAACGGACGAACGCGCGGGCGATCGCGCTGGCCACCCAGCTGCGGCGCGAAGTGGTCGCCGGCGTGCGTGACGTGGTGCCGACGTATCGCTCTGTCGGCGTGTACTTCGATCCGCTGGTTGTCGATGCCGGCACCGTACGGGCGGTGGTCGAGCGCTCCCTGAAGGAGCCACCGACGCTCGTCGAAGGTCACGCGATCGAGGTGCCGACTGTGTACGGGGGCGAGGCGGGCCCGGACCTGGCTGAGGTGGCCTCCCACGCTGGTCTCACGCCGGCAGCCGTTGTCGCATGCCATGCGAGTGTGCGGTACCGCGTCTTCATGGTGGGGTTTCTCCCGGGGTTTCCGTATATGGGGACGGTGGACGAGCGGATCGCCATGATGCGGCGAGCCACGCCGCGCCTGCGCGTGCCCGCCGGGTCTGTCGGGATTGCTGGCCGGCAGACGGGTATCTATCCCGTCGAGTCGCCTGGAGGATGGCAGATCATCGGCCGGAGTTCACTTCGCGTGTTCGACCCAGGTCGTGTGCCCGCCGCGCTATTTCAGCCCGGGGATACGGTGCGATTCGTGCCCGTCCAGCCGTCCGGTGAAGAGCCGGCCGATGGGGCTGCGATTGGGGCGTCTCGAAGGGCAACGCCCGCATGGAGTGGGCGCTCCCCGCGTCTGGTGACCGTGCTGCGCCCGGGTCTGTTCACGACGGTTCAGGACGAGGGCCGGTGGGGACATCAGGCGAGCGGCGTCCCCGTCGGCGGGGCGCTCGACGTGCGTTCGCACAAGTTGGCCAACATCGCGGTTGGCAACGAGCGCGAGTGCGCGACACTCGAGGTCACCATCATGGGGCCGGAGTTGAGGTTCGACGCCGACGCGCAGATTGCCATCGTCGGGGCCGACCTGCAAGCCAGCGTGGATGGACGTCGTGTCCATCCCGGGACGCCGACTCAGTGTCCCCCCGGGAGCGTGCTGCGTTTCGGTGAGCGGCGCGCTGGCGCACGCGCTTACGTGGCCTTCGATGGAGGTATTACCGTCGCGCCAGTGTTGGGGAGTCGGGCTACGCACGCCGCTGCTGCGATGGGAGGCGTGGAGGGGCGCGCACTGGTCGCAGGGGATCGCCTGCCGCTTGGCGTGAGCGGTAGGAGGGAGGTGGCCCGCAACGTGGAGGTGCCGGCCGTCACCGCGGGTGGAGGCGCGAGATTGCGAGTGCTGGTGGGTCCGCAGGATGAGTCATTTCCCAGCTCTGCGCTCGAACTGCTGTTCGGTACCAGGTTCACCGTCACCCCGCAGTCGGATCGGATGGGTTACCGTCTGTCTGGTGCCAGGCTTCCGCGTCTCGAGGGTACGGAGATGATCTCCGACGTCACCTTCACGGGCGCCATCCAGGTTCCGTCCTCTGGTGAGCCGATCCTGCTCATGAGCGACCGTCAGACGACGGGCGGATACCCCCAGATTGCGACCGTGATCACAGCGGACCTGCCGGTCGCCGGACAGCTCGCGCCGGGTGATTGGGTGGAGTATGAGCCGTGCACCCTCGCCGAGGCGCTGTCGGCACTCGGCACACAGGAAGCAACCCTACGTGTCCACAGGTAGGTCACCCCTGACGCCATTCGATGCGATCCCGCTCAGCCAGCTCAGTACGCTCGGTGTGGGTGGGCCGGCGCGCTGGTTCACCACCGCCGAACGCGCCGACGATGTCAGTGTGGCGCACGCCTGGTGCGTGGAGCAGAGTGCGCCGCTCCTCGTGCTCGGCGGCGGAAGCAACGTGGTGATCGCAGACGAGGGGTTTGATGGGCTCGTTCTTCACATGGCCGTGAAGGGCGTCACGATGAAGTCGACCCTCGAGGGCACGCTCGTGTCTGCGGGGGCGGGAGAGCCCTGGGACGGACTCGTGGAGTCGATCGTGGCGCGCGGACTGAGCGGCGTCGAGTGTCTCTCGGGAATCCCTGGAACGGTTGGCGGAACGCCGATCCAGAACGTCGGTGCATACGGGCAGGAAGTGGCCGAAGTCATTGAGCGTGTGACCGTGTTCGATCGGGCGCAGGCCTGCATGCGCGACCTGACCGCGGCTGATTGCCGATTCGCCTATCGCACGAGCCGATTCAAGCAGGACGACGCGGGCCGCTTCGTGGTGTGTGGCGTGGAATTCCAGCTCAGGCCTGGGCCCCCGACGGTCGCCTACGCCGAGATCAGGGCTGAACTGGACGAGCGACGGGTCAGTTCCCCTACGCCGTTTGATGTCCGCCAGGCGGTCCTGGCGGTCCGCCGGCGAAAGGGGATGGTGCTTGATGCCGGGGATGTGGACACCCGCAGCGTGGGATCATTCTTCGTCAATCCCCTCGTCGGTGTTGACGACCACGAGCGGATCGCGCTCGTGGCGGGCGAGAGGGTCCCCGGCTTTGCCGTCGGGGGCAGTCAGATGAGAATACCCGCCGCGTGGCTCATCGAGCGCTCGGGTTTTCGACGAGGCCATACCGAGGGCACCGTTGGCTTATCGACCAAGCACCCGCTAGCCATCGTGAACCGGAGCGCGGCGACCTCGCGCGACGTGTTGCGGTTTGCGGTGCGCGTCAAGCGTGCCGTGATTGACTGGTGCGGCATCTGGCTGCTGCCCGAGCCGGTGTTTGTCGGGTTGGAAGGAGACGCGGACGTGGAGTTTCTGCAGAAAGCACGCAGCTGATGTCAACGCTACTCATTGAAGGTGGGCACCGGCTCGAGGGCCGAGTGGCCGTTGAAGGGAACAAGAACGCGGCGTTGCCGCTGCTGGCGGCGTGCCTGCTCACCGACCAGGAGTGCATCCTGACCAACGTGCCGCGCATCGGCGACGTGGAAGTGATGGCGCGCCTGCTCGTTGATCTCGGCGCCGAGGTGGACGGAATCGGGACCACGACGCTGCGGGTGCGGGCGCGGCAGCTCGCCGAGAAGTCGCCTGACCGGGCACTCGTGGGCCGGCTTCGTGGCTCGGTCCTGCTGCTGGGTCCCCTGCTCGCGCGGTGCGGCCGGGCACATCTTGCGCCGCCGGGCGGCGACTTTCCGGCCCGTCGCGCAATCTCGACGCACGTCGAGGCGCTGCAGGCCCTCGGCGCCCGCTCGGGCCTCGGGCCAGACCATATCTTCGAGGCGCCAGACGGCCTGAAGGCGGCGTCGATGTATCTCTACGAAGCATCGGTGACCGGCACTGAGACTGCGCTCCTGGCGGCGGCGGCAGCCCCGGGTGTGACCGAGATTCGTCACGCAGCCACCGAGCCGCACGTCGTCGAGTTGTGCGAGTTCCTCACCAAGATGGGTGCGCCGGTCACGGGCATCGGCAGTTCGAAACTGCGCATCGAGGGCGGCGCGAAACTCAGCGGCGCTGAGCATCGGCTGGGTGGGGATTACATCGAGGCGGGGAGTTGGGCGGTGGTTGGCGCCATCACGGGCGGGGAAATGGCCATCGAAGGCGCGCGTGAGGAAGACATCGAAGTCGTGGCCGCGGTGCTGCAACGCATGCGCGTGGAGTGCGGGATGAGGGATGGCGTGTTCGAGATCAAGCCGTCGAAGCCGGTTGCCGTCCGGCGGATTGCCACCGGGCTATGGCCGTCGTTTCCAAGCGACCTGGTCAGCCTCTTCACCGTCCTCGCCACGCAGGCGGCAGGACGAACGCTCGTCCACGATTGGATGTACGAGTTGCGGTTGTTCGCGCTCGAACAGATGAGCGGCATGGGCGCCGATCTCTTCCTCGCCGACGCACACCGGATCATCGTGACCGGGCCGACCAAGCTGCGGGGAGGACGCACGCTCGACAGCCGCGATCTCAGGTCGGGGATGTCGCTGATCGCGGCCGGGCTGGCGGCCGACGGGCAAACGAAGGTGACGCCGCTCGAGACCGTCGAGCGTGGATACGGCCAGCTCGTGGAGCGCCTCAAAGCGCTCGGTGCCAGAGTGACGAAACTGGACGTGTAGTTGAGGCGCCTCAGCGCGCGGGCGGGGGAGGCAAGATCGGAGTGGCGCCGGTCGGCGGCGCCCCGGCGGGTTGAGCCGGTGCCGGTTGATCGGACTCCGGCGCATCGGGTCGAGCCGGCGCCGGTTGGAGCGGAAGCGGCACGGGCAGGGAGAGCGGTGCCGTGGCGTCGCCGTCGCGGCCCATGCGGAACGGGCGCAGGTCTTCCTCGGTCAGATCGAGCACGCGGATGATGCGCGGCGTCAGCGTGAGCACGATGTCGGTTTCCTGGGTTTCGCGCTGCGACTGCGCGAAAAGTCGTCCGATGATGGGCAGATCGCTGAGGCCGGGGATGCCCCGCAGGACCCGGCGCTCATCGTCGCGAATCAGGCCAGCCAGCAGGTTCGTCTCCCCGTCCTTCAGCCGGATGACGGTGTCGATTTCCCGGTTACCGAAGGTGGGCAACCCCCCAAATCCGGTGCCGGAGATGCTGCTCACGGCCACCTTGAGCGCCAGCGATACCTCGTCGTCGTGATGGGTTCGCGGCGTGATGTCGATGTTCACGCCGATGTTTTCGTAATTGAAGGACGTGATCGGCTGCTGGTTGACGCCGCCGGTTGCGATGGGGGAGAACGTGGTGACTGGGACCGGCACACGTTCCCCGAATCTGGCCTGCGCAGGCATACCCTCCGAGGTCCGCAGCTGCGGGTTGGCGAGCGTTCTGGTGTTCGTATCCGACTTCAGCAGCCGGTAGTACAAGCTGGGCAAGTTCGTCAGCAGGATGTCCGATTGCGTCAGATTGCGGAGGTCCCGCAGCGTCACGACGTCCCGATTGATTCCGACGGCGCCGTTGATGCCGGTTGGTGGCTCGCCAGGAGAGGCTAGCTGCAGGCCGAACTCGCGCAGACGTGTACGGTCGATCTCGAGCAACTCGACGTCGATGACCACTTCCGGGCGCGCTTTGTCGATGGCCGCGATGATGCGGCCCGCGGCGGCCACGCGGTCCGGCGTGTCTTTGATGGTGATCGCGTTGGTCGCCGTGACCGCTGCCAGCCGTCGCGCATCAATCACGACGCGGAGCAGATCCACGGTCTCCTTGAGGTCGGCGTTGCTCAGATAGAAAAGCCTGACGATCTCCTCCTCGTACTCTTGCCGTTTGGCCGGAGTGTCGGGAACAACAGTGACCGTGCGCTGAGCTGTCACGCGGTAGAAGCTGCGCGTGGCCGTGGAGACGGCCTGGAGAGCGTTGTCGAGAGAGGCGTTCCGCAGGTCGATGCTGATGGGTTGAGCTCGGAACTGCGGATCGAAGACCACACTGATGTCGGCGAACTTACCAAGGGCCGTGAACACGTCGCGCGAGCTCGCGTCGCGGAACGTGAGCGTGTTGGGCATGCGAACGTCGGAAGGCAGGTCCAGGCCGGCCGGAGCGAACGCGCGCGATCGCTCTACGAGGGACTGCAGCTCCGTCTTGCCGCCCCGTGAGGTCGCCACTTTGGTGCGAAGCTGGTTCCGGACGCTCCCGAGGAGTGCGTCGATGTCTCCGTTGCCCGGGTTGAGCTCGGAGGCAAGTTGAAGCTCGACGAGCGCCTCTTCGAGCCGACCGCCAGTTTCGAATCGACGACCACGCGAAAAGTGCTCGAGCGAGGACCGCAGCTTGGAGCGTTCGAGGGCCTGGCGCGCAGCCCTGTTGTCCGGCTGGTCCCGCAGCACCTTCGTGTACTCGACGATGGCGCGGTCGTAGTCCTGGAGGTGCTCGGCCGACTCGCCGGCGCGCATGGCGGCGCCTGTCGCACAGCCAACGAGGGCCAACGAGAGCGCGACGACGGCGGGAAGGCGGCTAGTCGCGTAGACCATTGGTGATGACGTCAACACCGCGCGGGATGCGGAACGCAAACTCCTTATCGGCTATACCCTTGTTTTCCTTCAGGTTATCAAACCGCAGTGTCGATTCGCCCCCTTGGCGATCTCGCGTGGTCAGGGCCCGGATCTGCAGGCTGGCCGGATCGACCGCCACGATCAAATACTCGTATTCGGGCTCGTTCCGGTGGGGAGTGAGCTTCAGCGCCACCGTCCCTGGCACGGAACTGTCGGCCATGGCGGCGGTGAAGTCCTTGACGATGTCGCCCTTACCGGCAAGGAAGAGCACGGGCGTCGACGCCTCGTTGTCCGGGGGCACTCCGGACACGACCACTTGCCGATCTTCCGGAATGTACGCGTAGATCTTTGTGCCGTCAGAAACGAATTCCTTTCGCTCGGGCGCGGTGTAGACCCAGCGCATCCTCCCGGGCTTCTTGATCGACACGGTCCCGCGCTCCCGCGTCTCGGTGCGCAGCACGCCGCCGCGATAGGTTTGCTGGAAATCGGCACTGAAATCCCGAACGCCCTGATATCGCAACTGAAGCGCCCGAGCAAGGCCGTCGGGCGTGTCCGGGGACTGCGCGCCAGCCGCGACCGAGATCAGGACGAGGAAGCAGGCACCTGGACGCATAGTGACTCAGTAACTGCTCGGCACGAGACTGCCTTGTCCTACGATACCCCAGGTGGCTTGGGCGAATGCCAGCCCACCCGTTTTCTGGCCACAAAGTCGCGAACCTCCTGCACTCCCCGGGTGTTCAGCACCTGGTCGGGTCCTACCCAGCCCCGGCGCGCGGTCCCCAGCCCAAAGGCCATCTGTCGGCCGAGGGCGTCGGCTCTGTGGCCGTCGCTGCTGATCACGATGGTGACACCGGCCTCCGCCGCGCGCCTGGCCAGCCGGCCGTCCATGTCGAGGTGGGTGGGTGAGCCGTCAACTTCCATGGCGGTGCCTGTTTCGACGGCCGCGCGAAATAGGCGGTCATAGTCGAGGTCGTACCCGTCCGACACGGCCGGCGAGCGATTCGCCGGGTGGGTAATGACGTTGACGAGAGGATGTTGAATCGCTTTGAGGTACCGCTCGGTCAGGCGCGTGCCGTCGTGACCGTGCGCGTCGTGGAGCGAGGCGAGCACGATGTCGAACCTCGCAAGCTCGTCGTTGCCGAAGTCGAGCGACCCGTCTGGCATGATGTCGACCTCGACTCCATGCAGGATCTCGATGTCGGGCGTCTGTGAGCGCACCGTATCGATCTCCTCCCGTTGCAGCCCGATCTCAGGCCGCAAGAGCCGCCTTGACGACCAGGAACGTTCCGAGTGGTCGGTAATGGCGATGTACTCGTGGCCGAGCTGCCGGGCGGTCTGTGCCATCGTGCGAATCGAATCGCGCCCGTCACTCCAGGTGGTGTGCATGTGCAAATCGCCGCGGACATGCGCGGTGGATACGAGGGACGGCAGACGGCCGCCCTCGGCGGCAGCGATCTCGTCCCCGCCTTCTCGCAGTTCAGGAGGAATGTATGGAAGATCGAGCACCATGTAGAACTCGTGCTCGTCGAGAATGGTCAGCGGGGCGTCAGAACGGTTGAGGCGACCATCCCGAAACGCGAGGCCCATCGAGCTGGCTCGTTTGTGAAGCCATGTGGTGTGGCGCCGCGTACCCGTGTGCCACACGAGCGCCGCCCCGGCAGCCTCTGGCGACGCGACGTGAATATCGAGAAGCCCGCGCTCGGTGACGGCACGGAGGCTGGTTTCGGACACGGCGATGGTCGATCGGACAAGGGGCAGCCTTGCCAGGCCGAAAAGAAGCTCGGCATGCACCGTGTCTGTCGCGAGCACCAGGAGCGCCGCGCCTTCGAGCGCCGGTGCGCACCGACGGAGTCCACCCACCGCGAGGACGTCCTCGGCGGGCAGTCCGGCCTGACGGACCTCGCGTATGGCCAATGTGGCTAGCGCGTCCGCCCGGCCCAGTGGGATCCTGGAATTCTTGAGTGCCATCACCAACTTCCGAACTTCCGAACTCCGGCCTAGTTCGAGCATAGTCCGTTTTATGATGGTTCGTGCTCATCGCGCGGGACACCTCAACGATTGGCCCGCCGGGCGGCGCGGCGGGATTCGCTTCAGTTCAGGGCCGGGTTCGGGCGGACGACGTTGCGACCATCACCGTCAGCCGCACGTCAGCCGACGATGCCGGCATTCGCGAAGTGTTTGTGTCGGTGGACCGGGAACCGGTCGCGATTCTGCGCAACGGCGAGGCCGTCACGCACGAGCTGCCCGCCGGCCCGCATCGACTCAGGGCACACAACACGCTCTTCTGGAAGACGCACGACGTCTCCCTGCAGCCGGGGGAGCACGCGCGGTTCCGCGTCGGGAACAAGGCCGGGTGGGGGAGCTTCGGTTTCTTGATGGTGCTCGGGGCCTCACCGCTCTATCTCACGCTTGAGCGGGAGAGTTGAAAAAGGTGCGAGGGTGCGAAGGTGGGATAGTCTGCTGACCGAGCGAGTGGTACACTGAGGATTCCGTTGCGCCGCGCGTTGCTACGCCGGCGCGCCGGCAGCAGCGCGTAGAGTGGGCGGCTAGCTCAGCTGGGAGAGCGCCGCGTTCGCAATGCGGAGGCCGCGGGTTCGAGCCCCGCGCCGTCCACCAATTTCGCTGCTCCTGTCTCACCAGCCCTGATGAATACGATCAACAGAATTGGCGTGCTCACCGGAGGCGGCGACGCCCCTGGCCTCAACGCGGTCATCCGCGCGGTGGTCAAGGCTGGCTGCAACGCCGGACTCGAGGTGATCGGCCTCGAGGATAGCTTCGACGGTCTGATCTATCCCGACAAGTCCCGCGTCCTCAGGCCCAAGGACGTCACGGGCATCATCAGGTTCGGCGGCACGATACTTGGCACCGTCAATCGCGGTGATCCGTTTGCCGAACCCGTCGTCACCCCGGAAGGCACGTTCGCGTACGGTGACCGCGTCGTCGACATGTTTGGACGCATGAGACTCGACGCGCTGGTCTGTATCGGCGGCGACGGCACCCTTGCCATCGCGTACGAGTTTCACAAAAGGGGGATCCCCCTGGTCGGTGTCCCGAAGACGATCGACAACGACATCGTGGGGACGACGAGCTGCTTTGGATTCGATACAGCGGTGGCCTTTGCGACCGACGCGGTCGACCGACTGCATTCGACGGCCGAAGCGCACCGCCGCATCATGGTGGTCGAGGTCATGGGCCGCTATGCAGGCTGGATCGCGTTGCACAGCGGTGTCGCGGGCGGCGCAGACATCATTCTGATTCCAGAAATCCCCTACGATCCTGAGAGGGTGGCTCAGCATATCCGCGACCGTGATGCCCTGGGCGCGCGGTTTCACATCGTTGTGGTGGCCGAAGGGGCGCGCCCGATCGACGGGGCTGTCTCGGTCGTTCAATCCGCGCGCGCCGGCCATGCCGAACGGCTTGGGGGTGCCGGTGTCGTCTGCGCGAAGAGTCTCGAGGATCTCACCGGCAAGGAAACCCGACATGTGGTGCTCGGCCACCTGCAGCGCGGGGGGACACCGACGGCGTTCGATCGGACGCTGGCCACGAGGTTCGGTGGAAAGGCCGTCGAGCTACTGCTGAAGGGGCAGTTTGGCAAGATGGTCGCCAACCACCCACCCGATCTCGTGCCGATTTCGCTCGCCGAGGTCGTCGGCCGGACCAAGACCGTTCCACTCGACTACGACCTCCTCCAGACGGCGCGGGCGATCGGCGTGTCGTTCGGAGACTAGTGCCCCAGTAGTTCCTGATCCTTCTTCTTCTGCAGTTCATCGATGAGCTTCACGTGCTCGTCGGTGATCTTCTGGACCTGCTCCAGCCCCTTTCGCTCGTCGTCTTCCGAGATGGTGTGGTCCTTGAGCAGCTTCTTCAGCCGCTCGTTGGCGTCGCGCCGGACTTGCCGCACGGCGTTGCGGCCTTCCTCGGCTTGCTTGTGGATGTGTTTGGAAAGCTCCTTGCGGCGATCCTCGGTCAGCGACGGGATCGGAATCCTGACGACCTTCCCGTCGTTCGCCGGGTTCAAGCCGAGGTCCGAGGCGCGCACCGCCTTCTCGATGGCGCCCATGAGCGTGGGATCGAACGGCTGCGCCAGGATCAAAGCCGGTTCTGGCACCGAGAGCGTGGCGACCTGGTTGATGGGCATCCGTGTCCCATAGGCGTCAATGAGGATGCCATCCAGCAGGCTGACGGTTGCTCGGCCCGTACGGACGTGGGCCATGTCGCGTCGAACCCGGTCGATGTTGGCGTCCATCCGGCCCTTGACATCGCCAAACATGCCTTTCAGATCGTTGAAGTTCATGCGTCACCTAACGGGTTGCTGAACAAGGGAGCAACCCGAATGCAGAATTCAAAATGCAAAATGCAGAAGTGGGGAGAGGGGAGATGATCGGAGGTGTCATCGGCGGGCGACCGGCGTTAGGCCGATACCGTTGTACCGATGGGTTCGCCCATGACAACCTGCTTGAGGCTGCCAGGCTGCCGGAGGTCGAACACCACGATCGGCAGCTTGTTGTCCATACACAGTGAGATTGCGGTCGCGTCCATCACCTTGAGCTGCCGCTCGAGTACTTGCAGGTAGGAGATGGTGGCGTACTTGGTCGCATGTGGGTCGATCATGGGATCGGCAGTGTAGATGCCGTCCACTTTGGTCCCCTTCAGAATCACGTCCGCACGAATCTCCATGGCCCGGAGGGCGGCCGCTGTGTCGGTTGTGAAGTACGGGCTCCCGGTGCCGGCCGCGAAGATCACCACGCGTCCCTTCTCGAGGTGACGGATTGCTCGCCGGCGGATGAAGGGCTCGGCGACCGCGCGCATCTCGATGGCGGTCACCACGCGCGTGATGATGTTCTGCTGTTCAAGTGCGTCCTGCAAAGCGAGCGCATTGATGACGGTGGCCAGCATCCCCATATAGTCGGCGGTCGCCCTGTCCATGCCACGCGCGCTGGCGGCTAGCCCTCGGAAGATGTTGCCGCCGCCGATGACGATGGCGGTTTCGACGCCCAGGCGCTGGATCTCGCCAACATCGTGCGCGATCCGCGCCGCGACGACAGGCTCCACGCCGAACTGCTGGTCGCCCATGAGGGCCTCGCCAGACAGTTTGAGGAGGGCGCGCTTGTAAACGGGAGTCGCTGTGGACACAGAAACGGCGTCGGCGGACATCGACTTGGAATTATAGCCGGCCCCGAGCCGTCTCGCCCGGGATCTATTCGGTGCCTTCGCCCACTCGAAACCGAACGAACCGGCGGATCTGGATGTTCTCGCCGGTCTTGGCGCTGGCCTGCGCGACCAACTGGCCGACGGTGACGGCGGCGTCGCGGATCGACGGCTGATCCACGAGCACGAACTGCGTATAGAAGCTTCCCAGTTTGCCCTCGATGATCTTGTCCAGTACGTTGGCCGGCTTCCCGCTGCTCTCCATCTGAGCGCGGTAGATGGACCGCTCCTTCTCGATGGCCTCTGCCGGTACATCCTCGCGACGTACCCACTTCGGGTCCGCGGCGGCGATGTGCATGGCCAGCTCTCTGACGAGGCTGCCGAAGTCATCGGTCCGCGCCACGAAATCCGACTCACAGTTGACCTCGACGAGGACCCCGATTCTGCCCCCGAGGTGAATGTAGCTGCCGACGGTGCCCTGAGCGGTCGCGCGTCCCGCGCGCTTGGCCGCCTGCGCCAGGCCCCGCTTGCGGAGCAGGACCACCGCCCCCTCCATGTCACCCTGCGCCTCGGTGAGGGCCGCTTTGCACTCCATCATCCCCGCGCCGGTCTGGTCGCGAAGCTGCTTGACCAATGCCGCCGAAATGTCCGCCATGGTTGTCGCTCTCGCTCTCTGGCAGGACCCGCGCCGCCTGGCGTCCCGTCCTGCTGATGCTCGTTGTCGCCGGGGAACTCAGTCGCTCGGTGACTCCGGCCGTACATGAAAAGCGCCGGCATCGAGCCGGCGCCAAATTGGTCGTCCCCGATCCTAGGCCCCGGCGGGCGTAGGTGCCGGCTCGGCGCGGCGCTGCGGCCGCACAGCGCGCGTGAGTCTGGCCGCCGAATCAGCGGCGGCGGCTTCTTCGGCCCGGGCCGCGGTCTCTTCAGCCAGACGTGACTCGCGCAGGCCGCGCCCGGCAGTCACCGCGTTGGCGATACCCGCCGCGAACAGCCGAATCGCCCGCAGCGCATCGTCATTGCCCGGCACGACGTAGTCAACCTCATCGGGGTCGCAGTTGGTGTCCACCACGCCGATGACCGGAATCTTGAGCTTCTTTGCCTCGTCGACGGCGATCTTCTCTTTACGCGTGTCCACGACGAAGACTGCGTCGGGGAGCCGAGCCATGTTGCGGATGCCTTCGAGGTTCTTGAGGAGTTTACGCTTCTCCTTTTCGTTCTTCGCGATTTCCTTCTTCGAGAGCGTGTCGTAACGCCCGTCGGTGACCATCGCCTCCAGATCGCGAAGCCGGCCCAGGCTGCGCTGGATGGTCGTGAAGTTGGTCAGCAGGCCTCCCAGCCAGCGCTGGTTGACAAAGTACATACCGCAGCGCAGCGCTTCCTCGGCGACGACGTCCTGGGCTTGTCGCTTGGTACCGACAAAGAGCAGTGTCCGCCCGTCGGCGGCCAATTGCGTGATGAACTCTTCGGCCTCGCGAAACTTCTTGACCGTCTTGTTCAGATTGATGATGTAGATGCCGTTCCGCTCGCCGAAGATGTACTCCTTCATCTTCGGGTTCCACCGCTTTGTCTGGTGGCCGAAGTGCACGCCGGCCTCCAGTAAGTCTTTCATCGCAATCCCGGACAAAATGCCTCCTGCCTTCTAGCGCTTGCTGAACTGGAAGCGCTTGCGCGCACCAGCCAGGCCGTATTTCTTGCGCTCCTTGACACGCGAGTCGGATGTCAGGAGCCCGTCCTTCTTCAACTGCTTCCGTAACTCGGCGTTGAACTCGACGAGGGCACGCGAGATGCCGAGGCGGACGGCGCCCGCCTGGCCGTTCACGCCGCCACCGGCGACCGTGGCAAGGATGTCAAACTGCGCTCCCGTCTCGGTCAGCAGCAGAGGACGGCGCACCTGGGCGCGCAGGGCATCTGTCGTGAAGTAGCGGTCGAATTCGCGGTGGTTGACGGTGATGGTCCCTGTGCCAGGGCGGAGGAAGACGCGCGCGGCCGACGTCTTGCGCCGACCCGTTGCATAGTATTCGATGGTTGCCAAGCTATACGACCTCGATCCTCTTGGGTTGCTGCGCCGCGTGGGGGTGATTGGCGCCGGCGTAGACCTTCAACTTCCGGAACATGGCATCGCCCATCTTGGTCTTGGGCAACATACCGCGTACGGCTTCTTCCACCAGCCGCACCGGCCGTCGCTTGCGGACGTCCACGGCGCGCTCCTCGCGCAACCCGCCCTCGAATCCGCTGTGACGGCGATACATCTTCTGCTGCTCCTTCTGGCCCGTCAGCTTGACGGTCGCAGCATTGATGATGACGACGTGATCACCCGTGTCGATAAAAGTGGTGTAAATAGCTTTGTGCTTGCCTTGAAGCAGCCGAGCCGTCAGTGTGGCCACACGACCCAGGACCTGGCCGGAAGCGTCAACCACATGCCAAGGGCTGTCAGCGCGCTTGGCGCTTGCAACGAACGTGCGCATGAATAAGGGATTCCCGCTCCCCCCGCCGGTTCTCGGCGGGAACCGGTTCGCGCCAGCTCCGGCAACCCTCGTCTGGGCGCGCCCGGCACGAACCTGACCAACGACCGCAAACCCCAATACTACTGACGGTTGCCGGGACTGTCAAGCTCAGGATGGCCCTGGGCATCTTCCCGGTTCCTCCGTCGGCCCAGTGGGGGTGCCTGGGCCTCAGGGCGTGGGCGTGTGTCGTTGTCGGCAAAACTGCCGATAACAACTTTGTCAGTACTCCCGGCGACGGCCGCCGCCCTGGTGGGCGGGGCGGCCCGGGGCGTAGCAGCAGGCGTGGAACTCCTTATGTTGGGCATGTTTCGCAAATCCAAGGCAATCGTCGGACTCGACATTGGCTCGAACGCCGTCAAGGCCGTGGAGCTGAGGGCGTCGGGAAAGGGCGTTGCGGTGGCAGCCTTTGGCGCCGCGGCCGTGCCGGCCGACGCCATTGTCGATGGCGCTGTGGTCGACGCCGCCGCCGTCGGTCGAACCATCCGCCAGCTGTTTGAGCAGAACAAGGCGTTCACGGCCAAGGAGGTCTGCGCGTCGCTCTCCGGCCACGCGGTGATCGTGAAGAAGATCACGCTGCCGGTGATGACCGAGTCCGAGCTGGGGGAGTCCATCTACTGGGAGGCCGAGCAGTACATCCCGTTCGACATCCAGGACGTCAACCTGGACTACCAGATCCTCAACCCTGGTACTGCCGCAGATTCCACCGGGACGATGGAAGTGCTACTCGTTGCGGCAAAGAAGGAGAAGGTCGCTGATTACACCGGGGTGATCACCGAGTCTGGCCGCGTTCCGGTCATCGTCGACGTCGACGCGTTCGCCCTGCAGAACGCTTATGAAGCCAACTACGACCTCGGTGCCGACGAGGTCGTCGTGTTGCTCAACGCCGGAGCCAGTTCCATCAACATCAACGTCCTGCGCGGCACCCAGTCGGTGTTTACCCGAGACATCTCGATAGGCGGCAACGCGTATACCGAGGCCATCCAACGAGAACTGGACCTGCCTCGCGAATCGGCCGAGCAGCTCAAGAAGGGTATTCCCGTGGACGGAGCCTCTTTCGAGGAGGCCCAGCCGGTGTTGCGCGCAGTCACGGAGAACGTGCTGCTCGAGGTGCAGAAGACGTTCCACTTCTTCAAGGCCACCGCGGGGTCCGACCGGATCGACCGAATCATGGTGAGCGGAGGGGCTGCGCGCGTCGAGGGATTCCGCGACATGTTGCAGGAGCGGTTTTCGATTCCGGTCGAAGAGTTCGACCCGTTCAGATCCGTCACCTGGGACTCCAGCAAGCTCGGTCGAGAGGCCGTTGACTATGCGTCCACGGCCGCCGTGGCCGTTGGTCTCGCGCTGCGAAGGGTAGGCGACCGATGATTCGCATCAACCTGCTCGGCGTCCCGCGGCAAAAGGTCAAGAAGGCGGCGACCTTCGATCTCGGACAGCGGGTGGCTGTCGCGTGCAGTCTGGTTCTGGTGGCTGCCGTGGTCGGCGTTGGCTGGTGGTACTGGTCGCTCAGCAAGGAGTCCGCCCGCGTGGACGCCGAGATCGCGGCGGCGCAGCAGGAGGCCGCGCGGCTCGAGTCCCTCCTCGCCGAGGTCCGGCAGTTCGACGCCCAGCGCGGTCAGCTGCAGCAGCGCGTGCAACTGATCGAGCGACTGCGCAGTGGGCAGAGCCTGCCAGTGCAGCTGCTGGATCACGTGAGCCGCAGCTTGCCCGACATGCTCTGGCTGACAGAGATGGCTCAGGAGAACGGCGCCATCACCCTCCAGGGACGGAGTACGACGCTCGTGGCGCTTTCCGACTTCGTGGGGAGTCTCGGAAGCGGCGCGGTGCTGCAGAAGCCGATCGAGATTGTTGACAGCCAGGTCGAGACGGCGCGGGCCGCGGCGCCAGGTCAGAGGGATGTCGAGCTGATCACGTTCACAGTTCGGGCGCAATTGACGCCCGCCGGGCCTGCGGGTACGACTGCGCCACCGGGCGCCCGCTAGTGTGGTTTCGGTGACGGCCGATACCGGGAACGACGAAGTGAGGTTGCAGTAGTGGCCATCGATTTCCGCATCAGCAAATTGCCGTGGTACGGCCAGGTCGGCGTGTTCGTCGTGCTGTCGCTCGGGGGTGTGGCTGCATTCTGGAACTACTACGCCGTGCCGGCGCAGGATGCCATCGCCACGCGCGAGGCCCAACTGGCGGGCTTGCAGACCAACATCGGACGAGGGCTCGCGACCGCGCGCCGTCTGCCGGAATTTCGCCGCGAGGTGGAGCAGCTCGAAGCGCAGCTGGAGCGGCTGCGCACGGTGCTCCCAGAGGAGCAGGACGTCGCCGACCTGCTCCGCCGTGTGCAGGCGATGGCCACCGAGTCGCGCCTGGCCATTCGCGGATTCACGCCGCGCGCTGTCACGCGGCGAGAGATGCACGCCGAGTGGCCGATCGGCTTGGAGCTCGAAGGCTCGTACCACGACTTGGGGACGTTCCTCGAACGCGTGAGCCGGTTCCCACGCATCATCAACGTTGGCAATATTCGCATTCGCGGGCGGGAGGGCCAGGCCGGCGGCTCGACGATCACCGCCGAGTGCACGGCCACGACATTCGTGCTGCTCGACTCGCAGCCGGCGGCCGTCGCTGGACAAGCCCCCGCGCTGGCGCCGGGGCAGACGGAGTAGCGCCGATGACAATCAGCTTCGTGACGGCGCTCGTCGGTGCGGGCGTGCTTTGGGCGCAGACGCCACCGGCAGCGCCACCGGCTCCACAGCCGGCGGGGCAGGCCACCCCGGCGCGCGACGCGGTCGAACCCCAGGGGTTTGCCTATCGCCCCGAGGGCCGCCGGGACCCGTTTGTCAGCCTGGTCCGCCGGGGGGACGAGGGCCCGCCAGCCGCGAGAGCGGGTGGACTTCAGGGGTTGAGCACGGCCGAGGTGAGCCTGCGCGGGACGCTTCGGAGCGGGGGCGCGTTTGTCGGCATCCTCCAGGCGGTCGACAGGAAGAGCTACATCGTGCGCGAGGGCGACAAATTGGCCGATGGCACCATCCAGCTGATCTCGGCCGACGCCATGGTGATCGTGCAGCAGGTCAGCGATCCGCTCTCGCTCGAGAAGGGGCGGGAAGTGCGGAAGTCCCTTCGACACATGGAAGAGGCGAAGCAGTGACAAGGTGTGGGCGGAACATGCCACGAACGTACCGACGATCGATTCTGCTCGGGTTGTGTCTCGCGATGGCGGTTGGCTTCGCCAGCCCGCTCACCCTGAGCGGCGCAGGCACCAACGCGCCTGGTGGGGTGCGCGGGGGAGTGGCTCACAACCAGGCGATACTCAAGCGAATCGCCTCCCGCGTGGACGGTGGAGCGGGGGTGATCGCGATCGAGGCGTCGACCGCCGTTCCGTATGTCGCGTCCCAGCCCGATCCGCGCACCTTCATCGTCGAGCTCCGCGACGTCGAGTCTGCTGGGTTCGAGAACGCCTTCACGGCTGATCCGCGCCACCCGGTGTCGGCGCTCGAAGTCGAGAAGGCCCAATCACACGACGGTGTCGCGGTGACGCGGGTCCGGATGACGCTTGATCATCCGCTGCGTCCGCGCGTGCGCAGCGCGCGCCACATCATCTACGTGGAAGCCGATAGAGTGGATGCGCCCCCGACGTCTGGCTCGGGTGCCATCAGCCTGGCCGGCCCTGCCGCGGTGATTCGCCCCGATCCGATGAGCGCGCTCGCGCCGGCAGCCGTGCCCGGACCACGTCAGCCGCCGCCGACTCCAGGGTCCGCCGGCGTGCTGGTCCAGGCTGCCGTGGCGGCACCGGTCGCGCAGGTGCCGCCCGGGCAGCAGGCCGTGGCCGCCGCGCAGGTGCCTGCAGCGCAAGCGCCTGCCGAGCCGGCGCAACCGCGATACACCGGCAACCCGGTGAGCCTCGATTTTCAGGGCGCAGACCTGCGGGCCGTGCTTCGCACCTTCTCCGAGATCAGCGGACTGAACCTCGTGATCGACTCCTCCATTCAGGGCACGGTCGAGGTGAACCTGCGCGATGTTCCGTGGGACCAGGCCCTCGACATCATCCTGCGGGCCAACAAGCTCGGCTACGTGCTCGACGGCACCATCGTTCGCATTGCTCCGCTGACCGTCCTCGCCGAGGAGGAAACCCAGCGCCGCAACCTGGCGGATCAACAAGCGCTCTCCGGCGAGTTGCGGGTGTTGACCAGGTCGCTCAGCTACGCGAAGGCCGAGGATCTCCGCCAGCTCCTCACGCAGACCGTGCTGTCCCAGCGCGGGTCGATCCAGTTCGATCAGCGCACCAACATGCTCATCATCAACGATCTACAGGCCCGGCTCGATCGTGCGTCGGAGCTCATCGCCACGCTCGATCGGCCTGAGCCGCAGGTCGAGATCGAAGCGCGGATCGTGCAAACGTCACGGGACTTCGCCCGGGCCATCGGCGTGCAGTGGGGCGTCAACGCGCGGGCCAGCGCGGCGCTCGGCAACACGTTGCCGCTCGCGTTCCCGAATCAGGGATCCGTCACGGGCAGGACGGGAGTCAACCAGGGCCCACCCCCGCCGGACACGCAGGGCGTCCCGTCGGGTGTGAACCTCGGCGTCAGTCCTGCGAGCAGCGCCATCGGCCTCGCGCTTGGAGCCGTCAATGGCGCGGTCGGCCTCGATGTCGCGTTGTCCGCGCTCGAGGAAACCGGGCAAGGGCGGATCTTGTCCAGCCCGCGCGTCTCGACGCAGAACAACGTCGAGGCCGAGATTACCCAGGGCGTCCAGATTCCGATTCAAACGGTGGCCAACAACACGGTCACGGTGACGTTCCAGGATGCCGCCCTGACGCTGCGCGTGACACCGCAGATCACAGCAATCAACACCGTGATCATGCGCATCGCGGTCGAGAACGCGTCGCCAGACTTCAGCCGGGCCGTCAACGGGATTCCGCCCATCGACACCCAACGGGCGCAGACCCAGGTGCTCGTGGGCGACGGCGATACGACCGTCATCGGCGGCATCTACGTGAGCCGCGAGCAGGCCACGCAGGATCGCACGCCGGGGCTCCACCGCATTCCCCTGCTCGGCTGGCTGTTTCAGAGGAATGGAGTCCTGGACGAGAGCCGGGAACTGCTCATCTTCATCACGCCACGGATCATGAGGCTCTAGGAGAGGAACTGACGTGACTGCCAGATTCATCAGGTTCGTAGCTCTGGCCAGCCTCCTGGCCCTCTCGGCTGGTTGCGGGGATGTCGCCCAAACCGGCCGGGCCCCGGTGACCGTCGTGGTTCAAAAATTGGAGGTTGCCCAGGGCGCCACGCCGGACAAGCTGGGAGGAGTTCTCCTCTCCGACGTCATCACCAAGGGCTCGACCTTCAATGACGTGGGCAAAGTCACGCTGAGTCTCCTCCTCAAGGACCCCGGCGGCCCGGGCACCGTGTCCAGCCCCAGCGACCTGAACGCGGTCACGATCGACCGCTACAGGGTCACGTACCGACGAAGCGATGGTCGCAACACGCAGGGCGTGGATGTGCCCTACACCTTCGACTCGGCGCTGACCTTCACCATCCCCGCCGACGGCGTCGTGACGGCAGGCTTCCAAATCGTCCGCCACTCGGCGAAGGAAGAGGCGCCGCTCAAAGCCCTCGGCTTCAGTGGCGACATCATCTCCACAATCGCGGAAGTGACCTTCTATGGCCGCGATCAGGTCGGCAACGAGGTCAGCGCCTCGGCGACAGTCGGGATCGATTTCGGTGATTTTGCGGACCCGGCCTAGCTAGTCAGAAGATATGGCCATGCACAGCATCAAGAGGAGTCGTATGAAGGGGTTTCGACTGGCGGTGGTCGCCGGCGTGGCGGCGTGGCTGGGCGCGTGCACGCTGCAGGATCAGGCCGCACCATCGCTCACGGGACCTTCAGGCTTTGGTCAGTTGTTGCGAGTCAGCGCGACGCCGGACGCCCTGCCGAGGGACGGCGTGTCGCAGTCGGTGATCCTCGTCAGGTACTCTGATGCCGAGAACAAACCGCTGGGACAGCGGCGGATGTCGCTGTCGGCGTCCGCTGGAACGTTGTCGGCGACCGAAGTCGTGACCAACAACGACGGACAAGCCACGTTTGCGGTGACAGCGCCGAGTCCGAATGCACCGATGTCGAGTTTCTCGGTGACGGTGACCCCGGTGGCCGACAACTTCGCCAATTCGGTGCCGCGAAGCGTGCTGATTGGCCTCTCCGGTCCGGGCGTGCCGAGCGCCGACTTCACGATCGCGCCGGCCGCGCCGGCGGTGGGCCAACCGATCACGTTTGACGGCTCAGCCACAAAGCTCGACGGCGTCGCCTGTGGGATCAACTGTACCTATAGCTGGAACTTCGGCGATGGATCCGCCGAGGGCATGCTGGTTCAGCACATCTTCCACACGGCTGGTCTACACACGGTGACGCTGACCGCTACCAACACACGGGGCGGCACGTCGAACACGAAGTCGAAGCCGGTGAGTTTCGCGGCGGACGCAACCACTGTGACGGTGACCTTCTCGCCGGCAGCCCCGGTGGCCGGTGCCCAGGTGGCGTTCATAGCCGTGCCGAAGCTGAGCGCCGGCGTCAAGGTGGAAAAGTACGTGTGGAACTTCGGCGACGGGAGCGCGGAAGAGACGACGACGGCGCCGGGAGTCGCCCATACCTTCTCAGCAGCGCGCACCTATGTCGTCACCCTCACGGCCACCGATAGCCTGGGCCGCACTGCGACAATCACGGTGGCAGTGACAGTGGCCTGACGTAGGGGTGCCGGTCACGTCCCGCGGACAGATACGTTTCGACGCCGCGTCCTGAGGGATACGGCGTCGATTGCGTTTTGAGGGGGGCGACCGGCCCAGCAGCTGATGCGGCTACCCGACACCTCGATCCTCGCGACTCGCCATCGGCACGTCCGAGCCACGCTCGCCGCGCTCGGCCTGGACGCTCTGGTGGTCACGAGTCCCACCAACATTCGCTATCTCGCCAACCACGTGGGCACCGCGGGGACGCTCGTGCTCACCGAGCAGGACATCCACCTGCTCGTCGACTTTCGGTATCGGGAAGCGGTCCGGGCGACGCAGGCATCGCCCTCGGCGTGCGCGGACCTGCGGGTCTGGCCGGTCGCCGCGAGCTATGACGAGGCCCTTGTGGAACTGCTGGGTCGTCCCGGAATGCCGGCCACTGTCGGGATCGAGGCCCACCATCTGACCGTGGCGCGGCAGGAGTGGCTCATGCGGACGTGTGCCGATCGGGGGCTCCAGGTGGTGCTGCGGTCGACCGAACGTGTTGTGGAGCGGGCCCGGATCGTGAAGGGCGCGGCTGAGGTTGCGGCCCTGCGCGAGGCGGCGGCGCGGCTCAGCACTGTGGCCGAGGCTGCGTTTGCCGTGGTCAGGGCCGGAGTGACCGAATTCGAGGTCGCCGGGGACATCGAAGCGGCGCTGCGCAGGGCCGGTTTCGAGCGCCCGGCCTTCGAGACAATCGTCGCTTCTGGGCCAAATTCAGCCCTTCCGCACCACCGGGCCGGCCGCCGCGTGCTGGTCCCAGGCGACCTGGTGCTGCTGGACTTCGGCGGGGTCTTGGACGGATACTGCTCGGACTTGACCCGAACCGTCTCGGTGGGGGCACCGACCCCCGAGGCGCTGAAACTGCATTTGGCGGTCCAAGCGGCGCAAATGGCAGCCGTCGAGGCGGTCAAACCGGGGGTGGCGGCGGGGGCGGTCGATGCGGCGGCCCGGCGGGTGCTCGAGTCGCACGGACTCGGAGAGGCGTTCGGGCACGGGACAGGACACGGCCTTGGCCTGGAGGTCCACGAGGAACCTCGGATCGGTCCGCCGCGAGCCGACGCCCCGTCCGTGCAACTGGAAGTAGGGATGGTGTTTACCATCGAGCCTGGGGCGTATCTGCCGGGCATCGGCGGTGTGCGGATTGAAGATGACGTGCTCGTGACCGACCAGGGGTCCGAGGTCCTGACCTCGGTGCCTCGGGACCTGCTGGCGCTCCGGAACGGATGAATGGACCGAGACGAGATCAAGACGATTCTCGACCTGATGCGCGACAACGACCTGGTCGAGTTCGAGCTCGAGCAGGACGGTGTCAAGCTTCGACTGCGGAAGCACACCTCGCCTCAGGCGAGTAGTGCGCCGCAGCCGGCAGCGCCGGGCGAGCCGGCATCTCCGCGGCCGGCGGAGTCGGCTCTTCAGGCCAGCGCGGCGGCGCCCGAGGCCGCGGTCAGCGCCGGTGGAGAAGATGTCGACCTGGCGATTCTCAAGTCGCCGATCGTCGGCACGTTCTATCGGTCGTCGGAACCCGGGGCGAAACCGTTTGCCGAGGTGGGCGAGACGGTCAAGAAAGGCCAAGTGCTCTGCATCATCGAGGCGATGAAGCTCATGAACGAGATCAACGCCGAATGCGACGGTGAGCTCGTCAAGGTGTATGTGGAAGACGGGCAGGCCGTCCACTACGGCGAACGGCTGTTCGCGCTGAGGCCCGAGTAGATGTTCAAGAAGATCCTGATCGCCAACCGTGGAGAGATCGCGCTGCGCATCATCCATGCGTGTCGCGAACTGGGCATCAAGACGGTGGCGGTGTATTCGGAGGCGGACGAGCATTCCCTCCATGTTCGGTTCGCCGACGAGGACGTCTGCATCGGCCCGCCGCGTAGTGCTGACAGCTACCTCAGCGTGCCGGCCATTATCAGTGCGGCCGAAATCACCGGCGCCGACGCGATTCATCCGGGCTATGGGTTCCTGGCGGAGAGCGCGTATCTCGCCGAGGTGTGCGAGGCGTGTCACATCCGCTTCATTGGCCCCGACCCGAGCGTGATCAAGTTGCTCGGGGATAAGTCGCGCGCGAAGAAAGCCATGAAGAAGGCCGGCGTGCCGATGCTACCCGGCAGCGACGGTCCGGTCACCGGCGAGGAGCAGGCCCTGAAGGTCGCCAAAGACGTCGGCTATCCGGTGATCGTCAAAGCCGTGGCGGGCGGTGGTGGGCGCGGGATGCGCGTGGTCAACAGCCCGGCTGAGCTGCCCAATGCCCTGCGGACGGCCCAGCGCGAGGCGGAGGCCGCCTTCGGCAACGGTGACGTGTACATCGAGAAATACCTGAAGAATCCCCGCCATATCGAGTTCCAGGTCATCGGAGATCACCACGGCACCGTGGTGCATCTGGGCGAGCGCGAATGCTCGATCCAGCGACGGCACCAGAAGCTCGTCGAGGAGTCGCCATCGCCGGCAGTGAGCGACAAGGTGCGAAAGAAGATGGGCAGCGTGGTGGTCGACGCGGCCAGGGCCGTGCAGTACACCAACGCGGGGACCTTCGAGTTCCTCATGGACCATGAGGGTAAGTTCTACTTCATGGAAACGAACACACGGTTGCAGGTCGAGCATGCGGTGACCGAGATGGTGACGGGCATCGACATCGTGAAGGAGCAGATCCGGATCGCGGCCGGGGAGCGTCTTTCCTTCAAGCAAAGCGAAGTGACCTTCTCCGGACATGCCATCGAATGCCGGGTCAACGCCGAGGACCCCGACAGTTTCGCTCCCTCACCTGGCGTGATTCACGTCTTCTGCACGCCTGGAGGGCCCGGTGTGCGCGTCGACACGTTCGCGCATTCCGAGTGCACGGTGCCGCCCTACTACGATTCGATGGTCGCCAAGATCATCACGCACGGGCGCGACCGGCAGGAGGCCATCGCCCGCATGCGGCGGACGCTCGAGATGACGGTCATCGAGGGGATTCGGACGACCGTCCCGCTGCATCTCAAGATCCTCAACGACGCAGATTTCCTAGCCGGCCGGCTGGGCACGTCCTTCATGGACCGGTTCGCGATCCCGCCCAGGAAGGCCGACCTGGCGGATACGGCCTGACCACCCTTCCTTCGCTCCACGCGATCGTCGATGTCACTGTCGCCGCCCGGGCGGGGTGGGAGCCGGTGGATCTGGCGCGCGCGTATCTCGAGGGAGGTGCGCCGTGCCTGCAGTTGCGCGCGAAGGACCTCGCCTCCGGCCCCTTCCTCGGTCTCTGCGACGCGGTGGTCAGCCTTGCGAGGTCGTTCGGGGCCCTGGTGATTGTCAACGACCGGGTGGACCTGGCGCTCGTCGCTTGCGCGGACGGGGTGCACGTCGGGGTTGACGATCTTCCCCCGTCGGTCGCGCGGGCGCTGCTCGGCCCGCAGGCCATCGTCGGGTTGTCGACCCACACGCGTGCGCAGATCGAGCGCGGGGTGGCCGAGCCGGTCAGCTACATCGCCGTTGGCCCGGTATTCGGGACTGAGACGAAGCACACCGGCTACGGCGCGGTGGGGCTGGGGCTGGTGGCTGAAGGGGTCGAACGAGCGAAGGGATGCCCGGTTGTCGGCATCGGCGGAGTGACCCTTGATCGGGTCCCTGCCGTGCTGGCTGCGGGCGCGGCTGGTGTGGCCGTGATTAGCGACCTGCTGACGGGAGGCGACCCGACGGCCAGAACGGCGGCCTACGTGCGTGCGCTACCTACTGCGCCGCCCCGCTGAGTCGGCTGACGCCCATGTGTATAATTCGACCCGACCCGGCAACTGGCAGGGGGCTTTCACGTCCCCAGGTGATCCATGTCCATATTCGTCACCAAGTCCCTCGAACACCTGCAAGCTGAGGCGGAACACTCAGGCGAGCACGCGCTCAAGCGCGTGCTCGGGCCGG
>Ga0209640_10000142_pt1 | contig 48553 bp, 46 predicted proteins | sample RifCSP10_1_FD_184018 | JGI IMG/M metagenome (GOLD analysis project Ga0209640, IMG submission 184018) | Soil microbial communities from Rifle, Colorado - Rifle CSP2_sed 10_1 (SPAdes) (version 2) | ecosystem: Environmental > Terrestrial > Deep subsurface > Rock core/Sediment | place: Rifle...
GCAGGATGTCGAGATCGATCCGCGCGAGCGCCTGCAACTCGCCGTAGCGCTTTTCGACGTTGCGAATTTCGATCGCGGCCGACATTGCCGGAAGATTTTCCCGAAAGTGAGCCGCTGCGGAGCGACAGGCGCCGTCGCACCGCAGCGCATCGTGGTTCTTCTAGTGGGGGGCTTTTGCGGAGGGCAGGAGTTCCACGACGCCGTACAGCCGCGCGATCGTGGCGAGCCCCTCGGGCAGGTTCGCGAAATCGAGTTCGCGTCCGAGCCGCCGCGCCTCGCGCAGCCAGGCGAGAAGCACGGCAAGCAGCGACGAATCCAGCTCCGTCACTTCGCCCAGGTCGACGGCCCCGGCGCCGGCGCGAATCTGCGCATAGCCTTCCTCGAGCACGCGCGCGACGTTCGCCAGGGTCACCGGCCCGGAAACGACCAGCCGCTCACCGTCGCGGCGGATCATTTTTCTTTTCCGCCGCGATCGCCGCCGCAGGGCGCTCCGTGGACCGGTTCTTCGCTTCGAGCGTCCTGATCAAGCCGTCGATCCCGGAGTCGCGCACGACGTTGGCGAACTCGGTGCGGTAATTCGCGGTCAGGCTGATGTCCGCCACGCGCACGTCCCACACTTTCCAGCCGCGCGCGGTTTTCTCCATCTCGTAGTCGATCTTCACCGCCGCGGCGCCCGCCTGAAGCACGCGCACGTTGATCGTCACGTCGGTGTCGGCCGGCCTCGCGCGCAGCGGGCGGAAATCGAATTTCTGATCCTTGTACGCCGCGATCGAGCTGGCGTAGGTCCGCACCATGAGGGTGCGGAACTCTTCGGTGAGCCGGGTCTTCTGCTCCTGTGTCGCCTTGCCCCAGTGGTTTCCGGCGGCGCTCGCGGTCATGGCGGCAAAATTGAAGTGCGGAACAACCTTCGTCTCGACGAGCGCGATGACCTTCCTGCGGTCGCCTGCCTGGATATCCCTGTCGTTCCGGACGATGTCCACCACTTCGAGCGTGACGCTCTTCACCAGCACGTCGGGCGGCGTGATGTCCTCCGCGCGCGCCGTTCCGGGAAGTGCAAGCAGCGCCGCAACCATGCTGCCGGCGGCAAGCGCGGCGGAACTCGCCGGCATTACTGCTGTTCTCGCCGGGCTGCCGCGAGCACTGCTTCGTAGTTCGCGGGCGTGCGCGATTCGTACACGACTCCAGCGCGCTCCGGGGGAACAGGGTGGACGGCGGGTTCTTCGAACACGCGGTCGGCGATCCGGCGCCGGGCGTGCGGCGGCGCCGCGACGGTGCCGGGTGCGTCTTCCGCGCGCGGGGCCTCGGGCCTGCGCGAGGACGGGTCGCGCGGCGGGTTGCCGTCGTAAATCAGGCCGCGACGCCGCTGCAGGTAGGCATCTCTCTGGAAAACGTACTTGTCCAGTGCCGCCTCCTCCAGGATGCGGCTCGCATCGAGCAGGTCGGCGCGCTGGCCGGTCGCGCGCAACAGGACTGCAAACGTCCGCGGGTCCTGCGGCGTGTGACGGCGCACCGGATCGACATAAAGATCCAGTATGCCGCCCCCGGTGTCGCGCACGGTGCTGGGCCCGAAGAACGGCCATACCAGATAGGCTCCGTCCGCCGCGCCCCATCTACCGAACGTCTGGCCGAAGTCCTCGTTGTGCTTTTCCAGCCCCATCTCGGAGGCGACGTCGTTGATCCCGACGAGCCCTACGGTGGTGTTGAAAGCGAATCGCGCCCAATCCGTCAGGCCGTCCCCGACTTTGCCCTGCAGCAGGTTGTTTACTCCGATGAAGACGTCGGCGAGATTGGCGAAGAAATTGCGCACCCAGCCGAGCACCGGGTCGGGCAGCGCGGTCTTGTAGGCCGTCGCCACGGGCTTGCCGATCGCTTCGTCGAACGTTTCGTTGAAGGCGTACATCGAGCGGTTGAAGCCCTCCAGCGGGTCGCGCGGGTCGCCGTTGGTGGTGGCGCACCCCGAGGCGAGCGCCAGCGCGAACGCCGCCAGCAGCGCCCTCGCGCGCAAGGCCGAATCAGTCCGCGTCGTCGCAGTCATCGCCGTCACTTCTTGTCCTTGGCTTCTTTCTCCTCAGCCGCCTTGTTGAACAGGAACTGGCTGATGAGGTTTTCCAGCACCACCGCCGACTGCGTCAGCCGCAGCCGGTCGCCGTTCTTGAGCATCACGCCGTCGCCGCCCGCCTCCAGCCCGACGTACTGCTCGCCGAGCAGCCCCGAGGTCAGGACCTTGGCAGCGGTGTCGCGGGGGAACTGGTACCGGCTGTCGACGTTGAACGTGACGATCGCCTCGTACGTCTCGTTGTCGAAGCGCACTTCCGTCACCCGCCCCACCACCACGCCAGCGCTCTTGATCGGCGCCCGGACCTTCAAGCCGCCAATGTTAGCAAACTTGGCCTGGACCTGATATGTCTGCGCCGTGGAAAAGGACGCCAGATTGCCGACCTTGAGGGCAAGAAACAACAGCCCCGCGAACCCCGCGGCGACAAAGATCCCGACCCAGATGTCGATCGTGGCACGGTTCATCTCGCATTCCCTCCGGTAAACATGAGTGCGGTCAGCACGAAATCGAGCGCCAGGATCGCGAGCGACGAGGTCACCACGGTGCGCGTGGTCGCGCTCGACACGCCCTCCGCGGTCGGCTGCGCGTCGTAGCCTTCGAAGACCGCAATCCAGGTGACCGCGATCCCGAATACCACGCTCTTGATGACCCCGTTCAGAATGTCCTCGCGCACGTCGACCGAGGCCTGCATCTGCGACCAGAACGCGCCCTCGTCCACGCCGATCAACTGCACCCCGACGAGATACCCGCCGAAGATTCCCATCGCCGAAAAGAGCGCGGCAAGCAGCGGCATGGAAATCACCCCGGCCCAGAAGCGCGGCGCGACGACCCGCGCGATGGGATCGACCGCCATCATTTCCATCGCCGCGATCTGCTCGGTCGCCTTCATGAGGCCGATCTCGGCGGTGATGGCGCTGCCCGCGCGGCTCGCGAACAGCAGCCCCGCGACCACCGGCCCGAGCTCGCGCACCAGCGAGAGCGCGACCAGGATCCCGAGCGCCTCCGAAGAGCCGTAGCGCTGCAGCGTTTCGTAGCCCTGCAGCGCGAGGACCATGCCGACGAACAGGCCGGACACCAGGATGATGATGAGCGACTGCACGCCGGCGAAATAGATTTCGCGGATCGTCAGGCCGAAGCGGCGAAACGCCGTGCCCGAGTGCAGCAGCATGTAGGCAAAGAACCGGCCCGCGAAACCGAGCCGCCAGATGCGCGCGGTCACGGCGCCCCCGAGCCGCCCGAACGGATCCTTCAGCTTCCCGAGCATGCTCCGCCTCTCATGCCGCCGCCTCCAGGCCGAGGTCGGCGGGGTAGCCGGGCGCCGGGAAGTGGAACGGTACCGGCCCATCGAGCTGCCCCTGCACGAACTGCGCGACAAAGGGCACCGGCGCACGCACGACCTCTTCGGGCGGACCCTCGGCGAGCACGCGGCCGTCGGCCATGAAATACACGTAATCGACGAACGGCAGCGTTTCCGCCACATCGTGCGTGACCACGATGGAGGTTGCGCCGAGCGAGTCGTTCAACTGACGGATCAGCCTCGCGACCACGCCGAGCGAAATCGGGTCGAGGGCGGTGAAGGGCTCGTCGTACATGATGAGTTGCGGGTCGAGCGCAATCGCGCGCGCGAGCGCCACGCGCCGCGCCATCCCGCCCGAAAGCGCCGAAGGCATCAGGTGCGCGGCGCCGCGCAATCCGACCGCCTCGAGCTTCAGCAGCACGAGGTCGCGCACCAGCTCGGGAGGCAGGTCCGTGTGCTCCCGAATCGGAAAAGCGACGTTGTCGTACACCGTCATGTCGGTGAAAAGCGCCCCGAACTGGAATAGCATCCCCATCTTCCGGCGAAGCGCGTACAGCTCGTGGCCATCCAGACGGTTCGTCTCCACCCCGAGCACGCGCGCGGTGCCCGAGGTCGGCCGCAGCGCTCCGCCGATGAGTCGCAGCAGCGTGGTCTTGCCGCAGCCGGACTGACCCATGATCCCGATCACCTTGCCTCGGGGCAGGCTCATGCTGACGCCGTGCAGAACCGGACGGGCCGCGTCGTAGCCGAACGAAACGCGGTCGATTTCGACGATGGGGAGACCCGCCAAGGGAAGCAGACCCGTGCAAAAGCGCAGATTTTACTCGACCCGCGCGGCGCGCCGGGTTTGAAATATAGTTCGGGCATGGGCGCGGCCGTGACCGTTCCCGCTCTTCGCGTGGAGCGGCTTTTCAAGCGCTTGGGCGCCTGCCGGGCGCTCGATCGGGGCGCCGTGCGCTTGCACGGCGCCCCCGCGGCGCTTTGCGCGCGCTACGCCGAGCCGCACCTGGAGCGCCCCTGCCTGAAATGCATCCGCACCGATGGCCCCGGATCCGCAGCACGCGCGTAGGGCGAGTCCCTCCCTCCTGATCGTCGACGACGACCGCCTGATCGGCGATTCCCTGGCGTTCGCGCTGGGCAAGGACTTCGAGGTGCACGTGTGCGAGTCGAGGCCGCAGGCGATCGAGCAGTTGCGCCGGCTGCCTCGGGCGCCAGAGCTCGCGCTGGTGGACCTGGGCCTGCCTCCCACGCCCCACGCTCCCGATCAGGGCTTCCGGCTCATCGCCGACCTGCTTGCGCACTCCCCGAGCATGCGCATCTTCGTGCTCAGCGGACAGAACGACGCCTCCCACGCGCGGCACGCGCGCGCGCTGGGCGCCGCGGAGTTCGTCGCCAAGCCGTGCGACCCGGCGACGCTCAAGCGAATGCTGGAACGCGCGCTCGAGCTGCGCGACGCGGACCTGCATCGCGCGGAGAGCGCCGAGGAGCTGGTCGGCCAGAGCCCGCCGCTTCTGAAGCTCAAGAGCCAGATCGCGCAGTTCGCGGACTCGCCCTTCCCGGTGCTGATCGAAGGCGAATCCGGAAGCGGCAAGGAACTGGTCGCGCATCGCCTGCACCGCCTTTCGCAACGCGCGGGAAAGCCCTATTTCGCGCTCAACTGCGCCGCGATTGCGCCGACCCTGGTCGAGCCGACGCTGTTCGGATACGTCAAGGGGGCGTTCACCGGCGCGACGTCGAACAAATCCGGATACTTCGAGGAGGCGCGCGACGGGACGCTGTTCCTCGACGAGATCGGCGAGCTGCCGCTGGAAATGCAGTCGAAACTGCTGCGGGTGCTGGAAAACGGCGAATACCAGCGGGTCGGCGATACCCAGGGCCGCGTGTCGGGCGCGCGCGTGATCGCCGCCACCAACCGCGACCTGCGCCAGGAAGTGCGGCGCAGTGCGTTCCGCGCCGATCTGTATCACCGCCTTTCCGTCTTCACGCTCAACGTGCCGCCGCTGCGCGAAATGGACGCGGACAAGCTGCTCCTGCTGCAGCATTTCCGAAAGCTGTACGCCGAGCAGTCCGGCGTGCAGCCGTTCGCGCTGGACGAGGCGGCGAAACGACGCTGGCTCGCCTACCCGTTCCCCGGCAACGCGCGCGAACTTCGCAACGTCGTGATCCGGCTCGTGACCCAGTACGCCGGTCAGAACGTTACGGAACGCGAACTCGAGTCCGAATTCGACCTCGAGGCGCCGCTCGGCGCGGCGGACGCGCATGGCGCAGAGGACGCCGTCGAGCAGGCGTTGAGACACCTCGAGCGCAGCCGCGGGGTGAACCTCGACGAGATGCTGCGATCGCTTGAGCGCGCCTACATCGACGCAGCCTTGCGGCACACGCGCGGCAACGTCAGCCAGGCGGCGAGGCTGCTCGGCGTCAACCGGACCACGCTGTACAGCCGCATGAGCGCGGGCGAACCCGACGGCGGGGGGACCGCGGGAGACGCCTCTTCCCCGCGGGTTTCGCCCGGTCTTCCGTCGCCCGCCAAGACGAAGTAGGGGGCGGCGGGATGTACCTCGAGCATTTCGGCCTCAAGGAGCCGCCGTTCCGCATTACGCCGAACACGGACTTCTTTTTCGAGGACGCCGATCGGGGCGCGATGCTCGCGGCCCTGGCTTACGCCATCCAGAATGAAGAAGGCATCGTCAAGGTCAGCGGCGAGGTCGGCAGCGGCAAGACGATGCTCTGCCGAATGCTGGCGCAACGGCTTCCGGCCGGGGTCGAGACGGTATTCCTCGCCAATCCCTCTTACTCCCGCGAAGACATTCTGTACGCGATCGCCGATGAACTGGGGCTCGGGCTGGCCTCGCGCCGCGCGAGCCTGGCGCTGCGCGAGCTGCAGGATCACCTGATCCGGCGCTATGCCGAGGGGCGGCGCGTCGTCGTTCTCATCGATGAGGCGCACGCCATGCCGCCGGAGACGCTCGAAGAAGTGCGGTTGCTGTCCAATCTCGAGTCGACCCGCCACAAGCTCCTGCAGATCGTGCTGTTCGGACAGCCCGAACTCGACGAGGCGCTCGCGCGCCCCGGTTTGCGCCAGCTCAGGGACCGGATCACCCATAACTTCCGGATGCGCGCGCTCACTGAAGCGGAAATCGGCCGATACCTCGCGTTCCGCATGCGTGCCGCAGGCTACCGCGGTCCCGATGTTTTCACGCCGGCGGCGGTGGCCATGCTTGCGCGGGGCTCGCGCGGGCTGACACGCCGCATCAACGTCCTTGCGGACAAGTCGCTGCTTGCCGCATTCACCGGGAACCAGCATGCGGTCACGCCGCGCCAGGTGCGCGCGGCGATCTCCGATTCGGAGTTTCCGGTGCCCGGACGCCTGACTCGGCCGGTCTCGTGGCTTGCCGCCGGGATTGCCGTTTGCGCGGGCGGAATTTTCGCGGGTGCAGCGGCGCATTGGTGGATCGCGGAGCGCGTTCCCGAATCTGCGCCCGACCGGGGCTCGGTGATGGCCGGGCAGGCGCCGGCGGCCGCGACCGCACCCCAGGCGCGTCAAGTCCCGGTATCGGCGCCCGGCACGGCGCAGAACGAGGAGGTCCACTCGTTGCTCGCGCGTGACCAGGTGCGGCGCATCGCCGCTTATGCCACGGCTGGCCAATCGCTGCTCGGCGAACGCATCGCCGCCGGGCGCGAGCGCCTGCAGCGCGAGCCGGACCGCAGCTACTGCGTCGAGCTCTTCGTCACCGAGAACAGCGATCCGGCGAGACTGGCGCGCTTCCTCGCCCGCGCGCGCGACCTGCTGCCGCTCGAAGACCTCTACGTGATCCCGATCGCTTCCGGTTCCCGCTACCGCGTTCGCGTGGTGTACGGTGCCTTTCCGGATCGGGACGCGGCCGCGGCCGCCGCGCACCGGTTGCCGCCGAAGTACCAGCGCGCGTTTCGGACCGAGCTGCGGACATTTGCGGAGTTGCGCGACGCGGTATGACACGTTGCATGGCGGCCTGCAACGCATTCCGAGTCTGCAGGCGCTTGACGCGCGTATCGGGTGCAGCCTTCGTGATATCCTAGCTCGAAGAGGGGATTCGGGGGTGTCCGCGTTGAGAGGAATGGCCGTCGCCGCCGCGTGCGGTGTATTGCTGAATGCGCTCGCCGGGTGCAGTCAGACACCGATCAAGCCCGCCGAGACGCACCTCCGTGCCGAGGTTCCGCGCTTCGAAGGCGCGATCCCTCCCCCGGTCCAGGTTGCGCCGGTGCTGCCCCCGCCCAAGCCGGCGGCGCGCCCGGAGACCTACAGCGTCGTAGTGAGCGACGTCCGGGCGCAGGATCTGCTCTTCGCGCTCGCGCGCGACGCGAAGCTCAACGTCGACATTCATCCCGGCATCACCGGCACGGTGACGCTCAACGCCATCGACCAGACGCTGCCGCAGCTGCTCAGCCGCATCGCGAAGCAGATCGACATGCGCTACGAAATGGACGGTCCGAACCTGTTCGTCATGCGCGACACGCCATTCCTGCGCACCTACAAGGTCGAATACGTGAGCGCTTCGCGCAACGTCAAGATGCAGTCCACGTCCTCAACGCAATTCGCGGGCGGCGCGGCGGGTTCGATCGCGGCCGGAGGCACCGGTGCCGGTCAAGGGACCGGGTCGACCGCAATCGTCGACGTGGTATCCAACAATCAGCTGTGGGAAGCGATCGTGCAGAACGTCAAGGACATTCTGCGCGAGACCGACAAGGTCATACCGAGGACCGCTTCGGCCGCCGCCGTGCTGCCGGCGGGCGCAACTGCGCCGCCTGCGGCTGCGACCTCGCCGGCACCAACAAGCGCGGCGCCGGCTGCCGCCCCGGCACCCCAGCAGGCGATCGAGTTCATCGAGCAGGCCTCGGTGATCGGCAACCGTGAGAGCGGGGTGCTGATCGTGCGCGCGACGTCGCGTCAGCACGAGAAGGTCCAGGAGTTCCTCGATCAAGTGCTCGCCAACGTCAAGCGGCAGGTCCTGATTGAGGCGACCATTGCCGAGGTCCAGCTCAACAACCAGTACCAACGCGGAATCGACTGGTCGCGCGTACGGCGCGGCGCGAGCGGCATCAGCCTGTTCGGCAACCGCGCCGGCACCCCGGCGGGCATCGATACCAACGCCTTCATCATCGATGCCGCGACCGCCTCGGTCGGCTTCCAGGCGACGATCCGGCTGCTCGAGTCGTTCGGCGATGTGAGAGTGCTGTCGAGCCCGAAGCTGAGCGTGCTCAACAACCAGACGGCGCTGCTGCGGGTGACGCGCGACATCGTCTACTTCACGATCACGCCCTCGACCACGCCGATCACCGTAGCCGGAGGATCTGGCAACCTGAGCATCCAGCAGGCGTTTACCACGACGCCCAACGTGGCTGCTGAAGGATTTATGATGAGCGTGCTGCCGCAGATCAACGACGCCGACACGGTGGTGTTGAACGTGCGGCCGACGATCCGTCGTCGCGTCGCATTCGCCACGGACCCGAATCCTGCCCTGACCGCGTCTGTTCCCAACCTGATCCCCGTTTTCGAGACCCGGGAGCTCGATTCGATCCTGCGCATCCAGAGCGGCCAGATCGCCGTGCTCGGTGGCTTGATGCAGGACTCGGTCACCAACATCGATGACACGATTCCTGGAGTGCGCGACATCCCGGGCGTCGGCGCGCTGTTCGGGCAGCGCAAGGACCTCAACCAGAAGACCGAGCTGGTGATCTTCCTGCGCGCGTCCGTGATCCGCGAGGCGAGCCTGGAGGGCGATTACCGGCGATACCGCGATTTGCTTCCGGACGAAGACTACTTCCTTAAGCCCAATCCCGGTCGCGCGGAGCGTCCGGAGCAGTGACATGAGCCTGCTGCTCGAAGCGATCAAGAAGGCCGAAAAAGCGAAGGAAGAGGCTCAGCGCCAAGGCAAAGCGGCCGAGACCGGCGAACGGCCGGCCGCCCAGGCCGCCTCAGCGCAGAGCCCCGCGAGGCGCGTAGTGACGCGCGCCGAGCTTCCCGACATATCGCAACCGCTCGAAATCCTGAGTGAGGATCTGCGCGCAGACGAGCCGCGGAGTTCGCCGACGCTCGCGCTGGAACCGGAGCCCGCGCCCTCGTCGGCGGGTGCCGGCGGTGTCGCCACTCGCCCCGAAACGCCGCGCGGCGGCCCCGAACCGCGGCCGCGCGTCGAAGAACCGTTCAGGGAACCCAACCCGCAGATGCCGTTCTACGCCTCGCTCGGCGTGCTCGGCGTGATGGCGATCTTCACCATCGCTTATTTCTGGGTCCAGCTTCGCCCGGCGCCGACGCTGGCGAATGCAAACCCGCCGCGGCCCGCGGCGGAACGAACCGTTGACCTCGCGCTGCCCACACCTTCGGTCGCGGGCGTGACCGATAAGTCGCAAGGCACGGGCGGCAAACCCGGCATTCCCGGTTTGCCCGCAGTCACCGCCGCGCTCCCCGGCGGCGTGCCGCCGGCCGAGCCGAGTCGCGCAACGAGCGCGGCGACACCCGTTTCCCCGGCACCGGAACAGCTCGCCCCGGCTGTCCGAGGGGGGCGGGCGAAGGCGATTGCGCCGAGCACGCCGGCCGCGGCAAGAGGCGCAACCGCGCCCGCAGGTGCTATGCAAGCGAAGGAGCCGCCGCGCGCGGTGAGCGTGAATCGCGTCACGCCAGAAGTCCATCCGCGCGTTCTGGCCGGCTACAAAGCCTACCAGGCGGGCGATCTTTCGACGGCGCACGGCGAGTACCAGCAGGCGCTGCGCGAAGATCCGGCGAATCGCGACGCCTTGCTCGGGCTCGCGGCCGTTGAGATGCGCGCGCAGCGGTACGAACAGTCGGAGGCATACTATGAACGGCTGCTGCAGGCCGACCCGCGCGATCCGCACGCCCACGCGGGCATGCTCGCGTTGCGCAGTCAGCTCATGGATCCGGTGCAGGCCGAGAGCCGCGTCAAGTCCATGCTCGCCACCAATCCGGCAGCCAACGTCCTGTACTTCACGCTTGGTAACCAGTACGCGCAGCAGGGGCGCTGGGCGGAAGCGCAGCAGGCCTATTTCAAGGCGTATGCAGCCGACTCCGAAAACCCGGATTTCGCGTTCAATCTGGCCGTAAGCCTCGATCAGCTGCGCCAGACCGGGCTTGCGCTCGAATACTACCGGCGTGCGCTTGCGCTGGCGGAGAAGCGCGCGGCGAGCTTCGCGCCGGAAACGGCGCGCCGGCGCGAACAGCAACTCTCCCGCTGACGCTTGTTGCGGTGCGGCGCGGCGACTCGCCGGTTATGATGGAGCTTGGGAAGTTCCGATGAACGCCCCGACAAACCAGCAGGCCAAGCGCCACATCGGGCAGATCCTGATCGACCAGGGCATCCTCACCGAGGACCAGCTCCGGATCGCACTGCTCGAGCAGATGAAGTCGCACCTGCCCGTCGGGCGGCTGCTGGTGCAGCTCGGCTTTGTCTCGGAAGCGACCCTGCGCGACGCACTGTCGGAAAAGCTCGGCCTGCAATCGGTGGATCTGGCGAACATCATCGTCGACCCGGCGGCGCTGAGGACCCTGCCGCGCGACCTCGCGCGCCGTTATCGCATGTTCCCGGTGGCGCTCAACCGCGCCGCGCGCCGGTTCATCGTCGCGCTGACCGATACCAATAACATCGTCGCCGTCGATCAACTGCGCGCATACCTCAAGAGCGACCTTGAAATCGAACTGCGCCTCGCCGGCGATTCGGAGATCGAGCGCGCGATCGAGCATTACTACGGCCATGAGCTCTCGATCGACGGCATCCTGCGCGAGATCGAGACCGGAGAGGTCGACTATGCCTCGGTCGCCGAGGGCGATGAATACTCGCAGCCGGTCGTGCGCCTCATCTCGGCGCTCCTCTCCGACGCGGTCGAGCGCAGCGCCTCGGACATCCACTTCGAGCCCGAACAGAACTTCCTTCGCATCCGCTACCGCATCGACGGCGTGCTGCGGCAGATCAGGAGTCTGCACAAGACCTACTGGCCGGCGATGGCCGTGCGGTTGAAGGTCGTAGCGAAGATGAACATCGCCGAAACCCGCGCACCGCAGGACGGCCGGCTCTCGGCGACGATGTCCGGGCGGGTGGTCGATTTCCGCGTCTCCAGCCTGCCCACGACGCACGGCGAGAATATCGTGCTCCGGGTCCTCGACCGCCAGAAGGGCATCGTGCCGCTCGACCGGCTCGGCCTGGAAGAGGGCGTGCTCGAGCTGCTGAAACGCATGATTGCCCGCCCCGAGGGGATCATCCTCGTCACCGGGCCGACCGGCGCCGGCAAGACCACCACCCTGTACTCGATCCTGAACCACATCAACTCCGACGGCGTCAACATCATGACGCTCGAGGACCCGGTGGAGTACCCGATGACGCTCATCCGCCAGACCTCGGTGGCGGAGGCGGTGAAGCTCGACTTCGCCAACGGCACCCGTGCGCTGCTGCGGCAGGATCCGGACGCGATCCTGGTGGGCGAAATCCGGGACGAGGACACCGCCGAAATGGCATTCCGTGCGGCGCTGACCGGACGCCAGGTCTATTCCACTTTGCACACCAACTCGGCCGTCGGCGCGATACCGCGCCTGCTCGACTTCGGGATCGTCCCGGACATCATGTCGGGCAACATCATCGGCATCGTCGCGCAGCGGCTGGTGAGGAAGCTGTGCCGCACCTGCCGCCAGTCGTACGAGCCCGAAGCAAGGGAGCGGAAGTTGCTCGGCATCGCGCCGACCGAAATGGCGGACCTGTATCGCGCGGTGGGCTGCGAGCAGTGCGATTATCAGGGCTACAGCGGCCGCATCGCGATCATGGAAATCCTCAAGATCGACGCCGGGATCGACGAACTGATCGCGCGGCGCGCCACCGCGCGCGAAATCCTGACTGCGGCGCGCGCCAAGGGTTTCAAGACGCTCGCCGAAGACGGCGTGCGCCTCGTGCGCGCGGGAATCACGAGCGGGGACGAGCTGGTGCGGGTCGTCGATCTGACCGACCGCATGGCGTAGCATAGAACCGCAGCGCGCTGCAGCACGGCGCATGACGTCCGTAAGGGCCGCAACGAAACCGTACCGATGCCGCTATTCAGCTACAAGGCGATCGATGCCGTGGGAAAGAGCGTGTTCGGGCGCGTGGACGCACTCAACCTGTTCGACCTCGAGCAGCGTCTCGGCCGCATGGGGCTCGACCTCGTTGCGGGGTCTCCCGCGCGCCGCAAGAGCCGCCTGATCGGCGGCGGCAAGGTCAAGCGCCAGGACCTCATCAACTTCTGCTTTCACCTGGAGCAGCTCTCGGCAGCCGGCGTGCAGATCATCGAAGGGCTGACCGACCTGCGCGACAGCATCGAGAACCTGCGCTTTCGCGAGGTCGTGTCCGGCCTCATCGAAGGGATCGAAGGCGGGCAGAGCCTGTCGCAGGCGCTCGGCGAGTACCCCGAGGTCTTCAGCAAGGTGTTTGTGAGCCTGGTGCGCACCGGAGAGCAGACCGGCCGGCTGCCCGAGGTGCTCAAGAGCCTGACCGTGCAGCTCAAGTGGGAGGACGAGCTCGCGGCGCAGACGAAAAGGCTCATGATCTATCCGGCCTTCGTCGGCAGCGTCGTGTTGCTGGTCACGTTCTTTCTCATGATCTACCTGGTCCCGCAGATGACCGGCTTCATCAAGAACGTCGGCAAGGACGTTCCGCTGCAGACGCAGCTCCTCATCAGGGTTTCCGCGTTTTTCGTGAACTACTGGTGGATCATGCTCCTCGCGCCGGTCGCGGCCTGGTTCGGCATCAAGGCCGCTGCCCGGACGAATCCGGCGATCGAGTACACGCTCGACGGCTACAAGATCTCGGTGCCGCTGGTCGGCCCGATCCTGCGAAAGATCATCCTGTCGCGCTTCGCATCGAGCTTCGCCATGATGTACGCCTCGGGGATCACCGTGCTCGACGCGATCCGATCCTCCGAGGATATCGTCGGCAACAAGCCGCTCGAGAACGCGCTGCGCACCGCCGGCCAGCAGATCGCCGAGGGCAAGAATCTCACCGCGGCATTCGCCGACATGGGGCTGTTTCCGCCGCTCGTGATCCGGATGCTCAAGGTCGGAGAAAATACCGGGGCGCTCGACACCGCGCTTCTCAACGTGAGCTATTTCTACAACCGGGAAGTGCGCGAGGCGATCGGCAAGGTGCAGGCGATCATCGAGCCCGCCCTGACGTTGATGCTGGGCCTCATCCTGGGCTGGGTCATGCTCGCGGTGCTCGGCCCGGTGTACGACACCATCTCGACGATGAAATTCTGACGCCATGTCCGAGCGGCTTGTCTTCTACTTTACCGCCACCGAGCACTGGCTGTACCGCTGGTCGGGCGGCACCCTCGGCTACGAGGCGAGGTTCTCCGCGGACGAGCGCGGTGTCGGCGAGTTCCGCGAGTACCTGAAGCGTCGCAAGGGGGCGCTGATCCACCTCGTTGCCGATCTCGCCGGCGAAGATTTCCACGAGGACCAGATCCCGTACCTGCGCGGCGGAGACCGGCAGACGGTCGTCCAGCGCCGGCTGGCACAGCGCTACCGCGATACGCGGCTCGCGGCGGCGCTTTCGCTCGGTTATGTCGCCGAGGAGCGGCGCAACGAGCGTCTGCTGCTGGCCTCGTTCACCAACGTACAGCAGTTCATTCCGTGGCTGGACGCGCTTGCCGAGGCCGACGCCAGGCTCTCCGGTCTTTATTCGACGCCGATCCTCGCCCCGGCACTCGCCGCCCGGCTCGGGGCCGGCAGCGGGCGCAGCATCGTGGTGAGCGCGAACCGGGCCGGCCTGCGCCAGTGCTTCATGGAGAATGGCCGTCTGCGCTTCGCGCGCCTCGAACGCAGCGCGGAATCAACCCCCGAGAAGTTGGCGGAGTCGGTGCGCACGGAAACGGAGCGCATGTCGCAATACCTGGCCACGTTGCGCGCGCTGCCGCGCGAAGGCCCGGCGGTTCGCGTCATCGTCATCGCGCCCGAGGGAGCGCGCGCTCGCTTCGAGAAGACGCTGGTTTCCGACGCGCGGTTCGCTTTCCGCATCGTCGGCATGGCGGATGCGGCGCGCATGGTCGGTCTGAGAGGCACGCCCAGGGACATCGGTGCGGAGCAGCTCTACCTCCATCTCGCGGTCAAGCAGCCGCCGAAGGAGCAGTTCGCGCGCAGCGAAGACCGCCACGGTTTCGTGCTGTGGCGAATGCAGCGCGCCATCGTTGCCACGGGGGCGTTCGGCCTCGCCGCCTGCGCCGCCTACGCCGGAGTGCAATGGATGGAGCGCATGAACATGCACGAGCAGGTTGACGCTCTGCAACGCGATACCCGGATCGCGCAACAGCAGGTGCAGCGCATTACCGCCGAGTTCCCCGTCACGCAGACCTCGACGGACAACCTCAAGGCGACGGTGCTCGAATTCCGTAACATCGCCGCGCGCACGGCCTCCCCGGAAGAAGCGCTCGCTTTCCTGTCGCGTGCGCTCGAGCAGTTTCCGCAGATCGAACTGGATGCGCTCGCCTGGAGCGCGGGTCCCCCGGGCGCCGGCGGAGAGGCCAAATCGCCGTCTGCGCAGGCGGCAAAGCCCGCAGCGGCCGACCTTTGGCAGGCGATGGAAATCTCCGGCCGCGTGAGCACGGCGATGCGCGCCGACTACCGAACGATCACCGCACAGGTGCAACGTTTTGCGGCACGGCTGGATGCGGAGCCGGACTGGCAGATCGTGCGCACTCAGTTGCCGTTCGATATCACTCCCGAGGGCACCCTGACCGGCGACATCGGCGAGGCCCGCGAGGCGGAAAGTTCGCCGCGCTTCACGATCGTGGTCGCGCGCAAGCGATGATGCGCCGCTCCTTGGACGAGATTCGCAAGGTGGCGGTGCCAGCGGTGGCGTGTCTGCTGCTGACCGCCGCGGGGGTCGCGCTGGTGTGGGCCGCGCAGCGCGCGCTCGACCAGGAGAATCGGCTGCTCGCGGCGGCGCGCGCCGAACGTGCGCAGGCGCGCGACAGGCTGCTGCGGATCGCGGAGGAAGAGCGCGAGGTCAAGGAAAAGATCGAGCTCTATCGCCGGCTCAAGGACCTGAACATCATCGGCGTAGAGCGGCGGCTCGAATGGGTCGACGCGATGGCGCGCATCCGGGCGCAGCGCGAGCTGCTCGACGTGCGCTATCAGGTGGAACGCCAGAAGCTGCTCAGTTCGGTCCCCGGAAAGCCGGCCAATGTCGATTTCTACTCCAGCACCATGAATGTCGAGCTGGCGCTGCTCCACGAGGGCGACCTGCTGCGGTTTCTGGATGACCTGCGCGCCTCGGGAAACGCGTATTACGCGGTCCAGCGCTGCTCGATCAACCGCACGCCCCAAGCGGTCGCCGGGACCGCCATGGCGCCGCGGCTGCGCGCCGCATGCCAGATCGACTTGATCACCATACTGGATCGCGCGGTGGGGGCATGAGATCCGCGATTGCGCTCGTCGTGCTGGGGGTGCTCGCGGCAGCGGCACGGCCGGTAGCTGCGCAGGCGCTCGGCCGGCTGTTCTTCACGCCCGAGCAACGCGACGCCCTTGACGCCAGGCGCAGAGCGAGGCTTCCGGATGCGCCGGTCGCGGCGACGCCGTCGCGGTCGACGCGCATCGACGGCTATGTGATGCGTTCGGGCGGGAAATCGACGGTGTGGGTGAACGGCGAGCCCGTCGCCGAGGGATCTCCGGCCGACGAGGTGCGCGCGTTCCTGCGCCGCGACGACCCGGGTCGCGTCTCGCTCTCGGTCGGCGGCGGCGGGCCGAGAGTAAACGTGAACATCGGAGCAACCCTCGACCACGGCTCGGGGGAGGCTCGCGACCTGATCGGTAACGGGAGGATCCGGGTACGGCGATGAAACGCCGGGGCTCGACGGGCGTCGGTCGCCCGCAGCGCGGCATCGCGCTGCTTGTCATGCTGGTCATCGCCACGCTCGGAATGTCCTGGTTTGCGGTGACCCGGCTGGCGGCGCGCTCGAATTTCGTCGCCGCGAGTCGTGCCGGCAACGCGGAAGCGCTCCAACGCGCCAGGCAAGCCCTCATCGGGTGGGTCGCGAGGAACGCCGCTCAAGCCGGTGAGAATAATCCGGGCCGGTTGCCCTGCCCCGAGGCGGCGGGTTACGCGGGAGACCCAAGCCAGGAAGGAATCGCTGCAGGCTCGTGCACCTTGCCGAAGGTAGGCCGGCTGCCCTGGCGCACCCTCGGTCTTGACAAGCTGCGCGATGCCGCGAGCGAGCCACTTTGGTACGTGGTATCCCCCGGGTGGGCATTCACGTCGGGAACGCTCACGATCAACTCGAATACGCAAGGACAGTTGACGGTGAACGGGCAACCCAATGCCGCCGCCGCCCTCCTCATCGCGCCCGGGCCTGCAATGATCGTGCAGTCCGCCCCGGGCTGCGCCGCGCGCACGCAGACGCGCAACGCGCCTTCGCCAAGCATGAATGCGCGCGACTATATCGAGTGCAGCAATTCCGCCACTGCGGAGTTCTCATCCACGGGGCCGGCCGCGTCGTTCAACGATCAGGTCCTGACGGTGACCGCTGCCGACCTGCTGCCGGCAATCGAGGCCGCAATCGCACACCGTACCGAGCGCGAAGTCGTGCCGCAACTGAAGAGCGTCTATGCGGGCGCCGAATGGGGACTCACGGGCGGCAATCCGGTGTTTCCGTTCGCCGCGCCGTTCGCCGATCCGCAGACTTCGAGCTTCCAGGGCGCGGCCGGCCTGTTCCAGGGCCTCCTGCCGGTCACCGCGACGCAGGGCTGCGCGCCGCCGACCGATTCGCGCTGCTCGCCCACGTTTGTCATCTGGAACACGGCGGTTGCGCCAACGCTTGTCCAGACGGGCGGAACCGGCACGCTCCTGCCCGGGGGGACCTGCACCGTGAATACGACCACGGTGCAATGCCTTGGAGAATATGCCGGCGTGGTGAATTTGCAGATGACCGCCGTTGCCGGCAACGTGGCAATGGCGCTCAGACGGCTGGACCCGGCGCAGACTTCGGTCAAATACGGCGTCGGCAACTGCGGTACGCTGTCTCCGGGCACAGCGAGCGGCGCGTTTGCGAGCGACGGGTCAGCGGCGATCAGCGTGAGTGCTTCGCTGCCGGATCTGGTTGTGCCCGTGAGCAGGTACTGCATCGCCGCGAACATCGCGGCACTTGGCGACCACCCGCTGCTCGATCCGAATAACGCGGCCACTGGATGGTTCGTGCGCAACAAGTGGTACCAGCTCGCCTATTACGCGCTTTCGCCGAACCACGCGGCGAGCGCAACGCCGCCGAGGTCCTGCACCACCTCGCCGCTCACGTGCCTGTCGGTAGCCAACCTGACGCCGGCAAATAGCCAGCGCGCGATCCTCATTCTCGGAGGACGCAGTCTCCCGGGGCAGACCCGGCCGAGCGCGAGCGTCGCCGATTTTCTCGAGTTCGGTAACGCGGCCAGCCCCGCGGCATTCGAACGCCAGGCGGTGAGCACTGCAATCGCGCCGGCGCTCAAGAAACCGTTCAACGACCGAATCATCGTCGTGGACGCCAATCCATGAGCGGGCGGCCGCTTGCCCGCGGCGGCGGCTTTACCCTGACCGAACTCGCGATCGTCGTCGCGATCGTCGCGCTGCTGCTCGGAAGCCTGATGTACACGCTTTCCGCGCAGGTCGAGCAGAGATATTTCGAGGAGAACCGGCAGCGGCTCGAACAGGCGAGGAGCCTGCTGCTCGCGTTCGCGATCGTGCAGGGACGGCTGCCCTGCCCGGCGCGCAGCAGCAGCTTTGGAGACGAGGTGCGCAACGCCTCGGGCCAGTGCACCGACGGCGCGGCGGAAGACTATTACGGCGGCCCGCTCCCGGGCGGCGTGCTGGGCGGATTGCTGCCCGCCCGGGCGATCGGCTTTCAGCAGGTCGATGCCGAAGGCTTCGCGGTCGACCCCTGGGGGGGTCGCATGCGCTACGCGGTCGCCAAGACGATTGCCAACTGTGCGGGTTCGTCTGCGCTGCCGCACTTCACCCACGGCGTAAATCTGAAAGCCAACGGCATTACCTGCCAGCCGGGCGACCTGGTGCTGTGCAAATCGGCGAGCGGAATCACCGCTTCGAGCTGCGGCCCTGCAAGCAACGCGCTCACCAACCAGAACGTGGTGGTCGCCCTGCTCTATTCTGCCGGCAAGAACTTCGCGACGGCCGGCGCAGGGGGGATCGACGAGGCGGCCAACGCCAACGGCGACGCGGTATTCGTCAGCCACGCGCCCGCTCCCGCCGGTGCCGCCAACGGCGAGTACGACGACCAGATGACCTGGATCGCTGTCGGAGAACTTTACGCCCGCATGGTCTCCGCCGGCGTCCTGCCGTAGGCGCCTGCCCGAGACAGCGTGAAGCACACTTCGCCGTCCCGGTTGCTCGTGAGGTCCAGCCGAAAGCCGATGGATTCGGCGTGGCGCGCCGCCTGCAACAGCCCGATTCCGAGACCGCTCGCCGAACGCACCGGCGCACGCAGCAGCAGGCGCTGAACCTCGGCAGGCACCGCGCGCCCGCTGTCCCGGACGCGCAATTCCGGCGCTTCCGGCCGTTCCCCGGGCGCGAGCGAAACGCCGATCCGCACCGAAGGGTCGGCGCCGCGCTTCGCGATCGCGTTCTGGAGCAGATTGTCGGCAATGCTGTCGAAGACGGCGTGCGGAACGCTCGCGCCGGGCGCCAGCCCCTCCGCACGGAAATCGATCTTCTGGCCCTGGTAGCGGCGCAGCAGCGCGTCCCACCAATCCGCCGCGGACATCTGCGTCGCAGCCTCCATTTCCGGGCGCTGGAGCCGCTGCAGCGTCACGCTCAAACGCTGCGAGATCGCCGGCAACTGGCGCCGGATCAGCGCCTGCAGCTGGGGCGAGTCGCCGTCCTCCCTTGCCGCCATCGCGCACAGCACGCCGAGCGACTGCAGCAGGTTCTTGACATCGTGCGTGATGCGCGCGCCCGTCTCGTGCACCGCCTGCAGATAACTCTGCTGCTGAAGCTTCTGCTCCCGCAGCTTCGCCGCGTAGAACTCTCCGAGCAGCTGGCCGAGCAGGCGCAGGTGCCAATGCAGCGCCGGGCTCGTGCGGTAGCGCGAATACACCGTGACCGCAAACTCGCCGCTCCGGTACTCGACGCCGTGCGCCGAGCGCTCGCCCGTTTCACCCCGCTCGGCCCCGGCGCGCCATTGCGCCCCCGCGACCCACGGCAGCCGCGCCAGGCCGGCCACGCCCTCGGCAACGAGACGCTCCGGCCGCGATTCGACCTGTGTCAGTTCGGCGAGAAAGTAGAGCCACTTCTCGACCGGCAACCCGATCGAGAAGAGATACCGCGAAAAGAACACGTTCACGCCTGCGAAGCCGCTGCCCGGATCCCACGCCAGCCCGACCGCAAAAATCGTCCCCGCGATCAGGAACACGGTGATCATGAGCGCCTCGAGGTAGGAAGTCTTTTCCAGGGTCATGAAGGTGAAGCTGCCGAGAATCACCACGCCGAGCACCAGCATGAGAAATATGCTGTACAGGAAATCGATGACCTGCGGCGCCTCGGCCGACTCCGGTTCCGCCGGGATCGCCGCGAGCACCAGGAACAGCAACGGCAACCCGTACTCCGCGCCGGCGCGAATCTCCGGTGCGATCCCCTCGCCCGGCGCAATCTGCGGCAGGATGACGACGGCAAGCAGCGCCAACAGGTAAACCAGCACCACCAGGTAGTAGCGGCGCTGCCAGGTCGCGCTGTAGAGGAACACCTTTCCCCCGACCAGTCCCACGAGCACCACCACCCAGGACACCAGCAGCCACCAGTCAAGCCACAGCATCACGGCCGCCGCCCCGAGCGCGATGATCCCGGCCTGCGGAAGGCTTACGCGCTGCTCGCCGCGCACGAACGGCTGCCACAGCAGCAGCAATCCGAGATGCGCCAGCAGCAGCGCCCGCGCCCAGCTGTCGGCCATGCCGCGCACCGCGGCCACGTGCAGCAGGGCGAGCATCGCGATTACGACGAAGCGCCAGCGCCGCTGCGTCCATAGCCGGACGGCTCTCGACAGCCGGTTTGCGATCGGCGCGGTCAGGCTCGGGGCTTGCATGCGGGCGATCCCGTCTTTAGTCTAGCTGGAGCGGCGGGTTTCCGGTGCTCGAGACGTTGAGTCTTCGTCGATAGTGTCGGAAACGGGGCAATCTGTCGGCGCTTTTCGCCTGAAAGACCGGAAAATGGCGAAACCCCGGAAGGCACGGAAATTGCGGAGCAATTCCTGCCTGTTTTCACCCCTCACGAGGTCACTCGATGAAAAGCTCGCATAAAGGATTCACGTTGGTGGAAATCGCGATCGTGCTCGTGATCATCGGGCTGCTGTTGGGCGGAATTCTCAAGGGCCAGGAGATGATCACGCAGGCGAAGACGAAGAACGTCATCGCCGACTTCTCCGGAATCTCGGCCGCGTACCACGGCTATCAGGATCGCTACCGCGCGATTCCGGGGGACGACAACGGCTCAGCCGCTCGCTGGACAACGCCACCTGCCGTTTCCGGAAACGGCAATGGCCAGGTTGCGGGTACCTACAACGCAGACTGCACGGTGGCAACGCTGCCCGAATCGTGCCTCTGGTGGGACCATCTGCGCCGTTCGGGATTCGTGGCGGGCAGCGGGGCGCAGCAGCCATTCAATGCAGCCGCGGGCATGATGGGTGTGCAGACGGGCGACGCGGCCGGCGGGGCCATCTTCGGAGGTTTCAGCGGCTTGATCATCTGCTCGGCGAACCTGCCGGACAAGATCGCCATCGCGGTCGATACCCAAATGGACGACGGCGTGCCCGCGACGGGTACGGTGCGCGGCATGCTGCAGGGCGCGCCCAATCCGGCTCTCGGGCCGGGCACCGCGGCTACGGCGGCGTACGCCGAGACCGGAACCAACGTTTACATCCTTTGCCGGGCGCTGTAAGGATAGCGTCCGAATAAAGCGGAAAAGCCGGCCAAGCCGGCTTTTTTGTCGCCTATCCCTGCAAAAGCCGGATCTCGGCAACGGCGAGCAGTTCGGGCACCCCGAGCAACACCACGACATCGCCCTGCTCGAGCGTCGCGACCTCCTGCGGCGCAAGCCGGCGCGCGGCCCCGGGGCGGCGCACTGCCTTCACCTGCACGCCGAGCTCGCTCAATCCAAGATCGGCAAGGGATTTCCCCAGCGCATGCGCGCCGCCGGTCAGCGTAACCGCGTGCAGGCGCGGCTGGGCCGCTTCCACCGTTTCAGGCTCATCGCTTGCGCCGTGAAACAACCCCTTTAGAAGCCCGTACTGCTCGTCGCGCACGGTGCGCATGCGCCGCACCACGCGCGAGAGCGGCACGCCGACCCAGACCAGGGTGTGGGAAGCGAGCATCAAGCCCGACTCGAGCGCTTCCGGAACGACCTCGGAGGCGCCCGCCGCGGTGAGCCGCGCCACGTCCGCCTCGTCCCTCGCCCGAACGATCACCGGAAGCGACGGGTTGAGCGCATGGATGTTCGCGAGCACGCGTACCGCCACGGCGGAGTCGGCAAACGTGATCGCCACCGCCGCCGCGCGCGAGATGCCGGCAGCGACGAGCGCCTCGCGGCGCGAGCAATCCGCGTACACCACCGTGTCGCCGGCGAGCGCCGCCTCCCGCACGCGCTCCGGATCGAGATCGAGCGCGACGTAGCGTACGCGCTCGGCGTCGAGCAGCCGCGCGAGGTGCTGCCCGTTTCGACCGTAGCCGAGAATGATCACGTGGCGCTCGGTATCGAGCGACTGCACGGCCACGCGGTGCAGCTCCAGCGCGCGCAGCATCCACTCCGAGCGCGTGAATCGCATCACGATCCGGTCGCTCGCCGCGATCACGAACGGCGTCGCGATCATCGACAGCACCATCGCCGCGAGCAGCGCCTGCAGCACCGGCGCCGGCGCAACATGCTGCTCACCGGCCTGCGCGAGCAGCACGAACCCGAACTCCCCGCCCTGCGCGAGCGCAAGCGCCACGCGCAGGGCCGCACCGGGTGCGCTGCCGAAGGCGCGGGACAAGAGCCCGATCAGCGCCAGCTTCCCGCCGACGAGCAGCACGAGGAACGCGAGCACCAGCCACAACTGGCCGTAGACCGCGCGCAGATCGAGCAGCATGCCGACGGTGACGAAGAACAGGCCCAGGAGCACGTCGCGGAACGGCTTGATGTCCTCCTCCACCTGGTAGCGGTACTCCGTCTCGGCGATCAGCATGCCGGCGAGGAATGCGCCGAGCGCAAGCGACAGGCCCGCAAGCCCGGTCACGTAGGCAAGCCCGAGCGTGATCAGGAGCACGTTCAGCATGAACAGTTCGCTCGAGCGCCCGCGCGCCACCACCCCGAACCAGGATCGCATCAGCCGCGGGCCGGCAAGGATGACCACCGCGAGCACGAGCGCCGCCTTGCCGAGCGCCGCCGCGACGGCAATGCCGATTTCCTCCGCGGGGCGGGCGAGCGCCGGGACCAGGATCAGGAGCGGCACGACGGCGAGATCCTGGAACAGGAGCACCCCGATGATCTCCCTGCCGTGCGGCGCGTCGAGTTCGAGCCGCTCGGCGAGCAGGCGCGAGACGATCGCGGTCGAGGACATCGCGGCCGCGCCGCCGAGCGCGAGCCCCGCCTGCCAGCCCGCGCCGAGGGCGAGCGACGCGGCGACGCACAGCATGATCGTGAGCGCGACCTGCGCCAGCCCCAGGCCGAAGACCACGCGCCGCATGACGACCAGCTTGGGGAGGCTGAATTCCAGCCCGATCGAGAACATCAGGAACACGACGCCGAACTCGGCGAGATGCCGCGTCGCGTCGGTGTCGGGAACGAATGCGAGCGCGTACGGGCCGAGCGCAAGGCCGGTGACGATGTAGCCGATCATCGGCGGCAGATGCAGGCGCCGGCACGCGATCACCACGAGCACCGCGCTTCCGAGCAGCACCAGGACCGGCAGGAGCGCGACGCGTGCGGCTTCCATCGAGGGAGAGGTCGGGGGTTGGGCTATACTCCACGGCTATGATAAGCGCAGCGCGTGCTCCCGCACAGAGCGCGCCCGCCGCTACGGGCGCCTCGCCGCAGGCGCTCGAGCTTGCGCGCCGCGTGCTCGCGATCGAGGCCGACGCGGTGCGCGCACTCGTCGAGCGGATCGACGACCGGTTTCTCGCGGGAGTGTCGCTGATTCTCGCCTGCAGCGGCCGCGTGGTGGTGAGCGGCATCGGCAAGTCGGGACACATCGCACGCAAGATCGCCTCCACCATGTCGAGCACCGGAACGCCCGCGTATTTCGTGCATCCCGCGGAGGCGAGCCATGGCGACCTCGGAATGGTCCGGCCCGAGGACGTGTTCATCGGCATTTCGCACTCCGGCGAAAGCGAGGAGCTGCTGCGCATCGTCCCGCTGGTGAAGCGGCGCGGCGCGAAGCTCATCGCGATGACCGGCGATGCCGGGTCGTCGCTTGCGCGCGAGGCGGACGTGCATCTGGACACCAGCGTCGCCAAGGAAGCCTGCCCGCTCAATCTCGCGCCTACGGCGAGCACCACCGCCGCCCTCGCCCTCGGCGACGCGCTCGCGGTCGCGCTGCTCGATGCGCGCGGCTTCTCGAAGGACGACTTCGCGCGCTCGCACCCGGGCGGCACGATCGGCCGCAGGCTTCTCACGCACGTCGCCGACGTCATGCGCCGCGGCAGCGGCGTCCCGTCCGTGGCCGAGCGCGCGACGCTCAGGAAGGCGCTCGAAGAGATGACGCGCGGCGGCCTCGGGATGACCGCGATCGTCGGCGCACGCCACCGCGTGAAGGGAATCTTCACCGACGGCGACCTGCGCCGCACGCTGAAGAAGGTCTCGAACCTGCGCGCGGCGCGCATCGACCGCGTGATGACGCCGAACCCGCGCACCATCCGCCCTGACGCCCTGGCCGTTGAAGCGGTCGAGCTGATGGAACGCCACAAGATCAACCAGTTGCTGGTCGTGGACGAGGCGGGCGCACTGGTCGGCGCACTCAACATGCACGACCTGTTCCGCGCCAAGGTGATCTAGCGCCGGCGCGCACCGATGCACACGGCGGTTTCCGACGCGCTCGAGCGCGCGCGGCGCGTGCGGCTGATGGCGTTCGACGTCGACGGCGTTCTGACCGACGGACGACTCTGGTACGGGCCGCGCGGCGAGGCGCTGAAAACATTCAGCGCGCACGACGGACACGGCATGAAGATGCTCGGCGGCTCGGGCGTCGTGCTGGCGCTGCTCTCAGGGCGGGAATCGGCGGCAGTCTCGCGGCGGGCGTCCGAACTCGGCGTGACGCACGTGCTGCAGGGCGCCGAAGACAAGCGCGCCGCGTTCGACGCCCTGCTCGCGAAGCTCGCGCTGCGCCCCGAGGCCGCGGGCTACATGGGAGACGAGCTCGTCGACCTGCCGGTGCTCCGCCGCTGCGGCTTTGCGTGCGCCCCGCGCGAGGCGCCGGAGATCCTGCGGCAATACGTGCACTACGTCGCGGGTGCCGCCGCAGGCGCCGGCGCGGTGCGCGAGGTGTGCGAGTTCATCATGCGGGCGCAGGGAACGCTCGAGGGCGCGCTTGCCGGTTATCTGCGGTGAGGTTTTCCTCGACGCGGCTGTTCCCGCTGCTCCTCATGCTGGCGCTCGCGATGCTCACGTTCTGGCTGGAGCGCACGGTGCGGGAGGAGCAGCTTCACCCTTCGCTGCGCCGCCATGACCCGGATTATCTCGTCGAGAAATTCGTGATCACGAAGTTCAATTCGGCGGGCGTCCAGGAATCTACGCTGTCGGCGGCGAAAATGATACATTACCCGGACGACGATTCGACCGAGCTGGTCGCGCCGCGGGTGGTGCAAGCCAAACTGAACGAGCCGCGCATGACGCTGACCGCGGACCGCGGCGCCCTCTCCCACGACGGAGAAGAGGTATTCCTCTATGGCAACGTGGTGCTGGTGCGCGAAGGCACGCCGGATCGGCCCGAGGCGCGCATGCAGACGAGCTTCCTGCACGTGATCGGCGCGAAATCGCTGGTGCGCACGGACCGCGAGGTCATCGTCCAGGAACCGGGGCGCGCGCTCTCGGCGCGCGGCATGGAGTATCACAACGACACGTGGCAGCTGTTCCTGCGCGAGCGGGTACGCGGCCGTTTCGACCCGAAGAGCAGGATTCCGCGCGCACCGTGAGACGCACGCTTGATGCATCCGTCGCGGCCGCCCTCGCCGCCGCGATCCTTCATGTGCCGGCCTTCTCCGCCAGGGCGGAGAAGGCCGACCGCGACAAGCCGACCCAGCTCGAAGCAGCCCGGATGAGCTCCGACGACGCGCGGCGCGTCAGCATCTTCGAGGGCAACGTGGTCCTCAGCAAGGGCACGCTCAGCGTGCGCGCCGACCGGATCGTGGTGCGCGTCGACGCCGACGGTTTCCAGCACGCGACTGCGACCGGCAACCCCGTGCGCTTCCGGCAGAAAGGCGAAGGCCAGCGCGACCGCGCCGGGGTGTGGACCGACGCGGAGGCGCTGCGCGTGGAGATCGACGACCGCAACGAGCGGATCGAGCTGTTCGAGCGGGCGCGCGTCGCGCGCGACCAGGACGAGGTGCGCGGCGAGTACATTTTCCTCGATCAGCGCTCCGAATTCTTTTCCGTGAGCGCCGCCAAGGGCGCCTCGCCGGCGGCGGCCGAGGGGCGCGTGCGGGCGGTGATCCAGCCCAAGGCTCCGCCGGCCTCCGCCTCGCAGCCTCCGCCTGCGAATCCGGCTGCCGCCCCGGCGCAGAGTCCCGCGCCGGCCCTGCCGGAAGCCGGAAAACCGCCTGCGCGATGAGCGTTCTGCGGGTGGAGAATCTGCGCAAGCGCTACAAGTCGCGCACGGTCGTGCAAGGCGTGTCCCTGGACGTCGCCAGCGGCGAAGTGGTCGGGCTGCTCGGACCCAACGGCGCGGGCAAGACCACCTGCTTCTACATGATCGTCGGCCTGGTTCCGGCGGACGCCGGCAGCATCCATCTCGACGGGCGGGAGCTCACGCATCTGCCCATCCACCGCCGCGCGCGCCTGGGCATCTCGTACCTGCCGCAGGAGAACTCGGTCTTCCGCAAGCTCACGGTCGAGGAAAACGTGCAGGCGGTGCTCGAGCTGCAGGGGCTCGCGCCGGTGGACATCGAGCCGCGCCTCGTCGAGCTGCTCGCCGAACTCAACATCGCGCACCTGCGCAAGCACACCGCTCTGTCGCTGTCGGGCGGCGAGCGGAGGCGCCTCGAAATCGCCCGCGCACTCGGCACGAAGCCCGTATTCATCCTGCTCGATGAGCCCTTCGCGGGGGTCGACCCGATCGCGGTGCTGGATATCCAGCGCATCATCCGCTTTCTCAAGGAGCGCGGCATCGGCGTGCTGATCACCGACCACAACGTGCGCGAGACGCTGGGCATCTGCGATCATGCCTACATCATCAACGAAGGCTCGGTGCTCGCCGCAGGCCGCCCGGAGGAAATCGTCTATAATGAAAACGTGCGCCGGGTGTATCTCGGCGAGCATTTCCGCATGTAACCGTCCCGGCGCCGTGGTGCATTTCGCGCGCCATCCGTCCAGATGAAGCCAACCCTGCAGCTTCGGCTCTCGCAGCACCTGACGCTGACGCCGCAGCTCCAGCTATCGATCCGCCTGCTCCAGCTCTCGACCGTGGAGCTGAACCAGGAGATCGAGCAGGCGCTGATGGAAAATCCGATCCTCGAGCGCGACGAGGGCGACACCGAGGCCGCGCCGCCGGCGCGGGGGCCCGCAGACGCGCTGCCGCGCGCCGAGGAGCCCGCGAATCACGAGCGCTCCGAGGACCTGGCGCCGGATTTCGCCGCGCCGTGGCGCGGCGCCGACGACGACGAGGAAAGCGACCGCACGTTCGCCGCCGAGGATACCCCGACCCTGCGCGACCACCTGAACGGGCAGCTTTCGCTCACCAATCTCGACCAGCGGGATCGGGCGCTGGTCGGGCTGCTGATCGATCTGCTCGACGAGGACGGCTATCTCACGCAAGGCCTCGAGGAGACCGCGGCGCTTGTGTCGCCGGAGGCAGACGTCGGCATCGACGAGCTGGCGATCGCCCTCCAGCACCTGCAGCACTTCGAGCCGGCCGGAATCGGAGCCCGCAGCCCCGGTGAATGCCTTGCGCTGCAGATCCGCGCGCTGGGCGCGATCGATCCGATCCGCAAGCTCGCACTGAGCGTCGCCGAGCAGCATCTCGGGCTTCTCGCTGCCCGCGACTATGCGCGGCTCAGGGCGCTCACCGGCGCGGGCGACGAGGCGCTGCGAGCCGCACAGCGCCTCATCCAGGGCCTCAATCCGCGGCCCGGCGCCGCGTACGCCAAGCTCGAGGCGCGCTACGTCGTTCCGGACGTGATCGTGCGCAAGACCAAGGACGGCTGGCGGGCAAGCCTCAATCCCGAGGCCATGCCGCGGCTGCGCATCAACCGCCTGTACGCACAGCTCGCGTCGGGCCGCGCCAACGGCGGGCCGGCGCTCGCTTCCAAGCTTCAGGAAGCAAGGTGGCTCATCAAGAACGTGCAGCAGCGCTTCGACACGATCCTGCGCGTATCGCAGGCGATCGTCGACCGACAGCGCCATTTTTTCGAGCACGGCGAGGTTGCGATGCGGCCGATGGTGCTGCGCGAGATCGCCGAAATGCTCGGGCTGCACGAAAGCACGATCTCGCGGGTCACGACGCAGAAATACATGGCGACCGCGCGCGGGACGTTCGAGCTGAAATATTTCTTCGGCAGCCACGTCGCCACCGAGGCCGGCGGCGCCGCGTCGGCGACCGCGATCCGCGCGCTCATCCGGCAGCTGGTTGCCGCCGAGGACCGGTGCTCGCCGCTCTCGGACGCGCGCCTTGCGCAGATTTTCGGCCAGCAGGGTATCGTGGTGGCGCGGCGCACCATCGCGAAATACCGGGAATCCCTGCAAATCCCGCCGGTCAAGCAGAGAAGGAGCATCTAGTGCTCGGAGTCCGGGCTCCCGATTCAATCAGGAAGGAGTGGAGGAATGAACCTCAACGTCAGCGGCCACCATCTCGACATCACCCCCGCGATCCACAGGTACGTCAGCTCGAAGCTCGGGCGCGTGACGCGGCACTTCGACCACGTGATCGATGCACACGTGATCCTGTCGGTGGCAAAGCTGAGGCAGAAGGCCGAAGTGACCCTGCACGTGCGGGGCAAGGACATCCACTGCAAGTGCGTGGATGCAGACCTGTACGCGGCGATCGACCTGCTCGTGGACAAGCTCGACCGGCAGGTGCTGAAGTACAAGGGCAAGCGCCACCGCAAGCCGCAGGTGGCGATCAAGCGGAGCAAGGCCGATTGACGGATTCCTGACGAGCGCTTGCCCCGGGGGCTCCCCCGGCGTCGGCCCGCCCGCGCATCCGTTATAATGCGCGCCCTCTGAGACCCTCCGGTCCCCGGTTTCATGAACCTCGTCGCCAAGCTGCTCCCTCCGGGTAACGTCCTGCTCGACCTGTCCGTTTCCAGCAAGAAACGGCTGTTCGAGCAGGTGGGCCTGCTGTTCGAAAACAATCACGGCATCGCGCGCAACCTCGTTTTCGACAGCCTGTTCGACCGCGAGCGCCTCGGATCGACGGGCCTTGGCCAGGGCGTTGCGATTCCGCACGGTCGCATCAAGGGACTGAAGGAAGCCCTGGGCGCGCTGATCCGGCTGGCACAGCCCGTGCCCTTCGACGGCCCGGACGGCAAACCCGTCAGTCTCGTATTCATTCTTCTGGTCCCCGAGCAGGCAACCGAGAAGCATCTGCAGATCCTCTCGGAACTCGCGCAGTTGTTCAGCGACCGCTCGTTGCGCGAGGCGATGGCCGCGGCGCCCGACCCCGGGGCGCTGCACCAGCTCATTTCGGCGTGGCAGCCGGATGCTGCAAGTCAACGTCACGCGGTTGCATGAGGATAACCGCGAGGCGCTCTCGCTCGGCTGGGTGGCCGGGCGCGACAGCGGCGCCGCGGTGCGGCGCGAAGCGGCCGCTTCGGCCGCGCTGATCGGCCACCTCAATCTCACGCATCCCAACAGCATCCAGATCATCGGCGCCTACGAGGCGAAGCTCGCCTCGCGCCAGGACCCGGCAAGACGGGCTGAATTGGCCGAACGGTTGATCGCCGCCGGGCCGAGCATCGTCATCTTTGCCGATGACGTGCAGCCGTTCGCCGAGCTGCTGGAGGCCGCCCGACGTGCCGGGACAGCCGTATTCTCGACGCCGGTCGGCGCCGCCCGGGTCATCGAAAAACTGTCGGGCTACCTCTCCAAGGCGCTCGCCGACACGATCGAGCGGCACGGCGTCCTCATGGACGTGCTGGGAATGGGCGTGCTGGTCACCGGCGAGTCCGGGGTGGGCAAGAGCGAACTCGGCCTGGAGCTCATCAGCCGCGGGCACGGCCTGGTCGCGGACGACGTGGTCGAAATCTCGCGCATCGCCGTGAATACGCTCGTGGGTCGCTGCCCCGCGCTGCTGCGGGATTTCCTCGAAGTGCGCGGACTCGGGCTGCTCAACATCCGCACCATCTTCGGCGAGACCGCGGTGCGGCCCAAAATGAAGCTCAAGCTGATCGCCCACCTCGAGAAGCCCGCTGCGGGAGCGGCGCGCGACCTCCACGAACGCCTGCCGCTCGCCGAATTATCCGAGGACATCCTGGGGGTCACCGTGCGCAAGGTCGTGATCCCGGTCGCGGAAGGGCGAAACCTCGCCGTGCTGGTCGAGGCTGCCGTGCGCAACTACATTCTCCAGTTGCGCGGTGTCGACTCGATGGCCGAGTTCATGGCGCGACAAAAGAGCGAGATGGAGCGCGCCGACGAGCCTTCGACGGGCGGGGACCGGCAGCGCTAGCAGGGCGAATCGCAAGTCCGGCTGCGGCGGGTGTTTTTGCTTTACAGTACCCGCGCATGCAGCTGATTCTCGTGAGCGGGCTTTCCGGCTCTGGCAAGAGCATCGCGCTCGATGTGCTCGAGGACGCTGGCTTTTACTGCATCGACAACCTGCCCGCGACGCTGCTCGACGACGTGCTCGAGTTCGTCTCCGGCGCGGGGCACGACCGGATCGCGGTGAGCGTGGATGCGCGCAGCGCGGCGCTGTCCTCGCTTCCCGAGCGCGTGGCGGCGCTCAAGGCGCGCGGCGTCGATTGCCGGCTGCTGTTTCTCGAGGCGGCCGCGGGCACCTTGCTGCGTCGCTACTCGGAAACGCGGCGGCGGCATCCGCTCGCCGGCGCAGGACTGACGCTTGACGAGGCCATCGAGAAGGAGCGCACGCTGCTCGCCGGCGTGGCCGACCTGGGCCATCGCATCGACACCAGCGGGCTCCAGCCCAGGATGCTGCGCGGCTGGATCCGTGACCTGCTCGGCCTCGGCCATGCCGGGTTGACGCTGCTCTTCGAATCTTTCGCCTACAGGGACGGCATTCCGCTGGATGCGGACTGGGTGATCGACGCCCGCATGCTCCCCAATCCGCATTACGAGCCGGCGCTGCGGCCGCTCACCGGCCGCGATCCTGCGGTGATCGAATTCCTCGACCGCCAGGACTCCGTGCGGGCGCTGTTCGAGGACGTGCACCGTTTTCTCGGGCGCTGGCTGCCGGAGGTCGCGCGCGACAATCGCAGCTACCTCACCGTCGCGATCGGCTGTACCGGAGGCCGGCACCGCTCGGTGTACCTCGCCGAGCGCCTGGCGCGGTCCTTTGCCGCGGAGTGGCGCGTCCTCGTGCGTCATCGCGGACTCGTGGAAGAATCAGCGTGACGGCGGCGCCGGCGCGGCGCGAGGTGGCGCTATTTCCCCTGCACGCGGTGCTGTTCCCGGGAGGCTTGCTGCCGCTGCGCGTGTTCGAGCCGCGCTACATGCAGATGGCAACAGGGTGCCTGCGCGACAGCGAACCGTTCGGCGTGTGCCTGATCCGCGAAGGACCCGAGGTCGGCGCTCCGGCCGTGCCGGAGCCGGTCGGGTGCCTTGCCCGCATCGTGCAGTGGGACATGCAGCAGCTCGGACTGCTCAAGATCACGGCGCATGGCGACCGGCGCTTTCGCATCCTCGAGCGGCGCGTGCAGGGCGACGGACTGGCGCGTGCCGATGTCGAGCTGCTGCCCGAGGAGGACGACGCGGAGGTGCCGGAGCAATTCAGCGCCTGCACCGCGCTCCTGAAGGCGATCCTGGAGGAAAGCGGCGCCACGCCGGTCGAGGCGCCGCCACGGTTCGAGTCGAGCGCCTGGGTGAGCGCGCGGCTCGCCGAGATCCTGCCGCTTCCACCCGCAGCCAGACAAAGGCTGTTGGAAATGAACGACAGCCTGCAGCGGCTCGAGTTCCTGCACCGGATCCTCACCGCGCACCGGCTATCGCCGTCGCGCTAGTTCCAGCAGCAGCTTCTTGACGGGAGCCGGCACGGCGCTCCGCGCGGCCTCCGAAATTCCGAGCCAGTGACGCTCGGACGACCTGCTGTTCGGTGCAGCGTCGCGAACCTCGAAAAGAAACGGCCGGACCCGAAGCCGAAAATGCGTAAAGCCGTGCTCCAGCAGCGGCAGGCGCCGCATCGAGGCAATCTCGCAACCGAGCGAGCGGCGGATCGATCGGGCGTCGCACCTTCCCGCCTGCGGAAAGGTCCACAGTCCTCCCCATAGCCCGCTCGAGGGGCGGTGCTCCATGAGCACGCGTCCGCGGTGCACCAGCAGGAGCCAGCGCGCGTTGCGAACCGGTACCGCGCGTTTCGGCCTCGGCGCCGGAATCCTGTCCACCCGGCCCTGGCGAGCCGCCACGCACTCGGCGGCGAGCGGACAGATCTCGCAACGCGGCCGCGTCCGGACACAGACCGCTGCGCCAAGATCCATCAATCCCTGCGTGTAGCCGCGAATCGAGCGCACCGGAAGCAGCGATTCGGCAAGCGACCAGAGCCGGCGCGCAATGGCGGGGCTCCCGGGAAACCCTTCGATGCCGAAGCACCGCGCGAGGACGCGTCGCACGTTGCCGTCGAGAATCGCCGCACGGCCGCCGAAGGCAAAGACGGCGATTGCCGCCGCGGTCGACCGGCCCACCCCGGGCAGCGCCGCAAGCGCCTCGGGGCTGCGAGGGAAACGACCCCCATGCACTTGAACGATCAGGCGTGCGGCCGCGTGAAGATTGCGAGCGCGCGCGTAGTAGCCAAGCCCGCTCCAGACGCGCAGGACCTCGCCCTCGGGTGCCCGCGCCAGCGCCCTCACGTCCGGAAACCGGCCCAGAAAGCGCTCGTAATACGGGATCACCGCGTCTACGCGCGTTTGCTGCAGCATCACCTCGGAGAGCCAGATCCGGTAAGGGTCCAGCGTGTCCTGCCAGGGAAGATCATGGCGCCCGTGGCGGCGCTGCCAGCGGATGAGCTTTCTCGCAAATCCCGACACGCGCCGATTCTAGCGTTGCGCGCACAGGCGGCAGCGTGCTGCGGTGCGCATCGCAGGGCGGCAGGATGCATGCGTTCGGCGGCCGCAATGGTTTGACGGCCGACTGCGGTTTCGGCAACATCGGCCCTCCCTCGGCGACCTTTCCATGCTTGCATTCATCGTGCGTCGCCTCGCACAGGCCGTTCTGGTGATGCTGGCCGTGGCCCTGATCGCGTTCTCGCTGTTCCGTTTCGTGGGTGACCCGGTGGTCTTCATGCTCGGGCAGGACGCAACGCCGGAGGACCGGGCGCGCGTGACGCAGCTCCTCGGGCTCGATCAGCCGTTTTACGTGCAGTACGCGAGCTTTCTCGGGCGCGCTCTGCAGGGCGAACTGGGCCTGAGCCTGCGGCAGGTGCGTCCGGTCTCCAAGCTCATCCTCGAGCGCCTGCCGGCGACGCTCGAACTTTCGTCTGTCGCCGCCTCGCTTGCTCTCATCGCCGGTATCGCGATGGGCGTGTACACGGCGCTGAGGCGCGACTCGTGGCTTTCGCAGGCCCTGCTCGCGCTGTCGCTCATCGGCGTGTCGCTGCCCACCTTTCTCATCGGCATTCTGCTGATCCTGGTCTTCGCGGTCATCCTGGGATGGCTGCCCTCGTTCGGGCGCGGCGACACGGTTGCGATCGGCTGGTGGACGACCGGGTTCCTGACCTGGTCGGGGCTGAAGGCGCTCATCCTGCCGTCGATCACGCTCGGCCTGTTCCAGATGACGCTCATCCAGCGCCTGGTGCGCTCCGAGATGCTGGAGGTGCTGCGCACCGACTTCATCAAGTTCGCGCGCGCACGGGGGCTCACCGACCGCGCGGTGCATTTCCGCCACGCGCTCAAGAACACGCTGGTGCCGGTGATCACGATCACCGGCCTGCAACTGGGCGCGATCATCGCCTTTGCCATCATCACCGAAACCGTCTTCCAGTGGCCGGGAATGGGGCTGCTCTTCATCCAGGCCGTGACGTTCGCCGACGTTCCGGTGATGGCGGCGTACCTGTGCCTGATCGCGCTTTTCTTCGTCGTCATCAACCTGATCGTGGATCTGCTTTACTATGCGGTGGACCCGCGGCTGCGGATCGATCGCGCCGCGGCCGCGCATTAGAGGTGCCCCATGCCCAACCCGATCGACCACGTCCGCACGTTGCACGCCGAGCTCGTGCAGATCCGGCACGACATTCACGCCCACCCGGAGCTTGCGTTCGAGGAAGCACGCACCTCCGACATCGTCGCCTCGACGCTTTCGCGCTGGGGTATCGAGGTGCACCGCGGGCTCGCGAAGACCGGCGTGGTCGGCGTGGTGAAGGGAAGGAAAGGCTCGAGCGGCCGCGCGATCGGCCTGCGCGCCGACATGGACTGTCTTCCGATGTTCGAAACGGGCGACGTGCCGTACAGGTCCGTGCATCCGGGCAGGATGCACGCCTGCGGCCACGACGGGCACACCACGATGCTGCTCGGCGCCGCGCGCTATCTCGCCGAGACGCGCAACTTCGACGGCACCGCATACCTGATCTTCCAGCCCGCGGAGGAAGGCGGCGGCGGCGGCGACGTGATGGTGAAGGACGGCTTGTTCGAAAGGTTCCCGGCCGATGCGGTCTACGCGTTGCACAACTGGCCCATGCTGCCGCCTGGCAAGATCGCGGTGCGCCCGGGACCCGTGATGGCTGCCACGGACGAGATCCAGATCACCGTGCGCGGCAAGGGCGGCCACGGGGCGCTTCCGCACCTTGCCGCCGACCCGGTGGTCGCGACGGCGCAGATCATCAGCGCGCTGCAGACGATCGCCAGCCGCAACGCCAATCCGCTCGACTCGGTGGTCGTGAGCGTATGCTCGATGCAGACCAGCCAGCTCGGTGCATTCAACGTCATACCCGACTTCGTCAAGCTCGTCGGGACGGTTCGAACGTTCCAGGACGAGACGCGAGCCCTGGCCGAAAGGCGGATTCGGGAAATCGTGACGTCGGTCGCGCACGCGCTCGGCGCGAGCGGCGAGCTGGACTACAAGCGCGGCTACCCGCCCACCGTGAATCACGCTCGCGAGGCGGAATTCGCCGCCGCCGTGGGCGAGCGCCTGTTCGGCGCGCACAACGTGGTGCGCGACGCCGAGCCGACCATGGGTGGCGAGGACTTCTCCTACATGCTGCTCGCGCGCCCCGGCGCCTACGTGTTCCTCGGGCAGGGGGGCGCGGAACTGGGCTGCCTGCTGCACAATTCGAAGTACGATTTCAACGACCAGGTGATCCCGCTTGGCGCCGGCTATCTCGCCGCGCTGGTCGAGGAGTCGCTGCCGATCCGGTAGTTCAAAGGGGGAAGAACAATGATCTGGAAACGCCTGCTGCTCGCCGCAGCTTCCCTGCTTGCTGTCGCGGGTGTCGCGCATGCCGTCACGCTGCGGTGGGCGGCGCAAAACGACGTCCTGACGCTCGATCCGCATTCGCAGAATCACGCGACGACGATCTCGATCCTGCAACACGCCTACGAGCCGCTGGTGCGCTATGACAAGAACTTCCAGGTCGAGCCGTGCCTCGCGACCGGCTGGCAGCAGATCGGCCCGACGCAGTGGCGCTTCAACCTGCGCAAAGGCGTGAAATTCCACGACGGTTCGCCCTTCACCGCCGACGACGTGCTGTTTTCGTTCGACCGCATCCGGCAGCCGAACGGCAACATGCAAATCTACGTGTCGGGCATCAATGAGATGAAGAAGATCGACGATCACACCGTCGACTTCATGCTCGCCGGCCCGAACCCGGTGATGCTGCGCAATCTCACCATCTTCTTCATCATGAGCAGGGCGTGGGCGGACAAGACCAAGTCGCAGAACGTGCAGAACTACAAGGACAAGGAGGAGACCCACGCCTCGCGCCACGTCAACGGCACGGGCGCCTACCTGATCAAGAGCTGGGAACCCGACAAGCGCATCGTGCTCGCGGCCAACTCGAACTGGTGGGACAAGCGCGAGGGCAACGCGACCGAAGTGATCTACACGCCGATCAAGGCCGACGCAACGCGCGTCTCGGCGCTGCTTTCGGGCGACGTGGACCTCGTCACCGACCTGCCGACGCAGGACGTCGCGCGCCTGCGCCAGGATCCCAAGCTGAAGGTGCTCGACGGCCACGAGAACCGGACCATCTTCATCGGCATGGACCAGCATAACAATGAGCTGAAATACGCGAGCGTCAAGGGCAAGAACCCGTTCAAGGACGTGCGCGTGCGCCGGGCGCTCAACATGGCGGTGGACCGCGAAGCGATCAAGCGCGTGACGATGCGCGGGCTCTCCATCCCGGGCGGGCTGATGATCGCGCCCGGGATTCACGGCTACGAAAAAGAGATCGACCGGATTCCGCCGTTCGACGCCGAGGGCGCGAAGAAGCTGCTTGCCGAGGCGGGCTACCCGAACGGCTTCGAGTTCACGCTCGACTGCCCGAACAACCGCTACGTCAACGACGAGGAAATCTGCCAGGCGCTCGTCGGGATGTGGGCGCGAATCGGCCTCAAGCCGAAGCTCAATGCGATGCCGTTCGCGAACTACATCCCCAAGATCCTCAACCTCGACACCAGCGCCTACATGCTCGGCTGGGGAGTGGCCACCTTCGACGCGCTGTACATGCTGCAGTCGCTCGCGCGCACCAAGACCACGGGCGCGGACGGCAGCTTCAACCAGGGACGCATCAGCGATCCGAAGCTCGACGCGATGATCGACGCGATGAAGACGGAGATGGACCAGAAGAAGCGCGACGCGCTGATCCGCGAAGCGCTCGTGACGGTGCGCGACCGGCACTACTACGTGCCGCTGCACTATCAGCTGCGACCCTGGGCGATGAAGAAAAACGTGACCACCGTGCATCGCGCGAACGACGCCCCCGAGTCGCGCTTTGCGCGCGTGGACTAGGAGGAGGGCCGCGTCCTTTCCTCCCGGCCGCGCGCGGTTGACGGAAGCTGGCCGATGGCGTCGCTTGCGCGCTGGATCCGGCGCGCCTGGGATCACGACCTCGCCTGGAGCCTTCGCCGCTCGCCGGTCACGGTCGTCGCCTGCTTTCTGACGCTTGCGTGCGTGGGCGCCGCGCTGTTTGCGCCGTGGATCGCGCCGCACGACCCTTTCGATCTCGCCGCGCTGAATCTCACCGACGGGTTCACGCCGCCGGCCTGGACCGAGCAGGGACAGGCGAAGTTCCTGCTCGGCACGGACGACCAGGGACGCGACGTCCTGTCCACCATCCTGTACGGCGCGCGCATTTCTCTCGGCGTGGGCCTCGCCTCGGTGCTGTTCGCCGCCGCGATCGGCGTTTCGCTGGGTCTGCTCTCGGGCTACGCCGGAGGACGGATCGATGCGTTCATCATGCGCATCGCGGACATCCAGCTTTCGTTTCCGGCGATCCTGATCGCGCTCCTGATCGACGGCGTGGCCCGCGTCGCGCTTCCCACCGACGCGCACGACCGCATCGCCATACCGGTCCTGATCCTGTCGATCGGATTCGCCGGATGGGTGCAGTACGCCCGTACAGTGCGCGGCTCGACCCTGGTCGAGAAAAACAAGGAATACGTGCAGGCGGCGCGGGTCATCGGGCGGCATCCGGTCGCGATCATGTTGCGGCACGTGCTGCCCAATGTGATGGGGCCCGTGCTCGTCATCGCGACCATCCACATCGCCACTGCGATCATCACCGAGGCGACGCTTTCGTTCCTCGGCGTGGGTGTGCCGGCGACACGTCCGTCGCTCGGCACGCTCATCCGCGTGGGCAACGATTTCCTGTTCTCCGGGGAATGGTGGATCACGGTGTTCCCCGGCCTCGCGCTCGTCGTTCTGGTCCTGTCGGTGAATCTTCTGGGTGACTGGCTGCGCGACGCGCTCAATCCCAGGCTGAGGTGACGCCCCTCACGAAAGCGGCGCCGCAGCAAAATGCGTTTGCCGCCCCTCACCTCCAGCCGCCGCTGCTCGAGGTGCGCGATCTTCGGATCGAGTTCCCGGGCCGTCGCGGCACCCTGACCGCGGTGGACGGAATCTCGTTTTCGATCGCGCCCGGGGAGGTGCTCGGGGTCGTCGGCGAGTCGGGCGCCGGCAAGTCCCTCACGGGGATGGCGATCATCGGGCTGCTGGAGCCGCCCGGGCGGATCGCCGGCGGCCAGATCCGGCTCGAAGGCGAGAGGATCGACGCCCTGCCCCACGAAAAGATGCGCCGGATCCGCGGCCGCAGGATCGGCGCGATTTTCCAGGACCCGCTTACTGCGCTGAATCCGCTTTACACCATCGGCGAGCAACTGGTCGAGACCATCGCGACCCATCTCGACGTGAATCCCGCAGAGGCGCGCAGCCGGGCGCTCGCTCTGCTCGGCGAAGTCGGCATTCCGGCGCCGGAAGGCCGCTTCGACCATTATCCCCACCAGTTCTCGGGAGGCATGCGCCAGCGCGTCGTGATTGCGCTCTCGATCTGCGCCGAACCGCGACTGATCGTCGCCGACGAGCCGACCACGGCGCTCGACGTGTCGATCCAGGCGCAGATCATCTCGTTGCTGAAGCGGCTCGCGCTCGACCACGGCACGGCCGTGATGCTGATCACGCACGACATGGGCGTGATCGCCGAAACGGCAGACCGTGTCGCGGTGATGTACGCCGGACGCATCGCCGAAATCGGGCCGGTGCGCGAGGTGATTCACGCGCCGCGCCATCCGTACAGCGCAGGGCTGATGGGATCGATCCCGAAGATCGCGCTGCCAACGGACGATTCCGGCGCCCCCGGGACCGGTCCTCCGGGCGGGCGCCGCACCCGGCTCGTCCAGATCGAGGGTTCGATGCCCCGGCTCAACGCGATTCCGCCCGGCTGCGCGTTCCACCCGCGCTGCCCGAAACGGTTCGAACGCTGCTTGCGCGAGCGCCCCGAGCTGATCCGCACGGGCACGACCGACGCGGCTTGCTGGCTCCATGCCCCGGACACTGCTCGAACTTGACGAGGTCAGCCGCGAATTCGACGTCTCGCGGCCCTGGCTCAATCGCGTGCTGGAGGGCGCGCCGCACCAGGTGCTGCGCGCGGTGGACTGCATAAGCTTCGAATTGCAGCGCGGCGAGACGCTCGCGCTGGTCGGGGAGTCGGGCTGCGGAAAATCCACCGTCGCGCGGCTGATCGTCGGGCTGTACGCGCCTTCCCACGGCCGCATCGTGTTCGACGGCAGGGACCTCGCCGCGCCCGGCGCCGCAGCGCTGCGACGACGCATGCAGATGATCTTCCAGGACCCCTACGCGAGCCTCAACCCGCGCTGGCGGGTGCGCGACATCGTGGCAGAACCGGTCCGGGTGCTTGGCCTTGCGTCCGCCGAAACCGAAATCGCGGATCGGGTATCGGAACTGCTGACGCAGGTCGGCCTCGCGCCGGAGGACAGCGACAAGTATCCGCACGAATTTTCCGGCGGCCAGCGCCAGCGCATTTCGATCGCCCGGGCGTTGTCGGGCAAGCCGGAATTCCTGGTCTGCGACGAGCCCACTTCTGCACTCGACGTCTCCGTGCAGGCGCAAATCCTGAACCTGATGACCGAATTGCAGGAGAGGCTCGGCCTCACCTATCTCTTCATCTCGCACAATCTCGCGGTCGTGTCGCACATCGCCGACCGCGTCGGCGTGATGTACCTCGGCAGGCTCGCCGAGGTTGCGGACGCCAATGAGCTGTTCGCGCGGCCGAAGCATCCGTACACGCGCATGCTGCTCGACGCGATACCGGACCTGAAGATGACGGGCAAGCGCAGAACGCCGGTCGCCGGCGAAGTGCCCAATCCACTCGATCCGCCCGCAGGCTGCGCTTTTCACCCGCGCTGCCCGCATGCGGGCGAACGCTGCCGCACGGAGCGCCCCTTGCCGATCGCGCATGGCAAGTCCATCGTTGCCTGCCATGCCGTCGCAGAGGGAAGAATCGAATGATTGCCGCGCAAGGTGCGCGGCGGGCGCGAAGAAAGCCGGTCCGCCGAAGCGGGACGCTTACCGCCCGAACAGGCCCTTCAGTTTGTCGCGCACTCCACTGGCCGCCCCGCCCGCCGCGCCACCCGCTGCGCTGCCGGCTGCTCCGAGCGCCCGGCCGATTCCGACGCCGGATTTCGCGATCAGCTCCGCAAAATCGACCGTGATGTCCGGCTTTTCCAGCGCCCCGGTGACCCTCACGGGGATGGTCACGCCGGCGAGATTGGATAGATCGCGTCCGCCCTGGCCCTTCGAAGTCGCGACCAGCGACGCTTTTGCCCCGTAATTGACGGTCGAGTTGCCGATATCGACGTCGCCCGCGCCGCCAAGGCGAAACAGCGGCGCCTTGCCCTGCAGATCCTCGTTGTGCGCGACGCCGTTCCGGATCGCAAAGCTCGCGGTGATCTCGGAGAAGTCGGTACGCTTGGACGGGTCGTTCGCCTTCGCCGACTTCGCGCCGATCACCGAGCGCACGTCCTGGATGGCCTCGCCGAGATTGATTCCCTTCACCGACCCGTCGCGCAGTTCCACGCGCGCCGAACCGCTCATCGACTTCTTCAGGGCGGCGATGCTCGGGCCGGCCATCGCCAGGTCGAGATTCACGTTGCCGCGGCCCTCGAGCCGGTCCTGTTCCGCCGCATCGCGCAGCAGCGGGCCGATCTGGACACCCTGGATCGCTTCCTTCATGGCAATGCGATTGCCGTTTGCGTCCGCGGCGAGGCTCCCGGCGAGCGTGCCTCCGTAGAGACTCGCCGAATGCGGCGACACCTCGAGCTTGCCGCCCGCGAGCTTGATCTCCGCCTTGACGTTGGAGAGTTTGACGCGCCGCGCCATCAGCGCGCCGATCTGGGCCTTGCCGGTCGCCGTCGGCCCCTTCAAAGCCGAGAGATCGATCGGTGCGTTCGGACTGGACTCTTTCTTCGGCGGCGGCAGATACCGGTCCATGTTGAGCCGGTCGACATTGAGGTCGAATGTGGCGACAAGCGGCTCGAGCTTCGTCGCGCCGAGCTTCGCCTGGATCGTGGATTCGTCGAAGTTCGTCGCGAGCTCGGCCGCCGCGGTCTGTTTCGCGAAGTCCACCCTTGCGCTCGCCCGGATCGGCAGGGTGACGGTGCGCTGCGGAATGTTCGGGCTCGTGATCGTGAGATTGGCGGTGATCTTCGGCAGCTCCCAGCTGCGCGCCTTGAGGTTGCCCTTCACCGGGGTGGCGATCTTCCCCTTCACGGCGTTCGGTGCGACTGCTGCGTCCAGCTCGAGCGCGAGCGCGGCGATCGAAAGCGCCTCGGCGGAACCCTCGACGCCTTCGAGCCTGAAGCGCGCGTTGATATTGCGGCTCGGCCCCTTCACCTTCAGATCGGCGGTGACCGCAGCGCCGCCTGCTTTGCCCGGGGTGATGGCGAGCTGCGGCGCCGCCAGGGTGAGACTGAAAGCGTCCTTCTCGTAGACGCCCTTTGCGACGACTTGAAACTCGCTCGCCGTGAATTCGCCGCGATCCGGATTGGCCGCGAGCGAGCCCGTGACGCGCGCATCGAGTCCGTGCACCGCGGCGGCGGCGCCGTTCACCCTGCCGTCGAGCCTGGCGAGGGCGAAAGTGCGCCGCGCGAGATTGAGGCTCGCGGCGCCGGCGAGCTGCGCGCGCATGTCCGCTTCGGGCCGCTTGCCGGTGACATGCGCCGAGAACACGATGTCCGAAGGGGTGTCGTCCTCGAGCCGCCCGGTCTTGAGGTTCAGGTCGTTGATCCGCAGCTCCTGCCCGGTTTTCTCGTCGCGGTAGGCAAGTTGCGCGCGCTCGATCTTCAGCTCGGCGATCCGCACCTTGGGCGGCGCCTTGCCTTCGGCGGGCGCAGCTTCCGGGGTGCCGGCCGGCGCTGCCGCGAGATCGGCGAAGTTGAGGCTGCCGTCCCTGGCGCGCACGACGTTCACCTTGAGGCCCGCGATCGAAAACCGGTCCACCTCGACCTCGCGCGAAAGGAGCGGCAGCACCCCGACCGACACGCTCATCGCATCGAGCGAGAGAAATTCCTTGTCGCCCGCGCGCTCCGAGAGCGTGGTCCTGCCGAGCGAGATCGCGAGATTCGGAAACAGCGAGAGCTTCGGGTCGCCTTCGATTCTCAGCGTGCGCTGCTTGTCCTCCTTCATCATGCGCTCGAGCCGCGTTTTCACGAACGCGCCGTCCACGACGAGCATGGCCGCGACGAGCGCGAGCGCGGCGAGCACCACGACGCCGCCCGCCCCGTACAACAGGACCTTGAGAACCTTCATGTCCGCCTCACGTTTGCCACGCCGAAGGGCACATGTCCTGTGGCGACGTGCTTTTGGGCCGATTCGACGTGGCCGCGCTGGTCGTCGAAATAGAAATCGGGCTCGAACGCCTTCAGGAACGTGCCCTTGTCGAGCCCGCCGAGGAACATCGCCTCGTCCACCGCGATGTTCCAGTCCATCAGCGTGCGCACCGCGCGCTCGTGCGCCGGGGCGCTCCTCGCGGTGACCAGCGCGGTGCGGATGCGCACCGGAACCTCGGTTCCGGCGGCGGCCTGCAGCCGGTGCAGCGCTTCGAGCAGCGGCTTGAACGGCCCCGGGGGCAGGGGCTTCAAGGCGTGGGCGGTCTCGTGGCGGGTGAACGCGTCCAGGCCGTCGCGCTGGTAGACCCGCTCGGCCTCGTCCGAGAACAGCACCGCGTCGCCGTCGAAAGCGATGCGCATCTCGTCCGCGTGGCGCCCGGCGGCCTGCGCCGATTCGGGCACCACGCGCGCCGCCGGAAACTTCGCGTCCAGCGCGCTCATCACGTCGTGCTCATTGGCCGAAAGGAACAGGTTGGCCTTCAGGGCGTCAAGGTAACGATACGGATTCCTGCCGCGCGTGAACACTCCGCGCTCCAGCTTCAGCCCGGCGCGCTCGGCGGAGCGGAACACGCGCAGCCCGGACACCGGGTCGTTCTTCGACAGGATCACCACTTCGACCCGCTGAACGTCCGCCGTGTTGAATGACAGGAGCTTCTTGACCAAGGGAAAGGCGACTCCTTCCTTGGCGGGGACGTCCAGGCGCGAGAATTGAAGCTCGATGTACGGCGCCTCGCCGGCGCTCTCGAAGACGCGATTCTCTTCCTCGAAGTCGAACAGCGCCCGCGAGGAGATCGCCACCACCAGCTTGCCTTCGACCGAGAACGCCATCGCGTGCGTCTCCTGGAGCGGGTGATGGGAATCGAACCCACGTATTCAGCTTGGGAAGCTGATGTTCTGCCATTGAACTACACCCGCCTACGGTGCGGATTCTAAGGGAGTTGCAAACAGCGGGGGTGAGAAGGCAGGGGAGAAACGAGACGGGGCGGCCAAGCCGCCCCTCAAGCACGATCGTTCAGCGATTGCGGTAGCCGGGCCCGCCGCGGAATCCCGGGCCATTGCCGCCGGCGCGCTGGTCGAGGATCGCCTTCTGCTCCGGCGTCAGCGCTGCATAGAGGTCTTTGAGCTTCTGTCCCATCGCTTCCGACCGGGCTTGGCGGTCCTTCCAGATCTGGTCGCGCAGCTCGAGCCGCTCGGGAAGCGTAGCGGGCGTGCGCTCGTGCATCGCGATCATCGAGGAGCGCAGGCTTTCTGCCTGCGACTTCGCCTGCTCGACGTATGCGTTCCACGCCGGTTCCTGCGCGGGCGTGATTTTCAGCTCGGACTTCAGGCCCGCAAGGCGGTTGTCGACGAATGCACCCGGATTGCCGTACCCCTGCGGGCCGGGCCCGAAGCCAGGCCCACCGCCGAACCCCATTCCAAACCCGGGCCCCATTCCATGTCGGGCACCCGGCCCATCGCCGTAACCCATCATGTGTCCCGGTCCCCATCCGGCATCGCTGCCCATGCCCCATCCGGAGGGATGCGCATTCACGACTGCAGCCGCGAGTCCGAGGGTGAGTGCGGTACCGAGGCCGATTGCGATCTTGCTTGCGCGTTTCATGTCTGATCTCCATTGAGTGATGTGGATTGCATCGGGTCCCATTGCACCACTGCAATGTAAGCGCGGCGTTCTGTTTTTGTACTCTGCGGTAGCGCGGGACCGCGCTTGATACACTTCGATACAAGACGATTGCACAGCGCGCGGGCCGACGGCTATAAAGGAGCGGCCATGGACACCACCGACCATATCCTGGTCGTCGACGACGACGCCGAGATCCGCAGCCTGCTCGGCGACTATCTGCGCAAGAACGGCTACAGCGCCACCGCGGTCGCGGACGGCAAGGCGATGTGGACGGCGCTTTCGCGCGGCAAGTTCGACCTGATCGTGCTCGACCTGATGCTGCCGGGCGAAGACGGCCTCACGCTCTGCCGCAAGCTGCGCGCCGAATCCGAGACCCCGGTCATCATGCTCACGGCGCGCGGCGAAGAGACCGACCGGATCGTCGGCCTGGAGATGGGCGCGGACGACTACCTCGCCAAACCGTTCAGCCCGAGAGAATTGCTGGCGCGAATCAAGAGCGTGCTGCGGCGCACCCGCAGCCTGCCGCAGAACCTGCGTGCCGACGACGCGCGCACGATCCGCTTCGCGGGCTGGCGGCTGGATACGGTCGCACGGCACCTGGTTTCGGCCGAAGGCGTGGTGACGTCGCTCAGCGGCTCCGAGTATCAGTTATTGCGGATCCTTCTGGGCCACGCGAACCACGTGCTCACCCGTGACCAGCTCATGGTGCTGACCAAGGGGCGCGAAAGCGAACCTTTCGACCGCAGCATCGACCTGCAAATCAGCCGCCTGCGGCACCGGCTCCGCGACGATCCCTCCGATCCGCAGATCATCAAGACCGTGCGCGGCCACGGCTACGTTCTCGCCGTGCCCGTCGAGGTGCAGCGATAGTGCGCCTGCTTCCCAGAGGACTGTTCGGAAGGCTCGTCGTAGTGCTGCTCGGCGGGCTGCTTCTGGCGCAGCTCGCGACGGCGTACATCAACCTGACCGAGCGCGACCAGCTTCTTTACCGGGCGGGCGGGATGCGGCTTGCGCAGCAGATTTCCGACATCGTGAAGCTTCTCGACTCGCTGCCCTCGGCCGAGCGCCGCAAGGTTGTCGCCGTGTTCAATGCGCCGCCGCTTGCGGTATCGCTCGACCGGCCGCCGATCGCGCCGAGCGAAGCGGCCGCGGAGGCCGACTTCCAGCATTCCATGTTCGCATCGCTGCTGCGCTACGCACTGGGCGAGGATGCCAGGATCATCGTGACCCGCGCGCGAGGCGCGGCGGAAACCGAGCCCGCCCAGGAGCGTTTCGCACCGCCGTCCATGCCCATGATGCCGCACCGGATGCGAGGACCGGGAGGGCCGGGGTTCGCACCGGGAAGCGCATTCTTCACGGTGCAGATCGCACTGCGCGACGGCACCTGGGTGACGTTCGAATCCTTCGTTTCGCCGCAGGCGGCTGCGACGCCGCTGCGGGTGGCGCTGACGTTGTTCGTGCTGCTTGGCACGGTGATCGTGCTCTCATTGGTCGCGGTGCGCTGGATCACGGGCCCGCTCTCGGTGCTGGCGACGGCGGCGGAGAAGCTGGGCGAAGACATCGATCGCCCGCCGATTCCCGAGGAGGGGCCGACCGAAGTGCGGCGCGCCGCCAAGGCGTTCAACACCATGCAGCAGCGGCTGTCACGCTTTCTTTCGGACCGGAACCGGATTCTCACGGCGATGTCGCACGACCTCAAAACCCCGGTCACGCGCATGCGCCTGAGAACCGAGATGCTGGAGGACGAAGCCCTCAGGACCAAGTTCGCCCGGGACCTCGAAGAGATGGAATCGATGGTCGGCCAGACGCTGGAATTCATGCGCGACACGAGCGCCGGCGAGCCGCTGCAGCGCGTGGACATCATGGCGCTGCTCGAGAGCCTGCACGCCGATTACGCCGAGACGGGAAAACCGGTCGAGATCAAAGGCAGGATCGCGCGGCCGTTTACCGCCAAGCCGCTGGCGCTGCGCCGATGCCTCACCAATCTCGTGGAGAACGCGATCCGCTACGGCGAGCGCGCAACCATCGAGGTGCAGGACGGCGAGAGCGAGATCGTAATCCGCATCCTCGACGAAGGCCCTGGAATCCCCGAACCCGAGCTGGAAAGGGCCTTCGAGCCGTTTTACCGCGGTGAAGCTTCGCGCAGCCGGGAGACCGGCGGCACCGGGCTCGGGCTCGGCATCGCGCGCAACATCGCCCGGGCACATGGCGGCGAGCTCGCGCTCAGAAACCGTGCCGGCCGCGGACTCGAAGCAGTTCTTTCACTGCCCCGGTCCGCCGAGCGCGGCGCACTACGATAGCGATTGGTACACCGCCGATTCGTAATCCTGGAACAGCTTGATCGTCTTGGGATCGAAGAACGGCAGCACCTGGCTGAGAAACACGCCGCTGACCTTCTTCGCCGGATCGATCCAGAAGAACGTGTTGGCCAGTCCCGCCCACGCGAGGCTCCCCGCCGAGCGCCCCTCCGGCGTGCGGGCCGTGTTGATCAGGAAACTCAGCCCCCATTTCAGCGGCATGCCCGGATAGAGCTTGACATCGTGCGACAAGGGCGGCGCCGCGGTCTTCATCTCGCCGACATTGATGTCGCCCATGTGGTTCTGCGACATCAGCGCGACGGTCTCCGGCCGCAGCACCTGGGCGCCGTTGAACCTGCCGCGATGCAGGATCATCTGCGTGAAGGCGAGATAGTCCCCCGCGGTGCCGTAGAGTCCCCCGCCGCCCATTTCGAATTCGGGCTCCGGCGGCAGCTCGATGGGGGTGGCCTGGAGCTTGCCGTCTTCGCCGCGCTGATGGATCGGCGCCAGGCGCGCGCGCTTGGACGGCGTGATCTGGAATGAGGTGTCCTTCATGCCGAGCGGCGCGAACACGTTTTGCTCCAGGTAGCGCCCGAGCTTCTGGCCGCTGACCGCCTCGACGATCTTTCCGACCCAATCGAGGTTGATGCCGTACTCCCAGCGTTCGCCCGGATCGAAAAGCAGCGGCGTAGTGAGCGCCGCATCCTGGCACGAGATGATTCCCGGCGTTCCGGTCACTTCCTGGTACTTCGCCATCGAGGCGCTCCAGATGTCGTACGTGAAACCGGCCGTGTGAGTCAGCAGATGCCGCACCGTGATCGGCCGCTTTGCAGGGCGCAGCCGCGGCTTGCCGGCCGCATCGAAGCCTTCCAGCACCTGCTTCGATGAGAGCTGCGGCACGATTTCGCTTGCCGGCTGCTCCAGCTTGACCTTCCCGCGCTCGACGAGCTGCATCGCGGCAGTGCACGTGATCGCCTTGGTCATGGACGCGATCCAGACGACCGTGTCAAGCGTCATCGGCGCGTCCTTGCCGAGCTCGCGTTTGCCGTAGGCCCCTTCGTAGACGACGCCCTTGTCCGTCGCAGCCATCGCGACGACTCCCGGGACGTCGCCCGCTTGAACGGACTGGCTCAGAACCTGGTCGATCTTATTCAGACTGGACATGGCGTTCCTCCTCTGCGGTGTATGAACGGGCGCTCCGGTTGCCGGCGCCACATGGTAGCCCTCCCCTTCCGGCGATACCAGAGCCTGGGGAACTCAGCTTCCTCCGGCCTTGCAGCCGGTGAAGGCGATCGTGGCACCGTCGCGAAGCGTCGCCTCGTTGCCGTTCGTCTCGAGCATGGCGATTCCGTTGCTGTAGCGCGCGCCGGTCTCGGAGGCGACCTTGTCGAGACGAAATTCCCGCTCGGGGTAAATCACCCACGCCGCGTTGCCATTGTCCAGATAGCGCACGTAAAAGCGCTTGCCGGCATTGCACTGGTACTCGGTTGCATTGGCGGGCGTTCGAGATAGTTCCTGTCCCTTCCCGCCGCCGAACGGCCACAGGTCGATACTTCCGCAACCGGTCAACAGCAGCGCCAGGCAGGCGAGCGCGGGCCGCGCCGCCCGAATGAACCGGTTTCCCATGTCGATCTGTTTGATCCCGCTTTGACCGTTGTATGATTGGTCCCGTGATCCAGGTCATTGTAAACGGCAACGCGCAGGCCTACGAGCAGCCGCTCGCCGTGGCCGAATTGCTCCTGCGCATGTCGCTCGCGGGCAGGAAGGTCGCGGTGGAGAAAAACGGCGCGATCGTGCCGAAAAGCGCGCACGGCTCGACGCTGGTGCTGGACGGCGACCGGCTGGAGATCGTGGCTGCCGTGGGCGGGGGTTGAACTTGGAATCCGATCCGCTTCTCGTCGCGGGCAAAAGCTACGCCTCGCGCCTGCTGGTCGGCACCGGCAAGTACAAGGATTTCGCCGAAACGCGCGCGGCGATCGAGGCTTCGGGCGCTCAGATCGTAACGGTCGCAATCCGCCGCACCAACATCGGCCAGAACCCGAACGAGCCGAGCCTGCTCGAATTCCTGCCGCTCTCCAAATACACACTGCTGCCGAATACCGCCGGCTGTTACACCGCACAGGACGCGTTGCGCACGCTGCGCCTGGCACGCGAGCTGCTGGATGGGCACGACCTCGTCAAGCTCGAAGTGCTCGGCGATCCGCATTCGCTGTACCCGAACATGCCCGAGACACTCGACGCGGCGAAGCAGCTCGTCAAGGAAGGCTTCAAGGTGATGGTGTACTGCTCCGACGATCCGATACAGGCGAAGATGCTGGACGATCTGGGCTGCGTCGCGGTGATGCCGCTTGCCTCGCTGATCGGCTCCGGGATGGGTATTCTCAATCCCTGGAACCTGCAGCTCGTCATCGACCGCGTGAAGGTCCCGGTGCTGGTCGATGCAGGCGTCGGCACCGCGTCGGATGCCGCAATCGCGATGGAACTGGGCTGCGACGGCGTGCTGATGAATACGGCGATCGCCGCCGCGCGCGATCCGGTGCGCATGGCGAAGGCGATGAAAAAGGCGGTCGAGGCCGGCCGCGAGGCGTATCTCGCCGGCCGCATGCCGAAGAAGCTCTAC